>OLPZ01001792.1_pt1 | contig 13466 bp, 10 predicted proteins | sample 1672711 | NCBI WGS metagenome assembly OLPZ01 (sample SAMEA3136716, study PRJEB25190) | human gut metagenome
TTGTCGAAAGCAAGATGAATCGTGTGACCGCTATCGCCCCGGATGCGCAGCGTGTTCAGATTGTGCTGTCGCATGAGGGCAATCCGCGTCAGGCCGATACTGCCAAGCGCGTTGAGATCACCGTCATCGCAGGTCGTACCGTGGTGCGTGCCGAGGCTTCGAGCGCCGACGAGTTCAGCGCTTTGGACATGGCTCTCGACAAGCTGACCCTCCGTCTGCGTCGCACCCGTGATCGTCGCAAGGATCATCGTCGTGGCTACAGCGATCCGGTCCCGGTCGATCTTGGCGTCGTCGAGCCGACTCCGGAAGTCGAGGAGCCGGTCGAAGAGCCGAATAACAGCCCGGCCGATGCTGTCGCCGCTGAGCTGGGTCCGGGTGAGTCCGTCGAGGTCCAGGTAGGCGACACTCCGATTGTCATCCGTCGCAAGCTGCATATCGCGGAGCCGATGACCATCGATGAGGCGCTGTATGAGATGGAGCTGATCGGACATGACTTCTTCCTGTTCGTGAACAAGGAGACCGGTCGTCCGTCCGTCGTCTACCATCGTCATGGTTGGAGCTATGGCGTCTTCGAGATCGACACCCCGGAGAATGTGGCGAAGTAAGACATGCAACGTGGTTGGATAGGGAGATAATCTGACCGAATGGGGCCCGCACAGTGTATGTGCGGGCCTCTTTTTCATGACTGCAGACGGTATGTCGAATGGTAGAAAGCCGCAACACGCTGAAAGTTACGTAAAATGGACGGTGTTTTTCAGAAATTGTTAAACAGCGACTAATCTCGGACGAGGTAACTCGCATACACAAAGGGAGTGATTGTGGTAGATATCGTTGACAAAGCTCTGCGAATGGGCGAAGGCCGACAGATCAAGAAGCTTGAGCTTGTCGCTCAGGCAACCAATGCGCTGGAAGACGAGATTGCAGCGCTCAATGACGAGGAGCTCAAGGGCCAGACCGCCAAGTTCAAGCAGCGTCTCGACAATGGCGAGTCCCTCGACAAGCTGATGCCGGAAGCCTTCGCCACCGTGCGCGAGGCCTCCAAGCGCACGCTGGGCCTGCGTCACTTCGACGTGCAGCTCATGGGCGGCGCTGCACTGCACTGGGGCAACATCGCCGAAATGAAGACCGGTGAAGGCAAGACCCTCGTGGCGACTCTGCCGGCATACCTGAACGCGCTCGATGGCCAGGGCGTGCACGTCGTCACCGTCAACGACTATCTGGCAAGCTATCAGGCCGAACTCATGGGTCGTGTTTACCGCTTCCTCGGCATGAGCACCGGCTGCATCATCACCAACCAGAAGCCGCCGGAGCGTCGCAAGCAGTACAACGCCGACATCACCTACGGCACCAACAACGAATTCGGTTTTGATTACCTGCGCGACAACATGGCATGGGAGAAATCCGATCTCGTACAGCGTGGCCACCACTACGCCATCGTCGATGAGGTCGATTCCATTCTCATCGACGAAGCCCGTACCCCGTTGATCATCTCCGGTCCGGCCGAAGGCGACGTGACCCGCTGGTACCGCCAGTTCGCGCGCCTGGTCCTGAAGCTTAACCGCGACGAGGACTACGAGGTCGACGAGAAGAAGAAGGTCGTCGGCATCCTCGATCCGGGCATCACCAAGGTCGAGGACTATCTCGGCATCGACAACCTGTACGAACCGAACAACACCGCATTGATCGGCTATCTGAACAACGCCATCAAGGCCAAGGAGCTGTTCCTGCGTGACCGCGACTACGTCGTGACCGGCGGCGAAGTGCTCATCGTCGACGAGCACACCGGACGTATCCTGCCGGGCCGCCGTTACAACGAGGGTCTGCACCAAGCCATCGAAGCCAAGGAAGGCGTGGAGGTCAAGGCCGAAAACCAGACCTTCGCCACCATCACCCTGCAGAACTACTTCCGCATGTACGACAAGCTGGCAGGCATGACCGGTACCGCAGAGACCGAAGCCGCCGAATTCATGGGCACCTACAAGCTGGGCGTGCTGCCGATTCCGACCAACAAGCCGATGATCCGCGAGGATAAGGACGATCTGATCTTCCGTACCAAGAAGGAAAAGCTCGCCGCCATCGTCCGTGATGTGGCCAAGCGCCACAAGAAGGGCCAGCCGGTCCTGCTGGGTACCGCATCCGTGGAATCCTCCGAAGTCGTGTCCTCTCTGCTTGACGTGGCCAAGATTCCTCACCAGGTGCTGAACGCGAAGCAGCATGACAAGGAAGCCGCCGTTGTGGCCGTCGCAGGCCGTAAGGGCGCCGTCACCGTGGCCACCAACATGGCAGGCCGTGGTACCGATATCATGCTCGGCGGCAACGTCGAGTTCCTCGCCGATGCGAAGCTCAAGTCCGAAGGCTATTCTCCGGATGACACTCCGGACGAGTACGAGAAGCGTTGGCCGGGCACTTTGGCCGAAATCAAGGACCAGGTCAAGGACGAGCATGAGGAAGTCGTCAAGCTCGGCGGTCTGTACGTACTCGGCACCGAGCGCCACGAATCCCGCCGTATCGACAACCAGCTGCGCGGCCGTTCCGGCCGTCAGGGCGATCCGGGCGAATCCCGTTTCTACCTGTCCCTCGAAGATGATCTGATGCGTCTGTTCAACACCCAGCTTGTGGCGCGTGTCATGGCCAAGGGCATGCCGGAAGGCGAGCCGATCGAAGCCAAGAGCGTTTCCAAGGGCGTGCGCACCGCACAGAAGGCCGTCGAATCGCGTAACTTCGAAATCCGTAAGAACGTGCTGAAGTACGACGACGTGATGAACAAGCAGCGCACCGTCATTTATGCGGAGCGTCAGGCTGTGCTGAAGGGCGCGGATATCCACGAGGACATCCTCAAGTTCATCGACGACACCGTGCTGAGCTACATCAAGGGCGCCAACAACGGTTCCGACAAGCCGGCCGATTGGGATTGGGACGGTCTGTTCAAGGCCATCGCCTCCGTGTACCCGATCGCCGTGGAGCAGGAAGCGGCCAAGGACGCCGTCGACAAGCTCAAGGGCGACAAGGCCGTTGAGGCCCTGAAGGAGCTCATCGTCTCCGACGCCAAGGACCAGTACTCCGAATTCGAAGACAAGCTCGGCAGCGAAGGCCTGCGCCAGCTCGAGCGCCGCGTGGTGCTCGCCGTACTCGACCGCAAGTGGCGTGAACACCTCTACGAGATGGACTACCTCAAGGACGGCATCGGCCTGCGCGGTATGGGCCAGCGCGACCCGCTGGTCGAATACCAGCGTGAAGGCTACCAGATGTACAACTCCATGATCGAAGCCATCAAGGAGGAAACCATCCAGCTGCTGTTCCACGTGGACATCGAACGCGTGGCCATGACCGAGGACGAGGAGACCGAATCCGATGAGGATGAGGCCGTGAACGCCGCCGAGGCCGTAATGGGTCTGGACGGCGAAGCCGCCGCGACCGGCGAATCCGCTCCTGCAGAGCCGGAGACCGATGACGAGGCCGAAAAGACCACCATCGATGAACTGGCTGACGAGCAGAAGAACGAGAAGGGCATCGTCGGCATGCAGCCGATCAGCCATGCCGAAGGCAAGGTCCCGGCCAACAAGCGTCCGAAGAGCGAGGAACTCCACTCTCCGTGGGCCGATGGCCGCACCTTCCCGGGAACCGGCAAGAACGCCCAGTGCCCATGCGGTTCTGGTCGTAAGTACAAGATGTGCCACGGCCAGAACGAGCAGTGATTCGCTGAGTCGCTGACTTGCTCATGACATAACCTCCCCCGATCGTAATCGGGGGAGGTTTTCTTTTTTGAAGAATCTTCGATGGGCCGTTTCGTGATATGGACGTGCGGACGTGGGGAAACGTCCAATCGTTACAATTGGCGGCATCGGAACAACAATAAAGGCGTGCGACATCGCCAAGGAGGGCATCATGGCCGAAATCACATGGAAGTCGATCCTCACCAAGCTGGTCGGAGGGGACCACTTGAGCGCCGAGGAATCCGAGTGGTTCGTCGATGACCTCATGAACGGCAATGCCGATCCGGCGGCCGTTGGCGCGGTACTCGCCACCCAGCAGCAGTTGGGGCTGACCCCCGACGAAGTGCGTGGCGCGGCGAAGGCCATGGTGGCCCATGCCATTCCGCTGTACATCGACGGTGAAACCACCGACATCGTCGGCACCGGTGGCGACGGAGCCTCCACCGTGAACCTGTCATCCATGGGGGCCGTCGTAGCCGCGGCCGCAGGCGTAAAAGTCGTCAAGCACGGCAATCGTGCGGCCTCATCCAAGTGCGGCACTGCTGACTGCTTCGAAGCGCTCGGCCTGCCCATGGATTTGACTCCGGAACAAGTGAGCGAAGTCGGCAACGAATGCGGCATCGCATTCGCTTTCGCACGCACCTTCCACCCCGCCATGCGTTTTGTCGGTCCGATTCGCGCCGCGCTCGGCGTGCCATGCGTGTTCAACGTGCTTGGTCCGCTGACCAACCCGGCAAGCCCGAAGCATATGGCCGTCGGCTGCGCTAATCGCAAGATGAGCCCGATCATGGCCGCCGTATATGCGGCGAACGGCCAGATCGGCATGGTCTACACTTCCCATGAGGGCCTTGACGAGATGGCACCGACCGGTCCGGTCTCCATTTGGGAATTCAAGGACGGCAAGGTTACCGAAAACAAATTCGATCCGACCGTCGAACTCGGCCTCGCCAAAGTCACCATCGCAGATCTGAAGGGTGGCGAACCGACGCTCAACGCGCAGCTGGCACGAGACTTCTTCGCAGGCAAGGATGTGTCGTTCCGTACCACCGCGCTGCTGAACGCCGCTTCCGCAATCGTCGCCGACGGTCATTTGGTGCCGGGCGACGCAAGCTTGGCTGACCGGTTCAAAGCCGCCTACGCCATCGCGGAGCAGACCGTCGACTCCGGCAAGGCCACGGCGCTGCTTGACAAGTGGATCGCCACCGCCCAAGCTGCGAAGAAAGCCTGAAAACGCTGACAACGTATGTGTGTGTGAAGGCCCCGGCGTAAATATGAACCGCACCCCGATTGTTGGACTGAAGAAATTCAGATTCGATGATCGGAGGTGCGGTTCTTTCGTATGCGTGAGGATCGAAGGAGACGTTACGACGACGGGTTCCGGCGCGAGGCGCTGGAGCTCATCAAGTCCGGAGCCGGCAAGGACACGCTTGCCAGCAGGCTTGCCATACCGGTGTATACCGCGAGAAACTGGATCAGGCTGTACAGGTCCAACGGCGAGGAGGCGGTCATGGGAGGCGGCGGCAGCAGACGCTACGACTGGGAGACGAAGGTCGCCGCGGCGCGCGACCACGTCGAGAACGGTCTGACCAAGACGGAGGCCATGGCCAGGCACGGGATCGCGAGCATCGCGTCCCTGGAGCGCTGGTGCCGCGACTACCGGTCCGGAGGCGCTCAGGCCGAAGCCCGAACCGACGCGCGAGCAGGAGCTCGCCGAACAGGTCGCGTACCTGAAGGCGAAGGTCGCGTACCTGGAAAACTCCGGGCCCTGCGGGCGTCCAAGTCACGCGGCGCGAGCGAAGCGCCGTCGTCCGACTGCTCGCAGGGCGGGGACACCGGCTCGACCACCTCCTGAGGATAGCCGGGCTGCCGAAATCCACGTACTACCACCACCTGTCGCGCCCGGCGCACGTGTCCAGGCCGGACGTGGAGCCGATGGTACGGGAGATATGGGATGGCAGTACCAGCACCAATGGTGGAGGGACGAGCTCGGACGCCTCGGCATCCGCCAGTCCATGAGCCGCAAGGGCAACTGCCTGGACAACGCGGCGACCGAGCAGGTCTTCGGCCACTTGAAGGACGAGTTCTACCGCGGCCGAGAGTTCGACTCGTACATCGTGCATTGGAACACCAGACGACGCCAGATACGACTCGAGGGACACACCCCGGAGGAGTTCCGGAGCATGTCCCTCGCGGTCTAGGGCTGTATCCTAATTAACAACGTCCAACAAACGGGGCGCAGTTCAAACCGCCGGGGCCTTCACATAGATGGATATGTATTCAGTTTGTCGCCAAAGAATCGTCAGACGCGTGCTCCATCATCGAATTCGTCGGTACGCGTTTCACGATGCCCTTTATGCTGCACGATGAGGCCAGCGGCGCCGACCAGCGCACACAAACCGAAAATCGAACCAAGAATCGAAGCCAACGCCGGAACGAACACGGAAGCGATAATGCCGATGACGCCGGCCACCAGCAATATCCAGAACACCAGTTTTGACAGTTTCACATGGCCGATTTCAGGATTCGGCGGCACGAAGTCGTCACCGTAACGGTCCATGACCCGATCCGTGTCAAGCCAGCTCGAACCAGTGAAATCGCGCGGCCCACGACCATTCGCCGGCGCATCATTGGTGAACGTGCCCTGATCCAAGTCATCGATGGACAGCAAAGCCTCTTTTTCCCGACGTTGCGCATGCTTCTCGAAACGTTTCGCACTACGCGAACGTTCCACGGCCTTCAAATCGTCAGCATGCGAATCCGCAAACTCGGCCCAAGCCGCATCCAAGTCGTCCATTGGAGAGCCGCCACCATGCGACGCGTCATTTGGGCGTTCTTCATCGTCATTGCTATTGTTGAGGTCAGTCATACTTATACTCTAATCGGGCGGAGGCCAATCCGCTGGGAGGATCGTGAAGAATGCTCTATTGGTTTTTCGTAAAAGGCTTGGGACCAATCGCCATCCACCGTTTGGGACCGACCGCGCAAGGACTTGAGAACATTCCGCACGAAGGTGGCGCCATCATCGCAGCCAACCATCTTGCCGTCATCGACGATGCGTTGCTGCCGTTGACCTGCCCGCGCATGATTCATTTCATGGGCAAGGCCGAATATTTCGAAGGCAAAGGCATCAAAGGCAAATTCAAGAAATGGTGGTTCACGTCAGTCGGCGTGTTCCCCGTGGACCGTTCCGGCGGTTCCAAATCACTTGGCGCACTGAACCACGCCCGTGAGATCATCGAGGACGGACATCTGTTCGGCATTCACATCGAAGGTACTCGCAGCCCCGATGGACGTCTTTACAAAGGACACACCGGCGCGGCGCGTCTGGCATTCGAAACCGGTTGCCCCATTATTCCGGCCGCCATCATCGGTTCGCGTGAACTGCAGAAGCCAGGACAGGTCATTCCGAACAAAGGCAAGTCCAAGGTGATTTACGGCAAGCCGATTGAAGTCGAGAAGAAATCCGCCGACCAGATTACCCACGATGATTTGCGTTCGCTTACCGACCGCGTGACCCGTGAGATCCAGAAGATGAGCGGACAGGAATACGTCGACGAATACGCGCAGAAGGTCAAGGCCGAGCTCAAAGCCCAGCAGGAGGCCGAAGCGCAGGCACAAGCCGAATCCGCTGCCAAGAAGGCATAAGTTTTCAGCGAGGTTCATTCCAAACCAATCAGGGGTGTCTGTTCCGAAGAATGTTTTCGGAACAGACACCCCTGATTTCTATTTTGTAATCAGGATAATCAGTCGAACAGCGACGAATACATTTTCAAGGTGACGGTATTCGGCGTGCCATCCTCCTGACGCAGTCGCACCTCGGTGCCTCCTACCGGATCCTGCGAAGCGACCTTCTTGTCTTGACTGGAGTCAAGTGTCAGTTGCGAGCTGATCTTCACACTGAATCCCAGCTTCTCCAATGCGGCTTTGGCAGCGGCGGCTTTCTGTCCGACATAATTCGGCAGCGTTACGGTTTCCGGTCCCTTCGACACCACCGCATTGACGCTATCGCCCCAGTGCAACTCGTCTCCGGTCTTCGCGGAAGCGGAAATCACCTGTCCTTGCGGAATCTTGTCATCGAATTGCTCGGTCCAGTTGACGGTGAGCTTGAGCGCATCAAGCGTCTGCTGCGCCTCATCCTTCGATTTGCCCACGACGTCCGGCATGGTAACCGGTTTCGGTCCTTGGGACAGCGTGACGGTAATCTTCGCGTTATGGGGCAGAGTCGCGCCGGGATCCACGCTTAAATCAAGCAACGCGCCCTGAGGTACGTCCATGGAATACGCGTCATCATTGGCCGGAGTCTGTTCGATGTTGTCGAAGCCGGCACGCTTCAACGCGTTGATCGGATCCTTGCCGTTCGCACTGGTGGCATCGAGAATGTCTGTGGGAACAGTGCCCTGCTTAATACCCTTGGACACTACCACCTTGACCTTCTGATGATGACGTTTGCTCACATGCGAACCGACATTCTCCGGGTCGGTGGAGATGACATTGCCAGCCTTGACGGAATCACTGAACGCCTCGGTCTCTTCGTACTCGATGTTGGAGAATTTCAGCAGTTCCTCATAGGCGTTCCATTTGATGTTGGAAATACGGCAGGGCTCCGAATCGGAACATGTGAGATCTGCCGGCTGAGGCATGGTCCAGTAGCTGCCCGGTCCTCGGAAATACCACCAGGCATAGCCTCCACCGCCTGCGCAGGCAAGCACGATGGCTGCTACGACGGCGATGATGACAGGTGCACGCTTGCCACTGCGTTTCGGCTGTCCACCACTGACCGGACCGTTCGAGGGGGAAGCTGGAACGTTGTTGGCGGGGACGTCGTTCTTTTCCAAAGCCAAGCGGGTGGTTGCCTCCGGATCTGCCTGCTGCGCCGGCATGACGGTGGTTTTGTTCGGGTTTTCCGGATTGAACTGTCGTGTACGATCGTCGTTCTGACGCACAGGCGGTGCTGGGGGAGCGGGCGGTAGCGGCATCTGCCGGGTGCCATCGCCGGGCATGGTGTCGGCGGCATCGTTTGCGGCCGGGGAAACGGCTGACAGACGGTATTGCCAGTCGTCGATGGTGAGGTTCGATTGCAACTGCTGCAATTCGTCGAATGCCACGGACGCATCCTGGGGACGGTCCTCGACCGCGCGCGCCGTAAGACGGGCGAGGAATGCGGCCACGCCTGCATTGATGCCCGGACAAGCGGTCGTGATATCCGGCACATCCTCATGCACGTGCTTGAACACCAGCGTCACCGGATTGTCCGCGGTGAACGGCACCTTGCCGGCCAGCATCTCCCAAGCCATGATGCCTACGGAATACAGGTCTCCCTGCGGCGTTGCCTGATTGTGCTGAATCATTTCTGGCGCCAGATAGGCGGCCGTGCCCAGCAGCATGCCGGTGGAGGACAGCGTGGCCTGCGACACCGCCTTGGCCAGGCCGAAATCGGTGATCTGCACATGTCCTCGGTCATTGAGCAGAATATTCTCCGGTTTGATATCGCGGTGCACCACGCCTGCGCGATGCGCCGAAGCCAAGCCGTCCAACGTCTCACCGACTATGCGTAACGTCTCACGAACGCTGAACGTGACTTGCTGGTTCATTTCGTACCGCAGGTTCACGCCATGCACGTACTCCATGACAAGAAAATCCAGTCCATCGAACTCACCGGTGTCATACACCTGCACGATATGGGGATTGGCTATTGCTGCTGCGGAACGGGCCTCGCGATGGAAACGTTCCACGAACTGGTCGCGTTGTGGGCCCTGTGCCAGCTGCGTGTGCATGATCTTAATGGCGACGGTGCGTCCCAGACGCTCGTCAACAGCTTGATACACCGTGGCCATGCCGCCATCGGCGATTCTGCTGACGACTCGGTACCGGCCTTCGATGACCTGGCCTTCGGGGGCATGCTGGGCTTCACTCATGGCTAATCGGTACGATTCCTTCTTCAAAAAACGTTTCGCGACAAAGATGTGTTCACTTGTAGTCTACAAGGAATGGTTTGCGGAAGATGCGATGAACACGGGTCTTTCACAGTGCGGCGGCATCAGCCCTGTTCCCGCACAATCGGTACGAAACGTGCGCATGCTTCGGTAAGCATGTCTTTGCGATCCTGCGATAGTTCAAGCGTCTCGATGGCGGCCTTCGACTCGAGCCACAGACCGGCGATCCGTTCCTTGGAACGTGCGATGGCACCAGTGGACTCGAACAATGCGATGGCACGCCTAACATGTGCCTCGTCACGTGATTCGGCTTCCCACATGTCGATGAGTTCACGTCGTTCGACATCGCCGGCAGCCTCAATCGCATCGGCCAGCAACACCGTGCGTTTGCCTTCACGGATATCACCGCCCACCGGTTTGCCGGTATTGCGGCTCGACCCGATGACGTCCAGAAGATCATCCGCGAGCTGGAACGCCAAACCAAGCGGCAATCCAATCGCCAGTGCGAGCCTGCGCGCGTCCGCAGGGGCGAGGCCGGCGGCAAGCATACCGAATTCCAAAGGTGCGATAGTGGTATAACTGGCGGTCTTCCAACGGAAGACATTCAAAGAGGCCGACGCCAGCTCTTCAGGATCGTCTAACGTATTGAGTTCCACGGCCAAATCGAGTACTTGGCCGATTTCCACTTCACGGTGCATATTCAGGAAGGCCGACACCACGGAAGATCCGGAGCCAAGCCGGCAAGCCGCTTTATTGGCGATATCCACGCTCGCGGTGGCCAGCATATCACCCAACATGATGCCCAAACCATGGCCGATGGCATCACTATGGGTATCCGTGGCAAGCGCACGATGAGCGGACGGCTTGCCACGGCGCAGATCGGAATCGTCGATGATGTCGTCATGCACCAACGCGCCGGTCTGAAACACTTCGATCGCGCATGCCAGATCCAACACCGCATCCATATCACGTTCCGCCACATCCTGCGGCGCGAACGCACGGAACGCATCCAACGTCAGCAACGCCCGCAGACGTTTGCCGCCCTCACTTGACGTGACCGCCTGCTGCGCCACCGCATCAGCGACGGCTTTGCAGGAATTCGCCACCGGATCGTCCGCATGCAGGAACGAAAAATCCCTTACCAGCGAGAGCGTGCGCGTTTCAATCTGTTCCAAATCGGAAGAGCTAGTCATGGGTCAAGGTTATCCACACACATTCGACAAGAGGAAAACATAATGATTGCAGCGGGTGAGACGGTGCCGGACGTTTCGTGACACGCCGAGCTTCACGTTCTCCGACCACAGGGGTCCCGAAACGCCTCATTGCATTGCCGGATGATGCATAGTTCCAACAAAGCGGCCTGCATCAAGCGAACGCTCCGATACGCCAAGGAGGACGAGACATGAAGACGATCGACGAGCCCATGCCGATATGCGAAGCCGAGATGGAACGGCTTGAAGACCAATTGGTGGAGGATTGCAAATCGCTGGGCATGGCGGAGAGCATACGCGATTTCCTGCAGGAGCCATTCTCGGAATGGATGGATGAGCTGGCCGATGAATCGTCGGGAGATGACGATTCATCGCCAGAATGCAGACTGTCCAGAAACGGTGCGGGAGCACTTGCCATCGCCATGCAGCAGACCATGGCGGTGCGTGACGCGCTGCTGGTCTCCATCATCGTGGATGAACGACGTTCGTCACGTGACTTTCTCATGGGATTTATGACCAATCCGACACTTCCCGGCAACACGCGTCATCTGGAGGAATCCCTCAACGGATCGTTCCGTGACGCATCAAGAAAACCCGACACGAAACGTTGCGACAACGGCGTCAACATGATGTTCGACATCATCGGGATGGTCCCCGAACGGTATCATGTGCAGCCATTGGCCATCATCAGTTATGTGCTGTGGTGGATGGGCGATGAGCGCGCCATGCTGTGCGCGATGCGTGCGCTCGCGTTGGATGAGAATTGTTCGCTCGCGGCGATCATCTGCTCCGCGGCGCATCGTCATATTGGACCGGCATGGGCCGAAGAGACATAGAGCAACACGCCGAAAGGAAGCGGTACTTGCGCATGGTGAGCTCAACACGCGGGAATAATCGTCCTCGCAAGATGGTTAACTCACATAGTTGACGATTTGCCCTTGCCAGAAGTGGGTCCATATGGTATACGCTTCCGGCGGGATCAATAGGAGGATAAGTTTGGCCACCAAGGAAACGACGGTAAATACGGAACAGACTGATCTGACCGAAAAGACCACCTCCGGAAAAAAGGCCTCCACGCGCAAGCCTGCTGCCAAGAAGAGCGAGTCCTCAAAGACCGCTACGAAGACGTCGCGCAAGACGGCCGCGAAGAAGACCTCCGCCGCCAAGAAAAGCAAGAAAGCGGAAGAAGAAGAGAACCTGATCGAGCAGGACGCTCCTGAAGACGATCCCGTCGAGGATGCCGATCTTGATGATTTCGACGATGACCTTGATGACGTGGACGACGAAGGGGAGGGTGACGACCTCGACGAGGACAATATCGACGAGGATGACGATTCCGAACTGGAAGACGATGACGAAGACAAGCGCAAAAAGCCGGAAGAGCCCAAGGAAAAAGGCGCTTTCGTGGTGCGTGACGATGATGACGACGACAATCTGACGCCGTCCGGCAATCCGAAGCGTCGTGTGATCGCAGCCGGCGCCACCGCAGATCCGGTCAAGGATTACCTGAAGCAGATCGGCCGAGTGAACCTGCTGAACGCCGAACAGGAAGTCGACCTGTCCGAACGCATCGAGGCCGGTCTGTACGCCCAACATCTGCTGGACACGGAATCCGACAAGATGGATTTCAAGCGCCGGCGTGAACTGAAGTGGGCCGCGAACGACGGCAAGCGTGCCAAGGACCATCTGCTGGAAGCCAACCTTCGACTCGTGGTCTCTCTTGCCAAGCGCTATACGGGCCGTGGCATGCTGTTCCTCGATTTGATTCAGGAAGGCAATCTTGGTCTGATTCGTGCCGTAGAGAAGTTCGACTGGAAGAAGGGCTTCAAGTTCTCCACGTACGCCACATGGTGGATTCGCCAGGCCATCACCCGTGCCATGGCTGATCAGGCCCGCACCATTCGTGTGCCTGTGCATATGGTGGAAGTCATCAACAAGCTGTCCCGCGTGCAGCGCCAGATGCTTCAGGACCTCGGCCGCGAACCTACGCCGGACGAACTGGCCCGTGAGCTCGACATGCCGGTCGAGAAGGTGCAGGAAGTGCAGAAGTACGGGCGTGAGCCGATTTCCCTGCACACGCCGCTGGGCGAGGATGGCGATTCCGAGTTCGGTGATCTGATCGAAGACACCGACGCCATTGCACCGTCCGATGCCGTCGCCTTCTCGCTGTTGCAGGAGCAGTTCAAGCAGGTGCTTGAAACGCTGTCTCCGCGTGAAGCTGGCGTCATCAAGATGCGCTACGGTTTGGAGGACGGCCAGCCGAAGACGCTGGATGATATCGGACGTGTGTATGGCGTGACGCGCGAACGTATCCGCCAAATCGAATCGAAGACCATGTCCAAGCTGCGCCATCCGTCCCGTTCGCAGACGCTGCGCGACTTCCTGGACCAGTGATAGTAATCAGACGCGAGTAAATGAAGTCGAGAAACCGGCATGAACGCAGGGTTTCTCGACTTCATGTCTTGTAAGGCGACAATTGAAAGGGAACATGGCTAAGGATAATTACGGTGCTGAGAGTCTTACCGTGCTCGAAGGCTTGGATGCGGTGCGCAAACGTCCGGGCATGTACATCGGCACGACCGACAGCCAGGGCCTGATGCACTGCCTGT
>OLPZ01001794.1_pt1 | contig 13451 bp, 14 predicted proteins | sample 1672711 | NCBI WGS metagenome assembly OLPZ01 (sample SAMEA3136716, study PRJEB25190) | human gut metagenome
TGTTAGCTTATCTACTTCAGTTTCAACTATTCCAACCATGAATGGAGGTGGTGAAGTTTTAGAAACATGTGAACCTGTCGCAATCAAATTACGTCCCTTTCCTCCGGCAAAACAAGTGTGCGCAAAATCTTTAAGTTCCATCTCTTTGCCATCTTGAACAGAAACAATTTTCGATCCATCAAAAGTAATATGATCTGCTTCTATCTGCATAAGTTCTGCCGCCATTTGCACGATCTTGCCTTTTAATTCTTCACAGGCTTTTACAACCGCAGTACCTGTTAAATATGTCGTGCTGGAAGCGTATGAACCTGAATCATAAGGCGAAGTATCTGTATCTACACCATTGGTAATGATTTGATCAATATCACAATCCATACATTCAGCCATGATCTGTGCCAGAATCGTATCACAACCAGTACCCATGTCCGTCGCACCTATAGATAGAGTATAGAAACCATCATCCTGCAGCTTAACTTCTACACTGGCTAGATCGACATTTGAGATACTTGATCCCTGCATAGAACATGCAATTCCTAGACCACGTGTAAAATCACCCATATCTCTAACTAGAGGTTTATTTTTCCAGTCGATCATTTCCATTGCCTTTTCAATACATTGATCAAGGGTACAGCTGTTAAGATATTCATTGTAATATTGAGGAAGTGTTTCTCCTTCATGGACAACATTTTTTAAACGCAACTCAGCTGGATCCATATGCAATTCATCAGCTAATTCATTCACGATCGATTCAACCGCAAACAAACCCTGCGTTGCACCATATCCACGATAAGCGCCTGCCTGCATCGTATTGGTATACACAACATCATATACAAAACGACTTGCTAAACAATGATTATAAATCGGTAAAGACTTATGTCCGGAAAGCCCAACCGTCGTAGGGCCATGTTCTCCATAAGCTCCTGTATTGGATAATGTATAAAGATCGATTGCCTGAATGATACCATCTTTGGTTGCTCCCAAACGAACCTTCATCTGCATCTCATGACGAGAATTAGAGGCCATAAATGTCTCATTACGTGTATAAATCACTTTAGCCGGTCTTTTTAATTTCCAGGTTACAAAGGCATTAAAAATTTCACAGCATGCTGTTTGCTTGGCACCAAAACCGCCACCAATTCTTGGCTTGATCACACGAATCTTAGATTTAGGAATATCTAAGGCATTTGAAAGAATGCGTCGAACATGGAATGGAATCTGTGTTGAACTTACGACATTCAAACGACCATATGTATCGATATAGGAGAATGCTCTAAAAGTTTCCATCATCGCCTGGGCATTGGCTTTTGTATGATATGTTCTTTCCAAAACTACTGCGCTATTCTTCAAGACATCTTCAACATCTCCATATACACTTTCACCATGGGCACAAAGATTACGTTTTTGATCCGTTCCCACATCACAAAGTGTTCTAAAGTTGTCTTCTTCATGAACTTTGATTGGGTTATCCAAAGCTTTTCTAAAGTCTAAAACAGGCTCTTTGATCTCATAATCCACTTTGATTAGTTTTAGAGCTTTATCCACACAATCTTCATTCTCACCGGCAACAATAGCTACTTCATCTCCTACATATCGAACCACTTCATCTAAGATTTTTCGATCATAAGGACTTGGTTCTGGATATGATTGACCAGCCAGGGTAAAACGAATATCCGGAACATCTTTATATGTATAGATAGCTGCAATGCCGGGAACTTTTTTCGCAATATCGGTATTAATGTTCTTGATCCTTGCATACGCATGAGGGGAACGTAAAAGCTTTACGATCAAACAGTCTTTTGTCGCAAGATCATCGGTATAAACCGGTTGCCCGCTCAACAAGGCATAGGCATCCTTTTTCACAATAGGTTTTCCAATTGATTTCATCCTAGACACCTCGATTCAAATACTTGGTAATCGCACGCATCTGTGCCATATAACCAGTACAACGGCATAAATTTCCTGCCAAATAATTCTTAATTTCTTCCTCACTTGGATTCTTTAACTCTTTTTCCATTGCCAATACATTCATGATCAAGCCTGGTGAACAAAAGCCACACTGCTCAGCTCCTTCATTTGCCATAAAATCTGCGAATACTTTGGCCTCTTCCTGCAAACCTTCCAAAGTCATAATTGAATGATTATTAGCTCGTGCAGCCAAGATACTACAAGATAAAACCGGTTTTTCATCCATCCAAACGGTGCATAAACCGCAGTTGCTGGTTTCACACCCTCTTTTAACACTGTAACATCCGTGATTTCTTAAAAAATCAATCAATAATAGATCACAAGAAACATCATCTTTGATCAATTTCCCATTTACCTTAATTTGTACCTGCATCTTGTGATTCCACCTTTCTTAATGCACGCGCTGTCAATACTTTGACCAGATGACTGCGATACTCTTTAGATCCGCGCATATTGGATCCACAAATAACCTTATCCTGGATCATAGAAGCTACTTTATCAATATCATCAATTTCAACATCATAGCGACTCGCTACACCCGGTCTGGCTCCTACACAAATATGATATTGATTTGATTTAGACACCGACACATTCAACACAGAAATATCTGTTGCGGATCGTCTTAAACACACAAAAGCACTCTTCCAATCATTCTTCTTGATCGTTATATGTGTAATGATATCCCTTTGAATATTTGATTTAGAAAACTCCTGAATGCTCATTTCACCTGCATGATATAGATGTACACTTGCATCAAGACACATCAAAGCACAAAGGACATCGGAAAAGCCAAAGCGAGAAAAAACACTTCCGCCAATCGTTGCCAAGTTTCGCAACTGCACACCTACAATATCTTTAAGGGCATCATGAAGTACATTTCCCGTTGCCTTATTTAATTGTTCATGTAACTCTAATTCTCTTAAAGTAACCATAGCTCCGATTTTGAAACAATCTTCTTTTTCTTCGATTTGATCAAGACCTAAACTTGAAAGATCAATGGCCTCAGGCACGACTTTATCTTCCATTTTCAACCAGATCATTCCACCAATGATACAGTTTTTAGGATTCTTCATCAAAGCAGCATATGCTTCATCAAGAGATTGAGCACATGTATATTTTTGAATTTTTAACATATTATCCTCCTATGTCGATCATACCATATTTTAATGATATCATTTATACCTGTATAATTGAATAAAATCATATGAAAAAAACATGCAGTCACAAGACTACATGTTGATTAACACTTATCTATCCTCAAATTTCCAATAAATTAAATTTGAATTTTTATCATACGCAAAATGATTTGAGAAGAGTTGATTATAAATTTCACAGAACTTTTCAATGAACTCAAAATCTTTTTTTTCAAGTGTATCAAAGATCTTTCCATCTTCCATAAACACGATTTCATCGGCATATCGAATGGCTAAATTGGGATCATGTATACTGATAAGAATCATCTTATCATCTGATCTTAATGTTTTGATTCGTTCCATAAACCGATATTGTTTTTCATAATCCAAGAACGTGCAAGGTTCATCCATGACCAGGATATTTGCCTCTTGAACGATCGATCTGGCAACATAGCATAACTGGAGTTCTCCACCACTGATTTCAAACATAGAACGATTCTTTAAATGTTTTAATCCAAATTCTTTCAAAGCGTTTAAAGCTATATCATAATCCTTATCGGATGGTGTTTGATAACTGGGTAAAAACCGTGTTCTTCCAGCAACCACAAACTCTAAGACCGAAATATGATCGACCAGAGTTTTGATTTGTGGTACGTAGCTAAAAATTTCTGCCAAAGATCTTTTATCTAGATCATTGATCAAACGATCTTGAAAATAAACTTTTCCATCATAAGGTATCAGCTGCAACAAACATTTGATCAACGTTGTCTTTCCACAACCATTTTCTCCTAGTAACATCACGATCTTACCTTTTTCAAGATGTAGATCAATATTAGACAAGATTGAATGATAACGTATATTCTCTAATCGAATCATATGACCTTTTTCCCTCTTCTGAAAATGATTGCAAGATAAAGTGCTCCAAAAAAACTTGTAACGATGCTGATAGGAAGTTCGATCGTAAATAAACATCGAGCTATATTATCGCACCATAGCACAAAAACAGCTCCAACCAATAATGTCAGTACATAATTTTTTGAAATGGGCTGATTGGTCCACAAGCGAATCATATGTGGCACTAACAAGCCTACCCAGCTAACTGGTCCGGCAACGGAAACAACACTGGAAACTAATAAGATTGAAAAAATCAAAGCTCTATTTCTTATCTTCTTTACATCGACCCCCAGTGTATTTGCCTCTTGCCCAAAGCCTATGATCTGTATTGACCAACGCAACCGATACAAAATAAATACACTGATTAAGATAAGTATAAAACATATCAATAAATTTGACCAGCTGGCGTCGGCAAATCCTCCCATTAGCCAATATTCAATACTAGGAAGTTGTTGATAAGGATCGGCTACGATCTTAAAAGCCATGATCAGTGATGTAAAAATAGCCTGTACGATAATACCCGAAATCAATAAATTCACAATTTCATTGCCTTTTGAACGTCGTGTTAAAAAATATACCAGAAACAAACTTAACAACCCCCCTATAAAGCTAGAGAGTTCAATCATTAACACATCATTCAAAAATAGAATTCCTAAGATCGCACCAAGCGAACAACCACTGGTTGTTCCAATGATATCAGGACTAGCTAAACTGTTTTTAAATATCGTCTGAAAAACCATTCCTGCTATTGATAAGGCTCCACCGCAAAGACAAACTAAGAGAATACGTGGTAAACGTATATTGTATAATAGGCTATTCGCAATTCTATCTCCTTGAAAACAAAGTGCTGAAAATGTCTCGTTGATACTAAGACCATAACGTCCTAGAAACAAGGATACGAATATGCTTATACACAAGATCAGCAACCACGTCTTCGCATTTTTCATTATAATGCCAGATCCTGTGCCTCAGGCGTAAAGCCATAGAATTGTTCATAGAAGGCAACAGCTTCTGCTTCAACATCATCCATAGAAACCAGCTCAGGATGTAAAATTGATGCAGCCCATAATTTACCTAAACAACTTGAAAGTGATGGTGTATCCCATGTTTCAAGCGTACTAGGGAATACATAAACATGATCATTTTGTACGGCTTGAAGTTCCTGTACTCTTGCATCATTTTTAAAATCATCTGCACTTAAAGAACCTGCTTCAATAAATACATAATCTGGATTTGCTGCCAACAATGTTTCGATATCGATATTTACCCAGCTGCTTCCTTCAGCATCAATCGCATTATCTGCCTGTGCATAAGATAAGATTTCTCCTTGATACATATCATCTGTTGCACAAGTTAATAGATCAGATCCTGCAAAATAAACAGTTGGTTCTTCCTCAACTTCATCAAGTTCATATTTTTCTAATAAATCTTCTTCATACTGTTTATATTCATCGACTTTATCTTCGCATCCCATTACTTTACCAATAATTTCAACAGCTTCTTCAAAATCATCCGCTGTTTCCGGTTCTAAAAGTACAACTGGAATATCTAAAGCTTCTAATTCTTCAACATAACTTTCAAGACTGACTGGTAAGAAAACAACATCTGGATCTGCCTTGGCACATTCTTCAACATTGAACATCTTTTTATTTCCTAATTGAGGTAAATCCAAAATCTCTTCTGCAGCCTTGGCATAAATTGGACGAGTCTCTGGTTTCATTTCAATTCCAGTCAACTTATCCTGCTGCTGCAAGCCAATCATGATCGTTGTTGTGATGTAATAGCCACTTGCGGCCGTTTGACAAGGTTCTTCAAATGTAACTTCACGACCTGCCTGATCTGTAATGGTCAATGTCGTATCCTGTGGTTGTCCCTGGCAGCCAGCCAATAAAAACATACTTAAACATAGACCAGCACTTAGTAATTTTTTCATAAACTGTCCCTTCCTATTCTGTAAAATATTTTTGAAACGATATTTCAGCTTGTCTTTCTACTTCCAACATCATGGATCGATATTTTCGCATTAGTTCTTTGCCTTGAGCCGTAATAATAGTATGCCCTCCATCAGCACCTCCGCTTTTACTTTCAAATAAGACAATTCCAAGATCTTGTTGGGCCCTTTGGATAATTTTCCAAGCTTTTGAACTCGACATGTTCATAGCTTTGTAAGCGGCCGAAAGCGAACCGGTTCTCTCGACGCCTTCCATCAACTCAATTACACCTTTTCCAAAGCTGGCTTCCTTTTGTCCAATGCGCACCTTAATATCATATTTCAAAAACATCACCTCGTTACTCTCACTTGAGATAAACGCTATAATCAGTATATATAATTATAGTAAAAAAGAAAAGAAGTATTTCTACTTCTTCATCGCCCATAATGTTTCGATCGCTTTTTTTACTTCTTCAAAATCACAATGGTCCAAATCATATACGATCACTTCAGGAAGATGCTTGATTTCGTCGATATAAGATATATCGATTTTTCTACACACGCCCAGCACATTAGGATATTCTTTGATTTTCTTTATCAATACATCTAGATATTTTCTTTCATCTCTTTCCAGGAATCCAATTTCATCTAGTATCAATAAACCTGAATTAGAATGTTCTAAGATTTCAACGCCAAAATCATCAAACACACCTTTAACAACCTGTTTACCATGTGAAAATAGAATATCATTGCGTTCTAGACTGACTAAAGAATGAAGATAAAACCCTATTCTTTCACCGTTTTCAAAATATGGTAATGTAATATATCCACTGCAAGGCACTTGATTTTCCTGAATGAATTTTTGGATCAATGTACTTTTTCCAATCTGTTTAGATCCTGTTAAAAAGACCTTCATATAACGTTCCTTTCTATCTCTAAAATCAAAAAGGAGCTTTACGCTCCTAAATGAATTATTTTATATCATGAACATAAATATTATTCACACGATCCGGTCCCACAGAAATCATAGAAACTCGAACATTTGTGAATTCTTCAATAAATTTAATGTAATCCAGACATTCTTTTGGAAGTTCGTCAACACTAGACATCTTAGAAATGTCTTCCTTCCAACCTTTAAATTCTTTATAAACAGGTTTTGCTTTCGCAACATCTGCCTGATCACTTGGAATATAATCATAGACTTTTCCATCAATTTCATATCCAGTGCAAACTTTCAGCGTATCCAAACCCGAAAGAACATCAATTTTTGTCAATACGATATCTGTTAAACCATTTAACATGGCAGCATGTTTTACAACCAATAGATCTAACCATCCACAGCGACGAGGACGTCCTGTTGTTGCCCCAAATTCAAAACCATGTTCACGGATCCAATCTCCCTGTTCATCTAATAATTCAGTTACAAATGGACCTTCTCCAACACGTGTTGAATAAGCTTTAACAACACCGACAATCGTTTGTAAACGACTTGGTGCTACACCTGCTCCGGTCGTTACACCTGCACTTGTTGGTGAACTGGAAGTTACAAATGGATATGTTCCATAATTGATATCCAACATACAAGCCTGTGCTCCCTCGAATAAAACTGTTTTATCTTCATCAAGAGCTTTATTGACCATACTTGTCGTTTCTTTGATCATTGGTACGATGCGATCATGAATTTTTTCAAAGTCAGCAACCATTGAATCATAATCCATAGGCTCTGCACCATATACCGCAGTAAATAACTTATTTTTAAAATCTAAACACTCTTTTAAACGCACTTTAAATGTTTCAAAATTAATAAATTCATGGAAACGAATTCCACGGCGTGCATACTTATCTGCATAACAAGGACCAATTCCTCGTTTAGTCGTTCCAATCTTACTGTTGGCAGCCTCTTCTTCAAGTTGATCTTGATAACGATGATATGGCATTAACATTTGTGCTCTATCGCTGATTACGATATGATCACACTTTAATCCACCTTCTTCAAGCTGCTGCATCTCTTCTAATAGAACAAATGGGTTACAAACAACACCTGGTCCAATTACACAAGTTGCTTCTTCATGAAGAACGCCACTTGGCAATAGATGCAACACATACTTCTTGCCGTTTACGATAACCGTATGACCTGCGTTATCTCCACCTTGGAAACGGACAATCATATCTGCTTTTTCTGCTAATACATCGACGATTTTTCCTTTACCCTCATCGCCCCATTGGGTTCCAACTACTACTTGGCTAGACATATGAGCCTCCTTTAAATGTGTCTAGAAACACAACACCTAGATTATAAATAATAAGTTTTTATAAGTCAATTTATAGACCAATTTTCTCTCATGTATTTACAATTTGTTCCATTTTGTTACAAAAGCTTTAATTCATTTGAAATAAAAAAAGACGAAGTGTTATCTTGTAACACTTCGTCATAATTACTACTGGCAGGGGCAGTAGGAGTCGAACCCACATCAACGGTTTTGGAGACCGCTATCTTAACCATTGGACGATGCCCCTAAGCGCTTGTTTATTCTAGCATAGAATAGATTATGTTTCAATCCTAAATTTGAAAAAGTCATAAACAAGCCTCCTTAGTTTAATACGTGATAACATTTTTATCGTATACATTCCCTAGCATATCCTGTTTATTAGCTGGAATCACAATTGTATTAGGATCACCATCAGATATATACTTTGTTGTTTCCAATGTAGTAAAATTCATTTCTATATCAAAATCTTGACCATTATTATCATAAGCTCGGATACGTTTAATAAAAGCTGGATTAAATTGATTACTATAAGGAGAATAATCCGCCTCCCAAGCTACCTGTAACATCGATTGAGTTGTATATTGTTTGCCTTTATATAGTCCACTTTGAATATATGGTATCATTTCGTGATCATAACTATATGGTGAACCAAAAGGTAAAGCAACGATATTCACATACTGTCCAGGAATGATTTCGTCCAACATAGCATAAACACTTCCAACTTCCTGCTGTGCTATCTGCCCATCTGTCGTAGTAAAATCAACATGTGAATAAGTATGATTGCCCACATCATATCCATTTTCAACTAGCCATTTTATAATCTGTTCATTATATTCAGGTTGTCTAAATAGACCTCCATTTACAAAAAATGTAGCGGTTACATTAAAGTCAGGATATTTCTTTTTGAAACTTTCTAAGATTCCGACCACACAATTGGGATCTATATTAATATTTCCTTCTTTATCCGTTCCTGTGACCAAAATATTGTTTTCTAATCCATCATCAAAAGTAAGACAGATAGGACTTTTACCTGCTTCTACATCTATATTTCCATTTATATAGTCATTGAGTCGTATCATACGATAGCCATTATCATAATAGAATTGTAAATCTTGACGAAAAGCTTCGGCTGTTCTTTGATATCCGTCTACATCTACATTTCCGCCAACATAACCTATTTCATTACTTGGTATATTATGGATGCCATGATACATCATAACTGGAACATTCCCTAATTCATCGACTACATATTTTGTGTAATCTTCTTTGGATAATTTATTTTCCTTTTTTGATTCCTGCTTCTCCCCAACTTTTTGTTCACTTACAAATAAAGTATCCCCAATCATAAATACTACCTTTACAAACACACCTAAGATCAATAGAAAAGCACATATTAATATTAATAGATTTCTTCTTTGTTTCTTTCTGTTTATTTTTGCCATATAAGTATTTTATCACAACAAGTAAAAAAAAGTAGGCATAATTACATACCTACTAATCTTAAAATATCATTGTATGTTGCAAAGATCATCAATCCTAGTAAAAGAACAAAACTAATCATAATAACATTCTCAACCAAAGCTGTATTGATCTTTCGTCTAAGTATCTTTTCAATCAACAAGATCAATACTCGACCACCATCCAGTGCTGGTATAGGAATCAAGTTAAAGATACCAACATTCACTGAAATCAAGCCGACCAAAGAAAGATATGCATTTAATCCCAGCTCAGCTGTTCTAGCAGTAACATTCAAAATTCCCACTGGCCCAGATAATTGATCTAAAGCTTGTCCGGATAACAGAAGCCCAAGAGATTGGTAAATTTCAACAGTTGAACCCCATAGATCCTTCGTACCTTCCACAAAAGACATGTACCAAGGAATTGGTTCTAAATAGGCTGCAACAATATAGCCCAAAGTATACCCTTGCGATTCTTTATCATATTCCGGTGTAATCGTTGTCTCAAATTCCTGCCCATCACGTGAAACGGTTATTTCCAATGTATCGTGATGCAACTGTACGAATTTTAACAAGTCATACTGTGTTTCTGGTTTGATTTCTTCACCATCGGCTCTAGCGCTTATAATTTCATCATCTTTTTGCAAGCCTGCCTCACTTGCTGGCGAATTCTCGATTACTTCATATACAACTGGTAACGGATCCGATTGTCGATATCCATTTGCCAATGAGATGCCAATAAAAATGACCCAAGCCAATAAAAAGTTCATTATAACACCAGCCAACATAACCAGAACTTTCTGATATGTTGGTTTAGAAATTAATTTACGATTTTCAGGAACTTCTTTTAACCATTCTGTTTCATCATCTTGTGATCCGTCTTCTTCTCCTGCCATTAACACATAGCCTCCAAAAGGGATAGCACGAATGGAATACGTAGTCTCTTTCCCTTTCTTCTGATAAAGTACAGGACCCATTCCCAGAGAAAACTCATGACAGTAAACACCAAAATGTTTTGCGACAAGCATATGTCCCAGTTCATGCACTACTATAATTACACTCAATAATACGATAAATGCAATGATACCGAGTATACTCATTTCATCAACTCCTTATACGATCAACAATACATGTAAGATTCCAAACAATAAAATATTCATCATCAAAGAATCGACTCGATCCAATACACCTCCATGACCTGGAAGTAGATTTGAAAAGTCTTTTACTTTATTGCTTCGCTTAATTGCGCTAAAACACAAGTCTCCTAATTCCGCTACAACTGGACATAGACAGCATAACAATGTATTTAAATAACCATTCAATGAATCCGCATATAGGAAACTTACTATTAAGCTTAACAGAAATCCAAAAACAATTCCACCAAAAAAGCCTTCCCAGCTCTTCTTTGGAGAAATTCTTGGGTTCATCTTATGCTTGCCAAAATAGCTTCCAACAAACCAAGCACCTGTATCAGAACCATATGTTGCAAATACAATGGTCCAAAGATACATATGCTCAGCCACCAAGTATCCAATAGCATGATAGATCAAAGAAAATAAGATAAAATACGTTAAGCAGTAATAGCTATCCGGCAACGAAAAATTCTCAACAAATACCGGAAGGGCAAAGAAGAAACAAACCCCTAAAGCATAAATAATATATGTATAATGTTCAGGGATAAAGCGTGTTAAGATCACTAAGACAACCGTAAGTGGGTATACATATACCGGCCATGAATTAAAATCACGTCGTACATGCATCCATTCAAAAGCCGTTGACAACAAGATGAATAGAGCCAATAGCTCAAGCAACCAGCCTCCAAAGGCAACTGGCAAGGCAACAACCAGGATGATGGCTAATGCAGTCATTACTCGAGTCTTCATTTTGTCAACCCTCCAAATCTACGATCCCTGTGCTTAAATTCTTCAATGCACTTGACCAACTCTTCTTTATTGAAGTCTGGCCAGGCAACAGGTGTAAAGATCAATTCCGAATATGCAAGTTGCCATAATAAGAAATTTGAGATCCTAACTTCACCACTTGTACGAATCATTAAATCTATATCTTCTGGAACGAATAAATATTGACTAAAATCTTCCTCTGTTAGATCATTTTTCCTTCCATTTTTTACTTCATCCGCATATTTTTGTATGCCTAACAATATTTCTCTTCTTGAACCATAGTTGATTGCAAGACAAAGTTCTAATCCAGTATTATGTAATGTATCATTCACAGCACGATTTATCACTTTTTGTGTATCTGAAGGGAATCTTTCTAACTCACCGGCAAAAGTAACGCGAATATTTTTTTCCATTAGTTCCCTGATATATTTATTAAAGAACAGGCCTGGTAATTTACATAAATATCCGACTTCATCTTCCGGACGTTTCCAGTTTTCCGTCGAAAAAGCATATAGGATCAGTTTTTTTACACCTAATTCATTTGCCGCCAAAGCCACGGTTCGAATCGTATCCGCACCTTGTTTATGACCTGCTGTTCTTGGCAATCCTCTTTGTTTTGCCCATCTTCCATTGCCATCCATAATGATTGCAATAGTTTGAGGAATATTGTCGTTCATCTAAAAAGCTCCCTTCTTAAAAAAACCCAATCAAGATTGGGTTTAGACATTCAAGATTTCTTTTTTCTTTTCATTTACGATTTGTTCAACTTGTTTGATATAATCGTCGGTTAATTTCTGTGAATCTTCCAATTCAGCCTTACGATCATCTTCCGTTAATTCTTTATTTTTCTTTGTAGCATCGTTAGCATCACGGCGAATGTTACGAATCGCAACTTTAGCTTCTTCACCATATTTCTGTGCATCTTTTGCCAACTGTTCACGACGCTCTTGTGTTAATTGAGGAACTAGGATACGAATAACATCCGCTTCTACCTGTGGATTTAATCCAAGATTTGCCGCCTGAATCGCATGCCCTACAGATTTGATAATGCTGCGATCATAAGGTTTTACGACCAATTGTGTTCCTTCTACAACTTGAATAGAAGATAACTGATTAATTGGCATCATAGATCCATAATAGTCAACTTGAACACGTTCTAAGATTTGTGAACTTGCACGTCCTGTACGAATCGTTTTTAAATTACTTTCTAGGTTTTCAATAGCCTTTAACATTCTTTCTTCAGCTTTAATTAAATTATCACTCATTTTAAATCTCCTGTTCTAAAATTATTTTGAAATCAATGTTCCTGTAACTTCCTGCTTAACAGCTTTTAAGATGTTGCCTTTTTCGTTCATGTTGAAGACAACAAGGTCGATATCATTATCCATACACATGCTAATAGCTGTAGAGTCCATTACTTGAAGTCCTTTGTTTAAAACATCCATATAATGTAAAGAGTTGAACTTTTTAGCTTCTGGATTTTTCTTAGGGTCACTGTCATATACACCATCGACACCATTCTTTGCCATTAAGATCACATCGGCATCAATTTCACTTGCTCGTAATGCAGCCGTTGTGTCTGTACTGAAATATGGTGAACCAGTTCCGGCACCAAAAATAACAATACGTCCTTTTTCCAAATGACGAATAGCACGACGTAAGATAAATGGTTCTGCAACCTTTTGCATTTCAACAGCTGTTTGCACACGAGTAGGAACACCAGCCTGCTCTAAAGCATTTTGAACAGCTAAAGCGTTGATTACTGTTCCTAGCATACCCATGTAATCTGCCTGAGCTCGATTCATACCCATTTCAGCCATCATCTTGCCACGAATGAAGTTACCTCCACCAACAACGATTGCAAGATCGACACCAAGCTCATGAACATCTTTTAATTCTGC
>OLPZ01001797.1_pt1 | contig 13442 bp, 9 predicted proteins | sample 1672711 | NCBI WGS metagenome assembly OLPZ01 (sample SAMEA3136716, study PRJEB25190) | human gut metagenome
ATCCTCCGTGTCAATCAGCGGAGTGATTGACACGGGAGTGAACAGTAACCATTTCTGTTCTGAGTAATACTAGAATGAGGAGGCACATATTATGTCAAAATACGTTATGGCATTAGATGCCGGAACCACAAGTAACCGCTGCATTTTATTTAATAAAAAAGGGGAAATCTGCAGCGTCACACAGAGAGAATTCACACAACATTTTCCGAAACCGGGCTGGGTTGAGCACGATGCGGATGAAATCTGGGCAAGCATGCTCGGAGTTGCTGTGGAGGCTATGAACATCATCGGCGCAGAACCTTCTGATATCGCTGCAATCGGTATCACGAACCAGCGCGAGACAACGATCGTGTGGGATAAAAATACCGGCGATCCTATCTGCCACGCAATCGTTTGGCAGTGTCGTCGTACTGCTGAATTCTGCGATTCTTTGAAGGAAAAGGGACTGACAGAAAAGTTCCGTCAGAAAACCGGCCTTGTACTTGATGCTTATTTCTCCGGAACAAAGATCCGCTGGATTCTCGACAACGTTCCGAAAGCAAGAGAACGTGCCGAGCGCGGAGAACTGCTCTTTGGTACAGTAGAGACCTGGCTGATCTGGAAACTGACGAAAGGCGCAGTACATGTTACAGACTACTCCAACGCATCACGAACCATGCTTTTCAATATCAATACATTAGACTGGGATGACGAGATTCTCGAAGAACTTCAGATCCCACGCTGTATGCTTCCGATACCAAAGCCTTCCAGCTGCATTTACGGAGAGACAGATCCATCCGTCCTCGGCGGAGCGATCCCGATCGCCGGTGCTGCCGGAGATCAGCAGTCTGCACTTTTCGGTCAGACCTGCTTTAAACCGGGAGATGCGAAGAATACTTACGGAACCGGATGCTTCCTTCTGATGAACACCGGAGAGAAACCTGTCTTTTCCAACAATGGGCTGGTCACCACGATTGCCTGGGGACTTGACGGAAAGGTTACATATGCTCTGGAAGGTTCTATCTTTGTCGCCGGTGCGGCAATCCAGTGGCTGCGTGATGAACTGCGCCTGATTGATTCCGCTGATGACTGCGAATATATGGCAAAGAAAGTAAAAAATACAAACGGCTGTTATGTTGTACCTGCTTTCACCGGACTTGGTGCTCCATATTGGGATCAGTATGCCCGCGGAACGATCGTGGGCCTGACACGCGGAGTAAATAAATACCATATCATCCGTGCAACCCTCGAGTCTCTCGCTTATCAGGCATATGACGTCCTGACTGCCATGAAGGCAGATTCCGACATTAATCTTGCCTCCCTGAAAGTAGACGGCGGCGCAAGCGCAAATAACTTCCTGATGCAGACACAGGCTGATCTGATCAACGCACCTGTCCACCGTCCGGTCTGCGTTGAGACGACTGCTATGGGAGCTGCTTATCTGGCTGGCCTTGCAGTCGGCTACTGGAACAGTCTTGAAGAAATCAAAGAGAACTGGGCGATCGATCAGGTCTTTGAACCTTCGATTGATCCGGAAGTCCGCGAAAAGAAACTGAAAGGCTGGCACAAGGCTGTCAAATATTCCTTCGACTGGGCGAAAGAAGATTAACATTTTTATATCTTTGAAAACGAATCTCTTCATAAAGAGCATATAGAAAAACTGCTGTCCGTCTGTTGTTCACGGGTCCCGCAAGCAACAGTTCAGACAGCAGCTTTTTCTATTTCATATTCTTCTCTTTTATTTACAACTCATCAAGACTTTCCTTGAATCCCTCTCCAAGCACCTCACTCGTCTCAGTAAACATTACAAACGCAGAGTCATCTACCTGGTAAACTGCATTTTTCACAAGATACGCTTCTGACTTGGAACATGCACAGAGCAGAACATTTCTCTTACTCTTTGTATAAGTACCCATTCCTTCCAAAGATGTCACACCACGGTCGGTGATTCTTCCAATCTCTTCCGCTGTTTCCTCTCCCTTCGATGTGACAATGATTGCAAGTGTTCCTGCACCGATTCCGTAAAGAATCTTGTCAATTACCACAGAGCAGACAAATACTGCGATCAATCCATAAAGAACTGAGTCAACATCACCGAATACCGGCCATCCAATTAAAATAATGATCAAGTCGATCAACAACGTCAGTCGACCAAGAGACATATGTGGTCTCTTCTTTTTGATCGTCATCGTCAGGAAATCTGCTCCGCCCGAAGAAGAACCTCTCATATAGAAAAGAACCATCCCAAGTCCAAGCAATGCTCCCGAGTAAATCGCTGCAAGCAGACGCTGCCCTGTGTAGTATGGGAACATCGGAAATACAAGATCGACAAAAATAGTTGAAATAATCATTGTCCTTGCAGTCTTCATCAAAAACCGCTTTCCTACTGTCTTGTAACTGATGATGACCAGTGGAATATTCAGTATCAACGTCATTGTACCAACCGGAAGATTCCATAACTTGTTCATGATCAAGGCAATACCTGAAATCCCTCCAGGCGCAAAGTTTCCACCCTCTGCAAATGTATAGATTCCGGCACCAAACAAAATACTTCCTATAATATCATACAAAATATCCACTGCAAGCTCTTTCTTCGGATGCTCTGCTCGCATCTTTTTATTCTCCATCATACCATTTTCCTCTCGTTTACATCTTATTTTCTATTCTGTCGCTTTTGCGTTCGGATAAATCTTCTCCATCTTCGCATCATCGTAATGCTCATCCGCCCATTTCTGAATGCTGTTTTCCGCTACAACGCCCTTTCCACGTTCGTCATAACGAACAAGTGCAATACATGACACAGCCACATTGCAGACCATGAAAATGATCAAAAACCAGGTGAGCATCTTCCCTGTCAGCATCGGGATTTTCTCAATCCATGCGGAAATGTATGGGTAAATCTTCTTAAACCAGACAACTGCCGCAATTCCCCAGAAGAAGCAGTACAGCAAATTGATTCGGCCTCCTAAGTTAAATGGAATCTCGCTATAGTCCCAAAATACTTTCCCGAATACAATTTCCGTAAACACACTACAAAGATATTCATACGCTCCACCGAGCAATGTACCGATGATAAATAAGAAGCTGTCACTCTTATCTTTATATTTGTAAAGCATTGCTGTCACAAGTGCGATCGCCAGTCCCCAGACAATACTGAATGGTCCCCAGACCACACTGGAGCGACTCATCCACACACCTGCCGTAATCCTGCAGAAAATCGTCTCTGTAATATCTCCAAGAAATGCTCCGACAAAGAACAATAGCACAATCTTATAGAACCCACAGCCTGCGGCAAATACTTTCCCCTTCTCCGATTCCTCTTCCTTGCGGATCAGTTCCATCGCTTTTGGATACGCTTTTTGGATACGTTTCCCGACCCATCTGGAAATCGCACTTTCAAGCTTATTGCTGACTTTATCCAGACCTTCATTCGTAGCTTCCCACCGCGCGAGGTTCTTTCCTTTTCCACGAAGCAGCAGATAAGATCCGAGGATATCCACAACTAACACTCCAAGAAGAACCAATACAAGGATCTTCATCAGGAACAGAGGCAACATTTTAAATACTATGATCGCAAATCTGTTTCCCCAGCGGATTCCGAGATATCCAAGAGCACCCCAGATAAAAGAAGCCGGGATACAGATATATCCGTCCAGATTCCATTTGATCCTGGAGTAATCCCACCATCTGGCTTTAAATGCCTTCTCGATCAAATGCCCTGCAACCCATTCAATCACTGTCGCATAAATCGTCGCAAATAAAAAAAGCCAGACTCCTCTTAGCTCCTGTAATCCAAATGTCATGAACAGAGCGGCGATACCGTAGATCACACAAAACGGTCCATTCACCAGACCTCTGTTCGCAAACTTCTTCTGTTTTACTGTTGCGGCCGCTGTCTCCAGCACCCATCCTAAGAAAGAATAGATGAAAAACAGCCAAAGCAGTTCATACCATGTAAAACGAATCATTGCTTCATCTCCTTTGTACCATGTTTTCATTCACATCTTTCTTAGTATAACGCATATCAATGCTTTTTCCTAGGGATAAATCCAAAAATAATCAATACTCCGATCAGCCCGATTCCAGCATAACCGGCTTTCCTCCATAACGTATCTCTCTCGATCAGACGCTGATCTTCCTCTAATGCTTCCGTTCTGTTCTGCTCGGAAGTGGTGATAATCTCTTGCTGGCTGCTGTCCGCCTCTTCTGCTGCATCAACTGCTGCCTCCGGCTGTGTTCCAACCTCATCACAATACACCACATATCTTCTGGAATTCTGCGTATAAGGATGACATGTCATCAAAGTCACCATATTTCGTCCCGGCTGAATCATGATCTTGTCACTCTCATCCGGCAGGATGATTTCAATCTCCGACACACGATACGTCAATGTTTCCTGACAGTTTTGTATCGTCAGTTTATCTCCGATCTCCAACCGCTCAATCTCGCGGAACATCGGAATCCCCTTCCATCCTCGGTGCGCTGCGATCACACAATTGCTGTCTGTCCCCTGCACCGGAAATGAAGTCTGTCCAAGCATGACCGCACCTTTCGCCATCTTCTCCTGCGTTGCGCCGAGATATAACGGCAATGTCACATCCATCTTCGGAATATCAAGAATCCCGATCATCCCGTCATAGATCCCATACTTGGACAGATCCAATGTCTCCTGCTCGTAAGACCATGGATCAGTCAGTCCTGACTGACCATCAGAAAAGATCTGCTGATTATATGCCTGCATCTCCTGGTAGAGCTGGGCGTTCTTTGGGATCTGATTGGAATCGGCAGAGGTGGAGTCTGTCTCTTCACCACTTTTATCCTGCTGGCTTCCTTCCACCTCTTCTTTAAAATGTTCCACTGCTTTCTCGTTTTTCTTCTGCAATACAATCTTTTGTAAATCTGGGATTGCATACACAAACAAACCTCCAAGATACAGAATTATCAGCATAATCGCCATCAGCGTTCTGTTCTTTTGCTTTTTCTTCTCCTTCTTTTTCCTGCTTTTTTGCATGGTTTCTTTTCCTTCTTCTCTTTTTCATCATAAATCGCAACTTCTGATTTATTCTTTTTCCCAAACTTGCGCACAATCACATTGATCAGAACAACCAGAATCACTGCAAAAAGAATGCCTTCTATAATGGCTTTTTCGTACATTGCTTTCCAGCCACCGCCATCCGGACCTTCCTCTGCCTGTCCTGCTGCCTCATCACTCACATCCTGCGTATATTCTGTTCGAATGCCTCTTACCAAAAGACGATGTGAATTAATCCCATAAGGTGTACACGTCACCAATGTTGCATAATCATACCCCGGAACGATTTTCAAATCATCTGTTTCCGATGGCTCAACAACCTTAATCTGATCCACCTTATATGCCAATGTCTCATTCAGCACATGAATAAGAAAAATATCCCCTTCTTTTACAGATTCCAGCTTCGTAAATATTTCCGCTTCCGGAAGTCCTGTATGCCCGGAAAGTACTGTATGTGTACTCTCTCCACCAATTGGAAGAGATGTCCCCTCCAGGTGACCAACACCTTTCGCCAACACTTCTTCTGATGTTCCATGGTACACCGGCTCATACACATCAATCCTTGGAATCTCAATATACGCCATAATTCCATTTTTCTCAAGATTCAATGCTGAAATATAATCTGCTGACATATCATCTGCCGCATCCGGATCAAATGGATCCGATATAACAACTGTATTGCTCAAACTGTCATTGTACTGCTTTGCTTTTTCTTTCGCATCCTCAATCTCTGCATCTGACAGCTTCTCCATCTCTTCATTATATTCTGTAAGAATCTGATCCTGTTTTCTATCCTGTAATATATTACTGATAAACGGATAACTCAAAACGCCGATTCCACAAAGCAGAATCAGCACAAGAAAGATATTAATTATTTTATTTTTCATTTTCCTGCTCCTTCCCTGTATTTGAAAACAAGAAATGTGCTTTCTCACTTTCAAATACAGGGAAACAGTCATTTCTGTTTCCCTGTGTAGTATTAATTATGTATATGAGAGCATCTAATTAATTATTTGGATCTTTTTCTCATGAATAAGAGTGATCCTGCAGCTGCAACGATTGCGATACCTGCGATTGTGAAGAGTGCAATACCTCTTCCACCTGTAGCCGGAAGGTCAAATCCCTTGCTGTTGACTACTGTGAGTGGTACTTCGGCTGTATTACTGTCTTTGTTATTCTGATCAGCATTCATTGTGACAGTTTTATCGCCTACAGTTGCTGTTGCAACACCTGGTGTATTACTATCTTCAGTAATCACGATCACTACTGGATTTTTCAGAAGTACATAACCTTTGTTAGTTTTTGTCTCTTTCAGTTTGTATGTACCTGGTTTTAAACCTCTGATATAGATTTTTCCGGCAGCATCTGTTTCTACTTCATTTGAAGATCCGTCCGGTGTATAGAATGTATTTTCTCCTTTTTTCTCAACCTTTACTGCGTTATCGTTTCCATCTGTTAATTTAAATTTTACTCCTACAAGTTTATCTACACCTTCACCCTTTTTCAGAAGGTCAATTCCGTATGTGAATACTTTAGTAGTGCTTTTATGCTCTGTATCTCTGTCAACATCACCTGTATTTCTATATGTTACGAAAACATCATTTGTATTTCCGCTCTGTCCAAGAACTGCATCTTTGTTTAATGTTGCTGTATATGTAATTGTAAAGTTCTGTGTTGTATTTGGGTCTAATGTTTTGCAATATTTGTCACTGTTAAATGTAATTGTAATAGTTGTAACTTTTGTAGAATCATCTTTACTATCCTTAACAGTATACATTGTCCTATCTACTTCTTCGTTGCCATTTAATACTTTGATATTATCTGGATTATTTACAAATGTTAACCCTTTACTCATTGTATCTGTTACAACTAAAGACTCTAATCCATTCTCGCCTACCGGAATGCTATAAGTTACTTTGTAATTAATTGTATCTCCGATATTAGCAGTTGTTGTTGCTTTATCTGTTCCATTTTCCACAATTTTCTTCTCAATTGTAGCTGTACCTGTTGAATTCTTTGGATATGCATAAATATCTGTTACAGAATTTCCAGCTTCATCTATAAATGGAAGTGACACGAAGAACGGAACTGATACCTTAGTAACTGCTACTGGTGTAATATCATCTGTCTTCGTTGCTCCTGAAGCATCTGTCTCTGCAAAGAGATATAATTTTTCCAAAGACAGCTTATCGAACCTAATTGTTCCCACTCCGCTTGTTCTTCCTTTTCCTATTGTTTCTGTATTATCTTGTGTATATTTTTCTGTTTTATCTTTCACCAAAGTAATCACAGCACTTTTTTGTTTTTTGATAGCTTCATTTAAAGTAGACATTCTATAATATGTCGTACCATCTTTTACTATTTTCTCTGTGGACTCATTAATTCCTAATGCTGTAACGGCATCCTGTTCTGTCAATGTATAAAGCATCTCTGTTGTCATTTTACCAGTATTAGCATCTGTTACGTCCACCTGCACACGTTCTCCAACCGCTATATATGCAAACTCAACATTATTTAACTTTTCTCCTGAAACTGTATGATTTTCTGCTCCATATTTATTTGTTTCAAGAGTTTCATAGCCCTGATTTTCACCCGCACACTTCGTAATCGTAACACTTCCTGTGCTTGCTGCTGTTTCCGCATCTGCCGCAAATGCCATCACTGACATGCTGCTCATTACTGTTGCCGCCGCAAGTGCTGCCGCCGCAAATTTTTTCAAAACATTTTTCTTCATCGCTCTCTTCTCCTTCTTTTTTCTAAATCTATTCAAAGGGACTCCCTATTCCCTACGAATACTGGTTCATTGATTCTTTTAGCCTCTCCTTGAAACTCTCTTCTTTCTGCTTTTCTTTCTTGCTGTTAACAAGTAACCACCTACCAGAACTGTTGTAATTCCGATTACGATAAATTTGAAAATTCCTTTATTTCCACTTGCCGGAAGATCAAATGCTTTATCGTTGACAATGGTGTAAGTAAGTTTCCAGGTTACTCCATCTTTATTCACCTTAGTTCCATTTACTATATCTCCTGCTTGATATTTATATGGAAGTGTAATCTCTATAGGCTCTTTTAGAAGCACGTATCCTGCTTTTGTCTTTACCTCTTTCAGATAATATTTAATCGGAGTGTCTTCTGTACCGGCCATAATATTTTCGAAGATTAACTCTCCGTTATCTCCAGTATTACCCGTCAACTCTTTTCCTGTGCAATCCGTTGCAACCTGCGTTGCTTTAGCATCTTTATATAAAGTGAACTTTGCACCCGCTAAAGGCTCAGTTTTTCCGGCCTTCTTTATAATTTTCAATGTACCAGTTTTTTTATTTGTGATATTATAACTTCCATCTTTCGCTTTAGTATATTCCGGATAATATCCTGCCAAAGTACCTAATTCTACAACCCTGTACTGATATTCTTGTTTAGGAGTCGCTGTATAATTCACATATTTCAATAATCCTGTAAATGTATACTTCCAATTAGTACCAATATTAACAACCTGATTTGGAATTAGCTTTTCTGACTTATCTTTTGCTTGTTCATATTCATTAGTAGTAGGATTTAAACGCTGAATCTGAACAACAATATTTCCCGGTGTATCTGCTGTCACTCCGCCTTCCCAAGTCTTCGTTCCGGAAATGGAAATCAATGGTATAACTGTATTCACAAATGTAACCGCTGTATCAGTTGAATTAGCATCATCATCTGCTACTACCATTCCTGTAACGACATTGTTCTCTGCTTTGACATTCTTGTCGTTTCCAGGAGCTGTAACTTCAACTTTTTCCAGACTATAATCGGCATTATCTGGTATTTCTTCATAGATTGTATAATCGGTACCTGCCGGAATTCCTTGAATCGTTGTATTCTTTCCTGCTTCCAATTCAATTGTCTGCTTAATAACATCTTTTCCTATATTCGCTTCCAGTTTCATTCCTGCGACATTTCGGTATTCGATTATAAACTTATACTTTCTTCCTGGTTTAGATTCTGTCTCGCCCTCGCTTAATGACTTTTTCAGAGAAATAGAACCTGTCCGCAGCTTATTCACATATTTTGCCTTCAGATTAATTACCGCATTATCACTATCAGGATTAGCATAACTTCGAAATACAATCGTTGGTTCAGTAGGTTTTGGCACTGTCCTGATCTTCTCTGTTCTTCCGTCATTTACCTCATATCCTGATTGATTTTCAACAGATGACTGTCCGCCACCGGTTACGGTAGTAGAATTCGTAGGAGTCAAATAACTTGGTTTTACAATCGCTCCATTTTCATACAACGACCACGTTGTAGTAAATACATCCGGTGAAACATTTTTCTCGGCAATGGAAAGATAACTTCCTCTTCTAAACTGATCACTGAATACTGCACTTTCTTTATTTCCAATGCTAAGGAGTCCATCACTGTAGATGATTGTATCTCCCTTTGTATTCTGATAATATGAACCATTCACCGGTTCCAGTTTCTGTGATTTAATTGAACCATAATCCGGAATATCTTCTTGTGCTGTAGTGAACCCTGTCTTCTCACCGCTGGCCGGCTTTACAAATGAAAACTTATCAAGATAAATCGTCACATCATCCCAGTAAGCAAATTGGATTTCTTTCACTTTGCTGAAATTAAATTTACTTGTCGTTCCACCATCTAATGTTTTTGCTTTTAATTTTTCGAGATCGATTCTTATTGTCTTCCAGGTCTGCTTATCAATATTATTATTTCGTCCATTGTAAGTAAGGAAGCTTGCCCATTCTCCTATCCTTGTTCCATTTGCATCAACTAATGCAACAAATGGATCTGTTCCCGATGCACTTGCATCTTTGTTATATACATCAAACTGTAAATATTTGTACCCATTTGAATCTGATGCATTAAATGTATTACCATCTTTTGCCTTGATTTTTACCAATCTTTCATCTGTTTTTGATTGAGGATCTGTTGCATTCTTTTTGCCCGGATAATAGTAACTTATAATTTTTCCTTTTTCGCTATTTGTAGGATCATCAATCACTTCAACATTTGAGTTGTACGCCTCTGTTCCGGAAATAGTCGTGTCATTTGAATAATCATTAAACACTTCCTTTACCTCTGGGCTGCTAGGAGCAGACACGTCTTTAATCTCTCCACTTGTTGCAAGATTTTTTATCTCAAAATCAAATGTTCCGACATCTGCTAAAGCTTCTTTGAAAATATCATTTGCTCCTGTTGTATCAACTTCTTTTTCTACAGTGAGCTTATTCTCCTGTGGGAAGTTGAAAGTGATTTTCATATTTGATTCCCAAAGACCACGCTCCATATAAAACATGGTAAGTGTATGTTCTTTTGTGAAATAATCTTGTGTATTTATATTTGAAAAAGTTTTTACTACATTTGACGTAGCTCCATTAGAAGAAGCGTTCTTTACGCTACTAACCGTTGCCTTTTTCTCAGCGAAATCAATTTCCCCGTTTACCACACCGTGATCTCCACCGATATCAAGAACTAATTGACCATCGATAAATACCCATACATCATCATCACCTGAGAAATTAAATTTGATATTTTCTTTCTCATTATTATTATCAGGATTAACCACTTTTCCATCTGATGTAAGCCGAAACTTCAAATCAAACTTTTGTCCAAATCCATAATTTAATCTGGAAGCATCACCTGATTGATCACTTGAATTCAATGGAAAGTAGTTTCCATTCTTTGTTTCTTCTGTCGTTGTGTGTCCATTTACTGCGGTATCATTTGATTGTAAGAAATATTTATCTGTATCATCATATTTTAATTGAAGATTTTTATTGTATGCTGTGTTATCAGCACTGTCAAAAGTCCAGTACATTCCCTTTTTTACAAATGGAAATGTTACATTTTCATATACTTTTCCAAGTACTGTATTTTTCGAGTTATTTCCATTTAAAAAATCTTTGTCAAAAAATGGAGCTAGTACCGTTCTATTACTTTCTGTTTCTAATTGTAGACTATTATTATTTAACTGATCTGCAACCAATCCCTGGGTGGCATTATTTCCATTTGATAACGGATTTGTTGCATCCTTTCTTCCCCACATGGAGTTGTTTTCGTAAAAGAATTTTTCGTTCCTTCCATTAATATTGTAACCAAACAACCCCATTGTTTCAGCAATATCATTAAAATGTGAATCTGAATAATTCTGAAAATTTCCCCAGTATAATGGTGACTTTGCGCCATTATCTTCATAATAATCACTCAACGCCATGTTGAACTGACGGAACGGCTGATAGATTCTGTGGTTTGTTACATTCTCTTGTTTTGGATAGTTATCTCTGTTTTTTCCGTTCAGTTCATAATCTGAGTAGTAATCATAAATTGTCGTATTTACATATAACTTATCAGCGTTTCTTTTTTCTTCTCCATGCGGTACATCTACAATTTTGTTGCCCTTTCCTGTTTCTGCATCTCTTACTGTATATGCCTCTCCCCAGTAACCGCCACGGTTTCCACCATCGTAGATAACATTATCACTTGAATCACCGTAATAACATGGATTTTTCAAACCTGAAGGAATATCCAATAGCGCAGTTGCTTCACCATTACTTGCATTATTCGCATTAGATACCGGATTTGCTGCAAATCGTATTTTCGTATATCCTTTTGGAAGAATGGCTTTATATACATCATTATAAACATGTCCATCTGTTTCTTTGACTTCTTTGGTCATTGTTTCTATAGTAGATAGAGTACCATTTGTAGCATAATAAACAGTACTATCTGGATTTGGAATTCCTTTTTTATTATCCTCATAAGACAATTTTGATAATGTAGCGTCATAATATACTGTTATTCCATCTGCATCAAGTGGTGTTTCGTTATACTCCCCCTGTTGTGCTTCCGCTTTTTTTCCTGATTTTTTTCCTGTCAATTTAAAACATGGTGAATTCTTTGTCCAATCAACATTTAAATCTACTGTTTGTATATCCCAATTAGTATCTACTAAAAAAATCACCTGCTCCCATCGCTTATTAAAGATGAATTTCCAAATATTCTTTGAATTTGATTCAGATACTTTATACATCTTCTGAGGGTCCATGTGGTCACCATTACTATTAAATGCATATACATAAATTTGTGTTGCACTATTCCAATCATCGTCACCTATTGTACTTTGCTCAAAATACAGTGTATATCCTCCTGTTTCTGACACCGTATTAATATTATTTTCTCCGTCCGCATCCTCATCCGCAGCTTCGCTTTCTGATTGACTTACTGCCTGGCCTTCCCAGACAACTGTCGCTTCATTCTCTTTGCTCTCGTCTGCTCTCTTAGCTGCTTCTGTGATATCCTGCTCCTCTTCGAATGCCTTTGCCTCAACCAGCACTTTCTTTGTATAGCTTGCTTCATCTGTACGATACTGAAGCTGCATATCAAAGTTGATTGCTGTTGCATCTGCTGGCATTGTAATCTACAGATATTTAGAAGTAACTGTTCCATTATCGTCCTTGTCGTTCTTCCACTCTGCTGTTGGACTTGCCTTTGTTCCATTATTAAGAGTCACTGAATCTTTCAATGTCTCATCGATTGTTTTCTGTGTGTTTTTATCTGTAAGCTGATCGCTTGTCAGAAGATTGACTGCATCTATATCTGTTGCCGCAGATCCGTCCTCGTTTTTTAGATATACATTCAGACAGACTGATTGCGAGCACTGCCCCTGCGCAGTCACATGAATTGTCTGTGTAACATTCTGTTCCACAGTTTGTTCAGAATCTTTAGAAATGTTAATTTTTATCCGATCTTGTTCGTCACTGCTCTCTCCTGTTGCAAATACAGTATTTCCTGTTAATACTGTTCCAAGTACCATTGTCACTACAAGTATCAGACTAACTCTCTGTTTTGCCTTTCCTCTCATTTTTCGAACTCCATCCCTTTTCATAACCCGATAATATAATTTCTGTCTCCCCTCTGCTGTCTATCGGTAATCTCTTGTATTTGTTTCTTAACACTATGTTAACAAAACTTTCCAATTTAATGAATATTAAATTTTCAAGATTTATAACACTATTTCAAGATTTATAACACTATTTCAAGAAGTTACGTGTTTTACCCCCAAAAAATAACCCAGAATCAACTGATAAATTTTCTCTTTTATCAATTAATTCTGGATTAACACTTGCTGCTTTTTTCCACATCTTCATAATAATAATCTCCTCCTCAAAACGAATTGATATTCTTTATGAGTCGTATATTAGACCACAAAGGAGTGATTTGTCAAGCAAAAAACAGACTGTGCTCTGCTTTTTAGCTATATTCGTTAAATATAGTCAAGTGATGTTAAAATACATCGAGTTGGTTGTTGTATCTATTAATCTGATATCTTAATACATTTCGTTCTATGGAAGTTATTGCAAAGAAAAAAACAGTGCTTTCGCACTGCTTCTCATTCCTGTCTATATTCCATGTACCTTCAAAACTACAT
>OLPZ01001798.1_pt1 | contig 13441 bp, 10 predicted proteins | sample 1672711 | NCBI WGS metagenome assembly OLPZ01 (sample SAMEA3136716, study PRJEB25190) | human gut metagenome
GGAGATTATGCATCTGCACATGCAGTACAGACTCTGGTGTCCCAGATTCAGGCAGATGCGGATTTTAATCCCATTAAGGTGATCCGTCATGCGATTGAAGCTGCCAATACAGAAATTATTGATCAGGCGCAGAGAGATGAAGGACTTCGTGGGATGGGGACTACCATGGTAGTTGCCACCATTGTAGGGAATTATGCTTATGTGGCAAATGTAGGAGACAGCAGACTTTACGTTGTACAGGGACAGATTCGCCAGGTGACAAGAGACCATTCCCTTGTACAGGAGATGGTAAGGCTTGGAGAGATCAATGCAGAAGAGGCACGTAACCATCCGGATAAGAATATTATCACAAGGGCGCTTGGTGCTGAAAAGACGGTAGATGTTGATTTTTTTGACCTGAAGCTGGAGCCGGGGAACACGATCCTGATGTGTTCCGATGGTCTGAGCAATATGGTTGAAGATCGTAAGATGGAAGAGATCATAACAAACCCGGATAAGGATATTACCTGGAAAGGGGATACACTGATACGGGAAGCAAACCAGAATGGCGGCAAGGATAATATTGCAGTTATATTGATAGAACCATTCACGAATGAGGTGGAAACATGTTAAAGACAGGTATGATTATAGCAGAACGCTATGAGATAGTAGGAAAAATCGGTACCGGCGGAATGGCGGATGTCTATAAGGCAAAGGATCATAAGCTGAACCGCTATGTGGGAGTGAAGGTTTTGAAACCGGAATTCCGTGAAGATGCAACCTTTGTTAAAAAGTTCAGAAGTGAAGCCCAGGCAGCAGCAGGGCTTACACATCCTAACATTGTAAATGTATTTGATGTTGGGGAAGATGATGGGATATATTATATTGTCATGGAACTGATTGAGGGAATCACTCTGAAAGAGTATATTTCCAAGAAAGGCAAGCTTTCCGTAAAGGAAGCTACCAGTATTGCCATTCAGGTATCTATGGGACTTGAGGCAGCACACAGCCACGGCATTGTACATCGTGATGTGAAGCCTCAGAATATTATTATTTCCACAGACGGCAAAGTAAAGGTAACAGACTTTGGAATTGCAAGAGCTGCTTCTTCCAATACCATCAGCTCCAATGTTATGGGGTCTGTACATTACAGCTCACCGGAGCAGGTACGAGGCGGCTACAGCGATGAGAAGAGTGATATCTACTCACTTGGTATCACCTTATATGAAATGGTAACAGGACGTGTCCCTTTTGACGGAGATACTACAGTTGCCATTGCAATCAAACATCTTCAGGAAGAGATGGTACCGCCAAGTGTTTATTCCCCGGATCTGCCGTACAGTCTGGAACAGATCATTATGAAATGTACCCAGAAGAGTGTGGATCGCAGATATAATAAGATGGAGGATGTGATCGAGGATCTGAAGCATTCTCTTATTGACCCGCAGGGAGATTTTGTGAAGCTTACATCTGTAGATACAGATGCTAAGACGGTTGTAATTTCTGATGAAGAGCTTGGAGAGATCAAGCATACTCCGAAGCAGACTCTTAAGCCGGATATAGAAACTCTGGAAAAAGAACTGAATGAGACAAACTACGATGATGATGACGATTTCGAGTATGATAATAAGGAAGAGAGCTCGAAAGGCTCCAGAAAGAACCGGGATCGTGAACGAAGCAGAGAGCGGGAAGAGAGAGAAAGACGTATCAAAAAGCAGAAAAGAGGCGTCAGTGTAGCTGGAAGTATTATTGCTTTGATCATAGGTGCCGCAGTTCTGATCGCGGTAATTCTTGTTGTGGGAAAGGCAGCAGGTCTGATCGGAGACAGCAAGGATTCTTCTTTGGATCAGCAGAATCAGCAGGCACAGGTTACCCAGGCTGCTGACGAAGATGATGGTATGGTACCAGTACCTGATCTTATCGGTAAGACAGAGGCTGAGGCACAGGAACTTTGCGCTTCTGTAAATATCGGAATGACCTACAAAGGTGAAGAGGCTTCCACACAGGAAAAAGGCAAGATTTCTTCACAGGATCCTGTACAGGGAACAAAGGTAGCTAAAAATTCAACTGTTAACTATTATTTAAGTAAAGGTTCTGAGTCCGTTACCCTTACAGATATGTTCGGTCAGAATGGCGCTTTGGCGCAGGAAACTCTGGAAAGCCAGGGCTTAACGGTTCAGATCAATAAGATTTACCCGGATGAAAGTCAGTCTTCTATGGTAGACATTGGATGTGTCCTTGATACTGAGCCTGCAGCAGGAACTACTGTCAAGGCAGGCGATACAGTTACTCTTACCATCAGCCGTGGTATTAATTATGGTGACAGTGTACAGGTGCCAGATGTAACCGGAATGGAGAAGAATGATGCAATTGCCAAGCTTGGCAAATTCATTAATATTAATGTGGAAATGCAGATGAGCACAGACGTTGCAGAGGGAACTGTTATCTCTCAGGATCCTATAGGATATACAGATGACAACCCGGTATATGCAGATCCGGATAACGATACGATCACTCTTATTGTAAGCAGTGGAAGTCAGGATACTTCTTCACAGAATACTGAGGATCAGAGTTCCTCTGATACTACTGCAGCAGTAGCAAATGGCGAAGTATGGAAATGTACACAGAAACTGAAGACGCCTATCGGATATAATGGAGGTCTGATCAGACTGGAGCTTGTTCAGAATGTAGGCGGCGCTCCAAAAGCAAGCTCTGTGGTAGAAGGACAGCAGCTTACTTTCCCATATCAGCTGGATATTACAGGTGCACCAGGAGTTGCTGAGGGTACTTTATATCTGTCTGAGCAGCAATCTGATGGAAGCTATCAGGAACTTGGCCATTATCCTCTTACTTTTGAGAAGGTTGAGTAATCCATGCAGGGAAAGATCATTAAAGGAATTGCAGGTTTCTATTATATCTATGCGGAAGACGGCAATATTTACGAATGTAAGGCAAAAGGAATTTTTCGAAAGGATAATTTCAAGCCTCTGGTAGGTGATAATGTGGAGATTACCGTTTTGAATGAGGAGGAGAAGGAAGGCAGTGTAACTTCCATTCTTCCCCGCCGCAATTCGCTTATCCGTCCTGCTGTAGCCAATGTAGATCAGGCGTTTTTGATTTTTGCCATGGAGAATCCAAAGCCTAATTTCCTTCTTCTGGACCGCTTTCTGATCATGATGGAGCAGCAGAAAATTCCCGTGGTTATCTGCTTCAATAAGAAAGATGTGGGAGAGAAGAAAGAAATGGAAAAGCTTTACGAAATATACACTGGATGTGGATATTGTGTAGTGCTTTCCAGTACCTATGAGGGAGAGGGAATGGACGAGATCCGCGAGATACTGAAGGGAAAAACAACAGTAGTTGCAGGACCTTCCGGTGTGGGGAAATCTTCCATTACCAACTGTATGCAGGGTGAAGTGCAGATGGAGACTGGCGAGATCAGCAAAAAACTGAAGCGCGGCAAGCATACCACCAGACATTCCCAGGTAATCCCGGTGGAGAAGAATACTTTCCTGGTGGATACTCCGGGATTTTCTTCTTTGTATCTTACCGATATGAAGGAAGAGGAGCTTCGGGATTACTTCCCGGAATTTGTAATGTATGAGCCGCAATGCCGGTTTCAGGGGTGTATGCACATTCATGAACCGGGCTGTGCAGTGAAGAAAGCTCTGTCTGAAGGTAAAATTAGTCAGCAGCGGTATGACAACTATCTGGCTTTATATGAGGAATTAAAAGAGAAAAGGAGATACTAAAACTATGTATCAGCTATGCCCTTCCATTTTATCAGCGGATTTTAACCGTCTGGGCGAACAGATTAAAATTCTTGAAAACGAAGGAGTTGAATGGCTCCATATTGATGTTATGGATGGAGATTTTGTACCGAGCATTTCCTTTGGTATGCCGGTGATCAAATCCATCCGTAAAGAATCCAAGATGTTTTTTGATGTTCATCTTATGGTGACAGAGCCGGAAAGATACATTCAGGATTTTGTAAATTGTGGTGCGGATTCCATCACCGTTCATGCTGAGGCATGTGAGGATCTGGAACGTACTATAGAGCGTATCAAGGATGCAGGAGTGAAAGTTGGTGTTTCCATCAAGCCTGCAACTCCGGTAAATGATATCAGCCATATGCTTGAGGATGTGGATATGGTTTTGGTAATGACTGTTCAGCCTGGCTTTGGCGGACAGAAATATATGGACGAGTGTACAGAGAAGATTCAGGAACTGAGAGAACTGATCGACAAAGAGAATCTGAATGTGGATATTGAGGTTGACGGTGGAATCAATGAAGGTACCATAGAGACTGTTATGAAAGCTGGTGCCAATATCTTTGTTGCCGGATCCTGGGTATTCGGCGGTGATATTGCCCAGAATGTCCGCCATATTCAGAAACAGATCGAAGAGATTGGTGACAGGATTGAGTGAGAGATAGAATGATAGATACAGTAATCGTAAGCGGGGGCATGATCCAGAAAGATTTTGCCCTCGATTTTATAAGAAAAATAGAAGAAGAGCGAAAAGGAAAGAAGCTGCTTTTGCTGGCGGCTGACAGAGGACTGGATTTCTTTCTGGAAACAGGTCTTGTCCCGGATATTGTGGACGGTGATTTTGACAGTTTATCAGGTGCTGGAAAGGCATATCTGGAGAGTCTTGACCATACAGAAATTGTCAGACTGAATCCTGAAAAGGATGATACAGATACCCAGTCTACTTTAAATCTGGCAATAAGAAGAGGGGCAAAGAATATTCTTATTCTTGGCGCAACTGGTGGAAGACTGGATCATTTTATTGGAAACATGGGACTTTTGGGATATGGCAGACAAAAGGGTGTCAATGTGATCCTGGCAGATGCTCAGAATTACATCTGTCTTGTGGAAAATGGCCATATTATTCGAAAAGACAGTCAATTCGGAAAATATGTTTCCTTTTTCGCAGCCGGTGAAACGGTTGAAGGTCTTACTTTGAAGGGGTTTAAATACCCATTGGATCATTACCGCCTTACTACAGATAACTGCGGCCGCACCGTTAGCAACGAGATTCAGGAAGAAAAGGCCAAGATACTCTACGAAAAAGGCAGTCTTCTTATGATCATGTCCAGAGATTTGAAATAAATGATGTATTACGAAAGAGAAACACTTCATATTCAATTGGAAATATGAGGTGTTTTTTCAAATTTATCAGATTGTCCAGAGCTTTTGTCTTGATGGAAAGAGTTGGGTATGCTAAAATAAAAAGATGTATAGAGAAGACAATATGGGGCCGGAAATATATCATATTTTTATTGTTTGTGGTATAATAGCAAAAGAATGGCGTAAAGAAATGTCAAACGCCCCTAAAAATAAGGAGATATAGGATAAAATGAAATTAGGTATCGTTGGACTTCCAAATGTAGGAAAAAGTACACTTTTTAATTCCCTGACAAAGGCAGGTGCAGAATCTGCGAACTATCCCTTCTGTACCATTGACCCGAATGTGGGAGTTGTTACTGTGCCGGATGAAAGACTTGCACTGCTTGGTGATTTTTATCATTCCAAGAAAGTGACACCGGCTGTTATAGAATTTGTTGACATTGCAGGACTTGTAAAGGGCGCTTCTAAGGGAGAGGGTCTTGGAAATCAGTTCCTTGCAAACATCCGTGAAGTCGATGCAATCGTTCATGTAGTACGCTGCTTTGAGGATACCAATGTAATCCACGTAGATGGAAGCATCGATCCGATCCGTGATATTGAGACTATTAACCTGGAGCTTATTTTCTCTGATCTTGAGATCCTGGAGAGAAGAATTGCAAAGGTTACCAAGACTGCCCGTATGGACAAAGAAGCTGCTAAAGAGCTTGATTTCCTTCAGAAGATCAAGAAATGGCTGGAAGACGGCAAGATGGCAATCACTATGGAACTGGAGAATGAGGATGAGGAAGCATGGATGGGAACATACAATCTGCTCACTCAGAAACCGGTAATTTACGCTGCAAATGTGGCAGAGGACGATCTTGCAAATGATGGTGCTGACAATGCGCATGTACAGGCTGTAAGAAAATATGCTGCGGAGCAGAACAGTGAAATTTTCGTAATCTGTGCTCAGATCGAGGAAGAGATTTCCGAGCTGGATGAGGATGAGAGAAAAATGTTCCTGGAGGATCTTGGACTCAAGGAATCAGGACTTGAGAAGCTGGTTAAGGCAAGTTATCATCTTCTTGGACTTATGAGCTTCCTGACCTCCGGAGAAGATGAGACCAGAGCATGGACCATAAAGATTGGAACCAAGGCTCCGCAGGCTGCAGGTAAGATTCATTCTGATTTTGAACGTGGATTCATTAAAGCTGAGGTAGTAAACTATCAGGATCTTCTTGACTGTGGCTCCTATGCAGGTGCAAGAGAAAAAGGTCTTGTAAGAATGGAAGGTAAGGATTACGTAGTACAGGATGGCGATGTGATCTTATTCCGTTTCAATGTCTGATAAGTAATAGAAACAGAGGGATAGCATAAATGTCAATTCAGTTTCCGAATCTGGGAATAAACCTGGATTATGTGGGGAAATCCATTCAAATATTTGGATTTGAGATTACATTTTTTGGCCTTGTAATAGCTCTGGGAATGCTTCTGGGAATGGGATTTGTGATTCTGGAAGCGAAGCGCTGCGGCGAGAATAAAGACGATTATCTGGAAATGATGATCATATCCCTGCTTCTGGGTGTGGTCGGATCCAGAATGCTTTATGTTTTATGTTCCTGGAATCTTTATAAGGGCAATATTATTGAGATCTTTAATGTGAGAAATGGCGGACTTACATTCTACGGCGGTCTGTTTGGAGGAATGCTGGGAGCTGCCATTTACTGCGGCGTGCGCAGAAAATCTTTTATGCAGATGGCAGATACTGCCAGCATGGGAATCGTTATTGCGCAGATAATAGGAAGGTGGGGAGATTTCTTTAACAGGGAATCTTTCGGTGAGTATACCAACAGCATATTTGCAATGCAGCTCCCTTTATCTGCTGTGCGTTCCAGCGAAGTGACATCTGCAATGAGGGAAAACCTGGAGACAATAGGTGGAACTTCTTATATTCAAGTACATCCGGTTTTCTTATACGAGAGTCTTTGGTGTCTGCTTTTGTTTCTCCTGATGCTTGTGTGGAAGCGCAAAAAACATTTCCACGGAGAAGTATTTCTGAAATATCTGGCAGGATATGGTCTCGGACGATTTTGCATAGAACTTCTTCGAACAGACAAGCTTATGATTCCGGGAACTTCTGTTGGAATTTCCCAGCTGATCTCAGCAGCACTGTTTGTAATCTGTGCTATGATCGCAGTTGTGGAAGAAACCATGGCGAAAAAGAGGGCGGCAAGGCGCAGACGCAGGAGAGAACAGGACTATGAAGCGCAGGAAAGAGCAGCCAGAGAAGCTGAAGCAGAAGAATACAGAGACCGGCTCAGACTGGAGAGAGCTTTTGCAGATGGAGATGCCGCAGGTGTTCCGGAAGTCTATAACGGAACAGCATCTGCTTATGAACATGATTCCGAAGAATCAGAAGAAACTTCGTCTGTGGAAGAAGAGCATCCGGAAGAAGATCCTCAGGATGAAAAGAACACAGAGAAAATCGTGGAAGAGGAAAATTCAGTTGCTGAGGATTTCTATGAGAAGGACTCAGAGAAAGATACAGAAGAAATTTCTGAGGAGGAAGCTTTGCCAGAAGCTTCCGGTACAGAAAATTATGTGGAAGAAAATGCCGGGATTTCTGAAGAAGAAACTGTTGCTGCGAAGGGTCCGACAGCTTCAGAAGAAGATGAATGGTTGTATAGCCAGCCGCGCAGATTTGCGAAAAAACCTGCCCATGAGCAGAAAGATTGATCATATGATTGTCAGATACCTGAATCTGGACTAAACAAAACGTTATTTTGGTGGGAGCGAATCCCACTGAAGTGGCGTTTTTTTGTGTGTAACCGGAAATTCCGCTGGAATTTCCGGTGATATAAAAAGTCCTGCAGGGCAGGATTTATTTGTATATAAAAATTTTTTGACTGCATTTTCGCTGTTTGTAAGGACTTTGTAACAGAATTATGTAATAGATTTCATAATTTCCCACTTGTAATTTAGGGGCAAATGGGTTAGAATGGGTTCATAAGTGGTAGGAAGTGGAGAAAAGTGGTGACAAATGGGGACGAAGTGGCAGAACTTCCATTTGTTTCCCGTCATGAGATACGAGGGGGAGACTCGTATTTCACGAGAGTAGGTGAGTTTTTATGTTCATGGGCGAGTACAATCACACAATCGACGCGAAGGGGCGTTTGATCATCCCGGCGAAATTTCGGGAACCTTTAGGTGAGGAATTTGTTCTTACCAGAGGACTTGATGGTTGTCTTTATATTTATCCTATGGATGAATGGGAAGCCTTTGAAGAGAAACTCCGTGCATTACCACTTACAAATAAAGACGCTAGAGCCTTTTCGCGCTTCTTTGTTGCAGGTGCAACAACATGTGAACTGGACAAGCAGGGGAGAATTCTCGTACCACAGACGTTACGTGAGTTCGCTGGTCTGGAGAAAGATGTTATTCTGGCTGGAAACTTAAGCAGAGTAGAAGTCTGGAGCAAGGAGAAATGGAGCGAGAATTGCAATTATGACGATATGGACAGCATTGCTGCCGACATGGAGAACATGGGAATCGTCATCTGAGCATAAAATAAGCGAGAAATCCAACAGGAGACGGAAATGGAATTTAAACACAAATCTGTATTACTGGACGAGACCGTTGGCGGGCTGAATATTAAGCCGGATGGAATCTATGTGGATGGCACTTTGGGCGGCGCAGGACATGCCATTGAGGTATGCAGGAAACTTTCTGCCAAGGGGAGATTTATTGGTATAGATCAAGACCAGGATGCGATAATTGCTGCGAGTGAACGGCTTGCCGCCTTTGACCAGGTGACAATCATTCGCAGCAATTATTGTTACATGGTACAGGAGCTTGCCGCAAGGGGAATTCACAAGGTTGATGGTATTGTTCTGGATTTGGGAGTATCCTCCTATCAGCTGGACAATGAGGAACGTGGATTTACCTATCGGGTAGATGCACCTCTTGACATGCGCATGGATCAGAGACAGACACAGACTGCCAGTGACATTGTTAACGGTTATGAAGAAAGAGAACTGTATCGCATTATCCGCGATTACGGTGAAGATAAATTTGCGAAAAATATCGCGAAACATATAGTAGCAGCAAGACAGCAGAGCCCCATTATGACAACGGGCCAGCTTACACAGATCATCCGGGAATCCATACCTATGAAGATACAGGCAGCAGGAGGCCATCCGGCTAAGCGTACGTTCCAGGCAATCAGAATTGAGCTGAATAAGGAACTGGATGTTCTTCGTGATTCACTTGATGGGATGATTGATCTTCTGGATGATGGCGGAAGGCTTTGCATTATTACGTTCCATTCACTGGAAGACAGAATTGTAAAAACAATTTTTCGAAAAAATGAGAACCCGTGTACCTGTCCACCGGATTTTCCGGTATGTGTGTGCGGAAAGAAATCCAAGGGGAGAGTTATCACAAGGAAGCCAATTCTTCCAAGTGATGAAGAAATGGAAGAAAACCCGCGTTCTAAGAGTGCTAAGCTTAGAATTTTTGAAAAAAAAGTTTAAAAGAAGGGTAAAAAATGGCGGAGACAGGCAGACATACGAATACTGTGTCAGGTAAAAGACGTCCACAAAATGTGTATGTTGATGGCAACACTGTCCGAAAAGTCCAGGAAGTTCCTGAGCGGAGAGAGTACCGTCAGCCAGAGCATTCTGTTCGTAAAAATAAGGCAAAACCAGAGCTGACCACACCAGAGCAGCAGGTCCGGGGGAACAAGCCGCTTAGTAAGGCAGCCAGGAGAAACCGTGCGAAAGCCAATAATATGAACCGTAATTTTGCCATATTTCTGGCTGCACTTGGTATCCTTATTGTGTTTTGCAGTATTAATTATCTGAAACTGAAAACAGAATGCACCAGTAAAAGAAGCCAGCTGGCCACTCTTGAATCCCAACTGGCCGAGCTGAAAGAAGACAACGATGCATATGAGAGCCAGGTGACTTCAAGTGTTGACCTTGAAAGAATCCGGAAAATCGCCATCGGACGTCTGGGCATGAAATATCCAAGCAACCAGCAGACAGAAACCTATGCGACTGAAGGCGGCAGCTACGTAAGACAGTATCAGGACGTGACCGGGAAGTAATGGGAATGAAGGCAGGTGTTTGATTGACTACTCTGAGAAGAAAACCAAAAAGAAAACCTATAAAAAAAATAAATCACAGTATGAAAAAAAAGCTGTCAATACTGCTCTTTTGCGTATTGGGAGCTTTAATCGTTTTATTGGGAGTTATCACTTATATTAATTTTCAAAGTGGTGACAAGTATAAGAAACAGGTGCTGAGTCAGGCTCAGCAAAAATACCAGAATCGCACAATGCCAGCGAAACGAGGGACAATCTATGATCGAAATGGCAACATTCTGGCAACGAGCAACAAGGTGTATAATGTTGTACTGGACTGTAAAGCTGTAAATTCAGATGAGGATTATCTGGATCCTACGGTGAATGCTCTGGTTACCATATTTGGCCTTGATGAAGGAGAACTCCGTACCAGGCTTACTTCTGATAAGACCAGGGAGAGTCAGTATCAGATCGTGAAAAAGCAGGTCTCCATGGATGATAAGAAAGCATTCGAGGATTACTGCAGCATACCAGATGATACGGAAATGACCAGGGAAGAAATTCAGGAGAAAAACAATATCCAGGGTGTATGGTTTGAAGAAGATTACCTGAGAGTCTATCCATATAATGAGCTGGCCTGTGATACGTTGGGATTTACTTTTTCCCGAGATACTGCGGACTATGGAATTGAGGGCTACTACAATAGCAGCCTGACAGGAATTGATGGCCGACAGTACGGATATTTCAGTGATGATTCTAATGTGGAGCAAACCATTATCGAAGCTTCTGACGGAAACAGTCTGGAGCTTAGCCTTGATCTTGGAACACAGCAGATTGTGGAAAAATGGGTAAATGCCTTTAAGAAATCTACTGGCGCCAAAAATATAGGAGTGATCGTGGAAGACCCTTCAAGTGGTGAAATCCTTGCCATGGATGGGGGCGACCGATATGATCTTAATGATCCACGTAATCTGTCTTCCTTATATTCAGCAGATGAGATTGCTGCTATGAATGACAGTGAGACCATGGATGCTCTAAGCGCCATGTGGAATAACTTTTGTGTAACCGACATTTACGAACCTGGTTCTGTTGTGAAGCCCATTGTTATGGCAGCTGCTCTGGAACAGGGAAAAATATCCACCAGTGATACCTTCTATTGTGATGGTTACCAGAATTTTGGTGTGCCAGGAAATATGACCACCATCAAATGTGCAAATATTTACGGACACGGAATGGAAACCCTTGCGGAAGTAATCGCAAATTCCTGTAACGATGCCATGATGCAGATTGGTGCAAAGATGGGAGTTGAAAATTTTCTGAAAGCACAGAGTACTTTCAATTTCGGAAGCCGGACAGGAATCGATCTTCCAAATGAGGGATATGGTATTATGCATACTGTTGATACCATGCATGAGACAGAGCTTGCGTGTTCTGCATTTGGTCAGGGATTCAGCTGTACTATGATCCAGGAAATCAATGCAATGTGTTCGGTCATCAATGGCGGCTACTATTATCAGCCACATCTTGTGACAAAAGTCAAAGACGCCAGCGGTGCAACTGTGAAGACAATCAGCCCGCTTCTTCAGAAGCAGACTATTTCTTCCAGCATTTCCGCTGATATCAGAAGCTATATGCAGGCCAGTGTAGAGCAGGGTACCAGTATGACGTCAAAGGTACAGGGTTACAGCTCAGGCGGTAAAACAGGAACTGCGGAGAAATTCCCCCGTGGAAATGGTAAATACGTGGTTTCCTTTATCGGATTTGCCCCGGTTGATGACCCGCAGGTTCTGATTTATGTGGTAATTGACGAGCCAAATGTAGAGGATCAGGCCAGCAGTATTTATCCACAGTATGTGGCACAGGCAATTCTTTCCGAGCTTCTGCCATACATGAATATTCAGCCCGATCAGTCTACAGACGGAACTGTTCCGGAGACAGAGCTTTGGGAGAAATTTAATGGTCATGTAAATACTATATCTGACAGTCAGATTGATGAAAATGGAAATCTGGTGGATGAAGAGGGCAACCTCATTGACTGGGATGGCAATCGGATTGACGAAAATGGTTACCTGCTGAATAGTGACGGAAGTTATCAGATCAATGCAAACGGAGAGTATATAAAATCTGCTAACCTTGATGGAATCAGCGATTCCTACACTGGTTCAGCCGGGGAAACTCTGCCGGAGGCTGTTTCTGATACCAATGTTCCGGGACCTCCGGAAGATAACACGGATCCCATTGAGGATAACAATATGGAGAGTGAAGGCCTGACTAACGAGGAAGCCGGACTGGATTAGAAATACTGTCCATAGGTGGCATAGTATTGGCAGGAAATAAAAAACGGACTGTTCACCATAATACAACACATACCTCCATCTGAAATTATCATATATTAGTTATGATGATTTCAGATGGGGATTTTTTTATGAAAAAAACCATGACCTTTCACAGGAAAAAAATATGGATGGTTTTTCTTGTATGTGCACTTATGCTTCTGGGACTTGTGGGAAGGCTTGTTTACCTGATGGGGGTTCGGTCGGATTACTATTACCAGAAAGCGGAAGAACTTCATGAAAGAGAACGAGTCATTAAGGCTGCAAGAGGACAGATACTGGATGCAAAAGGGAGGATTCTGGCAGATAATAAAACTGTATGTACTATTTCCGTTATTCACAGTCAGATTAAGGACCCACAGAAGGTTATTGAGGTCTTGTCAAAAGAGTTGGAAATAGATACTGACACAGTGCGTAAAAAAGTTGAAAAAATATCTTCAATTGAACGAATTAAGACAAATGTGGAAAAATCTGTGGGAGATGTGATACGTGGGTATGAACTGGATGGTGTGAAAGTGGATGAGGATTATAAGCGGTATTATCCTTACGGATCTCTGGCTTCCAAGGTTCTGGGATTTACAGGCGGTGACAATCAGGGGATAATTGGCCTGGAAGTGAAATATGAGGAAATTTTAAAGGGACAGGCGGGAAAAATCCTGACCACAACAGATGCCAGAGGCGTGGAAATCGACCAGATCGGAGAAAGCAGGGAAGATCCGGTGGCAGGGGAAAACCTGAAAATCAGTCTGGATGTGGATCTGCAGCAGTATGCTCAGCAGGCGGCCCTGAAAGTAATGGAAGAAAAACAGGCTGCGCGTGTTTCCATACTTCTTATGAATCCGCAGAACGGAGAAATTTATGTATGTGTTAATGTGCCGGAATTTGATCTGAACGATCCTTTTATATTGAATACGGACGTGGACACTTCAGGACTG
>OLPZ01001805.1_pt1 | contig 13420 bp, 14 predicted proteins | sample 1672711 | NCBI WGS metagenome assembly OLPZ01 (sample SAMEA3136716, study PRJEB25190) | human gut metagenome
TGGTGGGGCTGATCCTGGGCATCATCGGTGCCACGGTCAGCATCACCTCCATCGTATTTGCGGCGCTGGGCCTGCATCAGGCGCGCCTGTGCAAGCGCTGTGAGAAAGGGGAAAATTTCCGATGAAATACACGAAAGAAGAAATGCTGAGCAAGGTCGATCATACCCTGCTCAAGCCCGAGGCTACCTGGCCCCAGATCAAGACCCTGTGTGACGAGGCCATCGCCAACCACTGCGCTTCTGTCTGCATCAATACCTGCTATGTCAAGCAGGCCGCCCAGTACATGGCGGGCCGTGTGCCGGTCTGCTGCGTCGTCGGCTTCCCCCTCGGCGCTATGGACACCGCCAGCAAGGCCTTTGAGGCCAAAACTGCCGTTGAGAACGGCGCGTCCGAGGTCGATATGGTCATCAATATCGGCTGGCTGAAAAACAAGCAGTACGACGATGTGCGCAACGACATTGCCGCCGTCAAGGCTGCCGTGGGCGACAAGGTGCTGAAGGTCATCATCGAGACCTGTCTGCTGACCGAGGAAGAGAAGATCAAGATGTGCGACATCGTCCCCGAGGCCGGTGCTGACTTCATCAAGACGTCCACCGGTTTTTCCACCGGCGGCGCGACCTTCCACGACATTGAGCTGTTCGCCAAGCACGTTGCGGGCCGCTGCAAGATCAAGGCTGCGGGCGGCATCTCCACCGTTGAGGACATCGAGAAGTTCCTCAACCTCGGCGCGGACCGTCTGGGCACTTCCCGTGCCGTCAAGCTGCTCACCTCCGGCGAGGCCGGCAGCGGGTACTAAGGGCGCGCGCGTTGTTCCTTCTTTGCAAAGAAGGAACCGAAGAAACTCTAAACAAATAAACCAAGAAGGCGCTGCTATCGTGAGTGATAGCAGCGCCTTTTATCTTACGCACCCGTAGGGGCCGGGCATGCCCGGCCCGCAGTTTTCCCATAAATACCCGCTTATCCTTACAAACTGGAATTTATCTCCAAGTTTAATGTAATTTATCTGCCTCATCTAAACATGATAATTTAAAATATATCGGATAATGGTCTGACACATTATCCTCATTTCTTTCTATCTTAACAATTTTGCATTGATACTTTTTTAGTTCACTACTATCCTTAATTAATACATGGTCAATTGGCGTTTCATACATAAAGCCGTTAGGAAAAACCATTCGTCTTGTCTTTTGCCCATTACATATATCCGTATATTCCAATATCAGTTTCCTATAATTATTTCTATTATCTTTAAACTTACTATCCTCGCATCTTTTCTTATAATCTCCCGCATTAAAATCTCCTAACATAATATCAGGGAATCCACTTTTCTGTAACCACTTAAGTAATTCATTCGCATTATGTGGATGAACACCAATAATAGACAAGTCCAATTCCTTTATTCCAAATGATACGCACATATTATTATTTAATTCTTCCTTTTTTTGATAAATCAATTTTTCCGAACCTATCTTTTTTGCTAAAACAACCGTCATCTTAATTTGTTTTTCAGAAGAAACATTATAATACATATCATATTTGTCATCAGGGAAAAACCCTAAAAATTTATGAAATAATATGTGTTCCTTAAACCCATCAATATTACACTTGAAAGGAATCTCTTGCAATATAGCAACTGCCTCATTTTTTGAGTCCAAGAACTTTTTCACTTTTTCAACAACAATATTAAACGTCAACATATCAATCTTTTTGACAGGTTGTTCATCATTTATACTATTTCCCATTTCATACAATTGCGTATTCCATGTTAAAAAATTAATTTCTCTCACTTTTTTATCACACCACCAAATTCAAATTTATTTTACAACTTGATTTCATATCCAATTTCACGTAAAACATATCCATCGTCAAACACCTCATCATAAACTCCATCAACTTTTGTGAAACCATTTTTTTGATACAATCGAATAGCTGGTTTATTTATATCTACTACAAATAATCGTAAATATTCAGCACCAAGTGATTTAGAAATTTCTTTTGCTTTATTGAGCATTTGCTGACCAATTCCTTTTTTAGAATACTCAACATTAACACCCAATCGGTCAATATACATTGCTTTAGCAGATTTTTCACTCCATTCAACATAAGCTTCTCCTGCATTGTTATCACATAAAGCAAAAGCAGATATGATTTCTTCATCATCTGCAATAACATAAAGACGCTTGTTATTTATGTCATCTTCAAAGAACTCGCAAGGATAAATATCGTCCCAAATTTGAATGTTATTTTTATTCATATTTTTTATGATTTCTTTATAAATTATTTTCAGTTGTTTCAAATCTTCTATTCTTGCTAGTCTAAATTCCATCTTATCATCTCCAAAAATTCGATGTTGTTCATTATAATTACATTTCTAAATTCCAAATTCGGAAGAACAATCTATACTTCAATGAATAAAGGACAACACAATACTTTTAAAAAGTTATCCCCCGATTTTTTCAGTATAGAATTAAATGTTATCTTAGTTGTTATTATCTGGATGATTTGATATAATATTCGTAAAAGAGGTGGCCATCATATTCTGTAGAGGTTGATTCCTTGGCGGAAATGGTACCTCTTTTAATTTTGTGTTTTAAATTGTATATAGACCATTATTTTCTCAAACATCTAATATTTTATACCTTTTGCATAACTTTTTGATAATCAATAATCATAAATATCTAATTCATCTGATTGCATATCAACAATGCTCTTTAATGAGATTCGAGTCTTTACAAGCTGAATATACGATTCATCAAAACTAATTTTAGCCACTCGACCTGTCTTTTTGACATATTCTCCATTATCAAAATATGTGATAGTGAGCATCATTCCATTTTCAATCGCATGAATCTTACGATCCAAGACTTCTAAATCATCTTCGGACAGAATCCTTTTAGGGACAACTATTCGTTCTTGCTCTTTCAATAATTCACGAAAACCTTTCAAGGCATCAAATGCACTAAAAATATGTGCTCTTTGTATTCGATCCATTGCCATAGGAAACACCTCTTTTTGCTACACATATTAAATATAATAATTTAAATCTCACATTCAATTCAGTTATGAGACTTTTTAATAAAATGAATTAATCATAAAATATATTCTGCTGTATAGTATCTATAGAAAAGAAAGTGAGGATTTTGATATGTCAGATCTTAATAGCATTATGCCTTATGTAATTATTGTTTTAATGGTTATTGTAGGTATTACAAACTTAATAACTTATTTCTCTAAAAGTCAAAAAAAATCTGCTAACTATTCAAAACGACAATTCAATCAATCGGATTATCAATCTGTGTTGCAATATTTGTACGAACAAGATCAAATAACATACGAACAAATGATGCAGGCTGAAAATTTGTCGATGCAGGAACAACAACGCTTTCTAGCTGAACAAATACAAAATCTAAATCAACAGCAACTTCAAAATTTACAAGCTATGGAAACCTTTCAAAATATGTCTACGGGATTCGAGTTTGGTGGATGGAATCCTGATCCAAACTTAAATCCAGGTATGCAACATGATATGGATCAAATGAACCATTTTAATGATTTCAATAACAATAACCTCAACAATAGTATGTTTTAAGACAAATAAGAATAGCTTTATTCATTTATAGAATTATTTAAGGCTCGTTACCCTTTATGTGCAAAGGACGAGCCTACATTTTTAATTGTATTTATTAAATCACTTTTGATAATACTCTTTATTGATTTTCATCACAAATTCATCGATTCTATCTTGATCCACTTCATCTGGTAATGTCGTATTTTGAAAACTATTCGTAAGTTTATAACTTAGTTCATCATATAATTGAATAAAATCTGCAGTTGGTTCAGAATTTTCGCTAATATAATCTCCATTTCGAATTGATATCAAAAGATCATGCTCTTTTTCACGGTACGTATGTACTTCATGTGTATCTAAGATTTCAATTCCCATTAAAAGAAGACGAACTAGATGCATCATGTGCTTACCAATTTTATTTTTTTGGTAAGCTTTTTCATTGCGGTGCCCGATGTTATCAAAATCTAATACTACTTGTCTTGAAGCTTTTAATATTTGATTAAAATCACGAACTGGTAAATGCGTTACATTGATATCCATATAGATTTCTTTTTCCAAACTTTCTCGATTTGAATCATCTATGTAGAAATTAAACATATGTGGATCAAGATTCATACGATTTACCAATACCTCTTTCGTTCTCTGGATTGACTGATAGATTCTTTTCTCTTTTTCTCCTTGGCTCTGTAAATGAGCAGATTTATTCAATAAACGAGCCAATTGCATAGAAGCATACCCTGAAAACGCTCTGCCAACACGCTTACTTAAAAATAATGGTAGTGCATCAATTAAAGCTTGGCCTATTTCATCACAATAAATAATTTCTTCTTTTCGACATCCTAAGATTTCAAACATATTAGGATTTGCATTTCTTAATAGTTTAATAAATTTCAAGAAGCTGTAAATAGTTGTGTCTGTTTCTGGATCCACAACCTGTTCGAAAGTCTGTCGTCCCGAAAAGATTTCTTGTGCCGAATTCATTGCCACCCCTCGAAGATCTATATCACTTGTTTCAACATTAGTCCCATATGCATGACTGCCACCTAAAGTTAATAAGATAATACGTTTGCCTAATCTAGGATCCACTCGTAAAAAATCATAACTCGGATCATTAAGATATGTACGTATAGAATTCATCAATATTTCTCTCCTTTCTAAAATTTACATATGAAGAAAACGACCTTTATTCTTTTCAATGAATTTAGTCAATGTTTCTTTCGTATTCTTGTTTGGAGCATAAAATACAAGATTTAAACATTCCTGTTGTATTAACGGAATTTTTACCGGATCAAGACTTGGACATATTGCTAATATCTCATGTCCGTTAATCGATAAGTCTGAAATTTTGTAAGGGCGTGTATTTGTGATTTCTGTATATAGTTTGTTAAAATTGTATATTTTTTGTATCACCTCATCTGAATGAGTATGTGCTGCTGCATCACAAAGTTTTACGATTAAAAGAGATCGCATTATCTCAGGATATAGATGATGCTTAAGTAAGATTTTCCGTAATCCTTTTTGATTTTGTGACATATGATAATCATGATATTCAATCAATGTAAGGATGCGCTTGATTTCTGCTTTAGAAAAGCGATACAAACTCAAAAATGCACGTGCCATACTTACCGAAGATTGTGGATGATGATAAAAATGATCTATTCCTTTTTCATCGGTTGTCTTTGTTTCCAGCTTCCCCATATCATGAAGCAACAGTGCATAGCGAATTGTTTTTTCTTCCCACTCTGAAAGTTTGATCTCTTCTGAATCAAGCATTAAATCTAAATGCTTTAAAGCATCCAGTGTGTGATGTCCAACATCGGTATAATGATAAGGATTATTTTGTTCACAAGAAAATAATTCATTCAACGAAGAATCAATCCTTTTTAATAATCCAGTTTCATATAATTTTTCAATCCCATTAGTGTCATACATTAGGATTTTAGTTAACTCATCACGAATCCGTTCTTTAGAAACATTTGAAAGAAGAGAATAAAATTGGTGTATTTGTTGATAATCGTCTTCTTTGATTGAAAAACCAAGCTGGCTCGATAAACGGATTATGCGCATCATTCGTAAAGGATCTTCCTGAATTCGTTTCGATGCATCGTTAGTAAAGCGAAGAATTTTATTCTGAATATCAATAATTCCAGAAAAAGGATCAATAAATCCGACCGAAGGAAAATATGCAATAGAATTGATTGTAAGGTCACGATATCCTAAGTCTTCATAAATCGAAGATGCACCGCAATGATAGGTGGTAATTTCAAGAAAACACTCTTCGATATGCACGGTGACAGTATCATGACGAAGTCCTGTTCGAATACAATGAAAGGCTGAAAAAATAATCTCCATTTCTTTTGGAGTCGCATTGGTCGCAAGGTCATAATCTTTTGGTTCTTTTTGAAGAAAAAAATCTCGGATTGCGCCTCCTACACAATAAGCTTCATAACCCGCCTCCTCTAACAGTTGTATAGCCTTTTTTACAGGGCTAGGCAATCGCAGTTCCACATAACCACTCCTTTCTTTCATGAAAGATATGCTCATCAAACCTATTTAAGTCTTCCAAGTCGTTACATTTCGATTTGTATCCGCATCTAAAATACGATGGTATAAAAAATGAAACGAATCCGAATCATCTAGATCCATATGGTAATGACCGCAATACCATTGTTTATAGTCAATTTTATATTCTAGTAGATTCAACCAATCAAGAATATTGACAGCGTTATTGGGATATCCATTACTCATACAATCCGTGCCGTACCCATATCGCAACGCCAAATGTTTTGGAGCATCGTGTGTTAGAACGATATCCACTTTATAATCTACTTTTTCTAGATTTTCAAAGGCGTTCTGACATTCAATATCCACAGGAATTTCCTCTTCCCACCAAGACACATCTTTAGTTCGGTTTTCACGGTCAATGCTAAAAGCACCTCCAAAAGTAAAGATAGTTTTTTCTTGTATCTTATAAACTTCGCCCCGCATTAAATGGAAAATGGAATCACGAATCCGATGTACTTTTCCGCCCCATTTTTCAATAATTTTATATGCGTTGAGTCGAGTAAAGTTTTCATGATTTCCATCCACAAAGACTGTTGTCCATGGTTGCTCATTTAACCATTTCAATTTTTTATATTCATCTTTAGAACCACCTGCAGACCATATCAAGCCAAAATCACCGCAAATAACCAGAACATCTTCTTTCGTCAATTTTTGGCCAACAGAAAAATTATTTTTAACAAAACGAAGCAAATCACCATGAATATCCCCTGTTATATAAATACTCAAACTATCACAACCTTTCAAAATCTATGGTCTTTTTAATTGTAAGTTTTAATTTCCTGATCAAAGCAATTCTTTTTACTATTTTCTTGATTCAACTTACCTTCGATAAACGAACGGATTGATAAAATCTCTTCGGGCATCAAATGAATTTCAAACATGGGAATATCGTTTGCAACAGGAATAATCTTACGGAAACAACGCGCATATTCTAAATCATTCAATAATACGCTATTTGGATATAAATTTGTATTTTTCACAAAATAGTCTAAAAATTGCGCTTCCAATACAGAAATAAATAATTCTATTTTTATATCCTTCCAATGATAATGCCCTTTCTTCTCCTGTAGGATTTCTTCTGCTTCGCTTAATTTTAAATATAATTTCTTAATAGTTTTATGATTCAGAAAATTTAAATTCTCTTCTTTGCATTTAAACATTCTTGTTACATCATGCTGTTTGAACAAAGGTTCCTTGAATGAGGATAGGTCCAATACTTCCTCATATTGAATAGCCTTGCCTCTTTCATAAATGTAACAAGTATGAAGTTTTTGTCGAGCAATATATTCTTTCGAATATCCCGATCTTTCCATAATCAAATTCGTTGTATCAGGATCCACACCGCCAAAATAAAGTATTCTATCAAAATTTTGCATAATCGTCTCACTGTCAACCCCATAATACCGCTTTAAACTCCCTTGTGATTGGAACAAGCAAGAAATACCAATATTTCTAGATCGAGCCGTTGAAATAATATTTGGAAATTCATTAATAAAATAACTTCCAAAATCATCTAAGTGTACTTGTAGTGGAATACTTAACTTATTGGAATTAATAACCCGACATTTTCTAAATATATATTGAAATAATTGTGTCAGGAACAATCCAGCTATCGGATGGAGAGTGGAATCTGAATCATCTAGAGTGATGATTATACACGTCTTATGATTAAAAAAATCATCAAAATAAATCCCTTTATTAGATATTACTGTACACACTTTACGTTTTAAAAGAATGTTAATTTTTGTACTAAGCGTCTGAAGTATGCTGTCACGCGTTTTCTCAGAATACAACGGAAGAGCTGTCTTTAAAGATTTACAAAATAATGATTTTCTTGAATCTCCTGGATAATATACGTTTATTTTATTCAAAGTTGCTTCCAAATCTTTTCCTGCATAAAAAAGTTCCATAAAATCATTTACTAGATATAGATCCCTTTTTTCAGCATCATACATTTCAAAGATACCACAAAGAATAGCTGTTAATAATTTAATGGCCGCTTGATCCCAAAACGGATCATATGATGTTGTCTTCCCGTATATTACACTTGCAATTGTCATAAGATTTAATTCTATATTCTCTGGATCAACATACGAAAATAATGAATAGGTATCAGAATGATCTAGGTCTGTTAGATTAAGATGATATGTCTTATAACCCATCTTTTCAAAATGACCTAGTAACCCTGACAAATTCCCTTTAACATCGACTATTACATGACTTCGATCTGTTAGATTCATAATATTATACGTATTTAGAACCGTTTTCCCAGAACCTGCAGCACCGATCAAAGCAATATTATTATTTAAATGTGTTTTTGATGTATCCAATGAAAAAGACAAATTTTCGTTTATTTCAAACTTTCTCATATGATCCCTCTTTTCTATACTACTTACTGAATGTTTCCGCAGTTAGTATCTCATCGATCATGCCTAGTTTCACAGCCTCTTCAGCTTCAAGCCATAAATCTCGATCCGACATAGCTGTAATTTTCTCAACAGAGATTTTAGTTTTTTTAGCAATGATTTCATTCAATCGCGATTTAACCTTAATAATATTTTCGGCAACAATTTGTATGTCAGTGGCTTGTCCACCAACACTATTGATCAAAGGCTGATGTAACATGATACTGCAATTTTCGGACGCATAACGTTTTTTTCCAGCACAGATCAACAAAAAGGCTGCCATGCTAGCGCATGTTCCAATTCCTATTGTGTAAACAGGGTTTGTTATCAAATTAAGACAATCATATATTGCCAATCCAGCAGATACAGAACCTCCAGGGCTATTTATAAAAATTTTTATAGGTTTGTTTTTATCTTTTTTATTTAGATGTCGGATCATTACTATTACTTCCTGTGCCAGATCATCCTCAATCACAGAGTTGATCCAAATGATATAATCTTCCAACACAGATGCCGTATAAATGGAAGTTTGTTTTTCACCTTTTGGTGTTGTCTCGTAATAAAGTAAATCCTTCATTCTTTCCTCCCTATTATCTATATGTTTTTTGTCATATAATCTTTGATTGAATTTAAAGATACTGGGAAATAATCATTCGCATCTACACCCACATCATAACGTAGGATATCTGCTTGTTTCATTCGCTCGTTATATTCAAATTTGTTATGTTGATGTCCGTGTAAATGTAATGAACCCTGTCTTGATTTTGGCCATTCCAACATCGGGTAGTGCATCAAAACGATAGGATACTTGTAAAACCCCTTTAATTCATAGAAATCATAGATTCCTTCAAATAAAGTAGGATCGTATTGTTTATCGTGATTCCCTCGAATCAAGATTTTCTTTCCCTTTAATTTTCGAATTAAATCATTTGCTTCCTCCACTGGAATTCGAAATGATAAATCACCTAAAATATAGACGGTATCATTTTTGGCTACCATGGAATTATAATTGTGAATCAATGTTTGATTCATTTCTTCAATTGTTTCAAACGGACGTTGACAACTATGGATTATATTTGCATGTCCTAAATGTAAATCGCTAGTAAACCAAATCATATTCTCACCTTCCTTCATTAAACGTTTATGAATTTTTTAATTTTTATCTCTTTTAGTTTGCTCTTTTTCTCGAGTTTTCAATAAGTTTTATATAAAACTTTATTTAGATTAAGTTCATTTCACTATTTTTCATTAACCTGCTTCACCTGGAATGTCTACCAGAAGTTCAGAAATTGTATTTTCCGATAATATAGTTTCCAGCTTATCATTTCGCATCTCGTCCTCTGATTCATATTCACATAAACAACCACTTGCGATAGAAGAAAAACGATCTTCTTTACAATAATTGATCTCCTGTTCAAAATCATAGGTATAATCCGGATCTCTTTTTGCATAATTGATCTCAACCATCGGATTTCCCCAAACAGTAACATCACTAGCAACGATAGAATCTCCTCGTTCTTGTATTTCCCACATCCCGTGTATATTATAAGAACCTATCTTATAGTATCTATCTTTAAACTTTATTTTTGATATCTTTACATCCATACGTTCCACATGATAACGACTGGGCCAAAAAAAGGCATTAAACAATGTGATAAAATCATTTTCTATGACATAATTTCTTTCTTCTATGATTTCAGCATCTTTGTCTTCCAGTAAAACCGGAGTTTTATCTCGTAGCTTTGAAGAATCAAACTCTTCCATAACATTCCCTATTTTATATTTTTTACATTTCTGCTTTACTGTATCTAGCTCCAAAAAAAAATATTTCTTATCATATGTACAAAAAGCAGGAACATTCCTGTTTAAAACAATCAAACAATACATAATATCCCCCTTCTTTATTCATTTTCTTCGTCTTTTCGAATCCATTCCTCATGTACGTTTTTACATATTACGTTTTTTCCAAATGGTTCTTCTTCCGTACAACAGATATCATAATCAGAATATCCATAACGATATTTTCCCGTTCCATATGGATAACAATGATAAATAATGCCACGTATATGAGGTTCTCTTCCTACTTGCATAGAAAAAAACACTTTATCAAAAACTTGGAATTCCGGATATATAGAGCCAGCGTTTTCTTTTTCTTTTGTATCCAATATTCGCTGAAATAAAAAATGAAATGAATCAAAATCTTGATCGATATGATAATGTCCACAAAACCAGTCTTTAAAGGTAACTATTTTAAAAATCCTTTCAAAAAAATCCAAAATATTGATTCGATCATTGTTGTAACCATTTATTTTCATACCACCTTGATAGTACCCTAAGCTCTGTGAAAAGTATCTGTGAGCTTCGTGCGTTACGATGATATCCACCTTATTATTATGACGTTTTAGATTTTGGATTGCGTTTTCACATTCTTCCAAGCTTGGTAACTCTTCCTGCCACCAAGTTTCATTCTCTATACGGTATTCTCTATCGTGACTGAAGGCCCCTCCAAACGCAAAAATCTTCTGATCTTCGATTTGATATACTTCCCCACGCAACAGGTGATATACCTTTTTTGATATTTGTTGAATCTTACCATCCCATTTTGTTTGAATCGGATATGTTTTCAATCGATCAAAATTTTCATGATTGCCATCCACAAACAATGTTGTCCATGGCTTGCTATCTAACCAATCCAGCCAATATCTTTCTTCTTTTGATTCTTCTTGTTCAAATACTAGCCCAAAATCTCCGCAAATGATCAAGTAATCATCTTGTTTGATCTTATTTTTTAAACGGAGATTTTGAGTGTTTAATTTATGAATATCTTTTCCGCCATGAATATCCCCTGTCACGAAAATAGTCATTCAGACCTCCTTTTTACTTTAATTCAAATTACTAGTGTATACATGATTCTTGTACATATTCTTTTACATGTTCATATGGTTTCAAAGTTCTCATCATCAATTCATAAGCTGATTCAATATGTTCATTATTAAGAAGCATATCGATTGTATGGTGACTGGCTCCCGACACAAATCGAATGTTTTTATCCTTTGCATTCGCAGCAAAATGCGGTCTTCTTGCGCAAACATTCCAATAGACAATCTCAGGAAGAGACAAACCTCTTTTTTCAAATTCTTCCTTAAATGTTTCATAAGTTGGAATTCTTTCCACGCCACGATCAAACTCCATATCGGAAATTATTACAATCCGCTCAATCATATCTTCTTTTTTAAAGTCCGGTCGATCCGCAACCTTCAATAACAGTTTGTACACTTTTTCTATATCGGTATTGCTAATATCATTATATGAGTAAATTTCCAATAATTTTTGATATAAATTATCGCCTTTCAATTGAATCAATTGTGGATCACTTGAAAAAGTGATAAATGTATCTTTGAATTCCCCTTCTAGTTGTTCTGAAAATAAGATAGCTAAGCTAGTAGAGATTAACATTGGCAAGCAATGAAACATAGTCATTGATGCTGAACCATCTCGAACAACAATTGTTTTTGACTTTGATAAAGTTTTTGGAATGCTATCCCAAAGAACTTGCATTTGTTTTTTAGAAGCTTCGTTCATCTTATAATCAAATTTTCGAATAATATCATAAGGATATAAAGTTGCAGAATTTATTTTTACTTTCCCTTCATTTACTCCATCCAAATAATGTTCATATCTTTCTATATCGTTCCTGATAAACGCTTTTTCATATTTTTGTAGGGCTTTGCCAGGAACCGTTTCATAATTAAAAGTGTAATCTTTCAATCTAAGATTGTTCTCAATGATCTTATTGCTGCGCAATTTGGATAAAAGTTTTCGATATTGTTTTGGTGTGTATCCCAGCTTTTCAATCAAATACTTTGCTTGTTCGATGGTTTCTTTTTTCGTTGCATTTTCAGAAGGAAGCCATTTAGCCATTAAAGATGTTGGTCTCCCTTCCTCTAGCTTATTTTTATCTTGTTCTAGAGTATTTTTAATCAGTTTTACTACATCATCTTCGATCGGTGTTCTTAAACCAATTAAGATATCATCCGTTCTTCCATAACGGATAATATCTTGAAGCATTTTTTTTGCAACATTTGGAGCAGTATGACAAAGGATATCAAAACATGTACGAAAGCTATCCCTTTCTCCCAATCCACTTCGAATGTCTCTTAAATATAATAGATTCATAAGAGCTAAAGATGGATCTTCACTATATGCTGAAAGAAATAACTTAGAAACTTGCTCTTGATTATATCGACTTGCTGCTGCCAAACCAAAAAAATCAAGATTTGCATCATATGTAGAAATATAAGCTGTATCTCCATTTTCAGTCTGTGTTCTGTTCAATTCATTTTTGATTAATTCCATCATGTCTAGCTCCTCCTTTTTCTTATGGTATAGGCACACATTTACATGTGTGCCTAAAAAATTAACTAGGTCCTTCCATTTCTGCTTTTACACAGGAACATGCCCGCTTATTCAGCGTCATTCGATTTTAAATAGAATCAATTGGTAGGTTTTAAGTTGCTGTATGGACCTCATGCTTAACAAAAATCTAGATTCTTTTGATTTTCTTAAATAAAAGTAATTGCAAGAAATATTCTGTATCAAGTTATATTGCTGTATGAATCTTATTTAAGCACGGTCTTTCTTAAGACACTTACAATTTAACATAGAATTACTTTACTTTATAGAGGCTTAATAAATATTTTTAAGACCATATTATTTGCTATATTTAATGGTTTATATTATATTTTAAGTATATTTTAAGACCATGTTTTATGGTCTATTTAAAAAAGGAGATAAAAAAATGGAACCAATTAAAGTGACACTTCCAACACGTATTGCACAAATTCTTGAAAAAGATGCAGAATTATTCAGTCTCGTTAAATCA
>OLPZ01001807.1_pt1 | contig 13417 bp, 8 predicted proteins | sample 1672711 | NCBI WGS metagenome assembly OLPZ01 (sample SAMEA3136716, study PRJEB25190) | human gut metagenome
CATGATTCCAACCATACTCAATTCTGTGTGCAGGTGGGGTAACGGTATGCTGGTAGGGCAGAAAACTTGTGGTGCCGGAAAGGGATGGCGTGAACTTCGAAGTGTGGCCAGAGGCCATTGAATTAGGGCGTATGTTCGCCGAAGAAGGCTATGAATTGGCGTTGGTGGGAGGTCCCGTTCGGGACCTGCTGTTGCATCGCAAATCGCATGATTTGGATTTTTGCACATCGGCGCGTCCCGAGCAGTTTGAACATATTTTGCGCCGTTTCGGGCGTGATGGCTTTTGGGATATGGGGCGCAAATTCGGCACGTTGGGTGCGATGCGCCGTCGTGAGGATGGCACGGAAGTGCAGGTTGAGGTAACGACCTACCGTTCCGACACGTATGACCCCGACTCGCGCAAGCCGGAAGTCAATTATGGCGACACGCTGGAAGGCGATCTTTCCCGCCGTGATTTCACGGTGAACGCCATGGCGTTGCGCGTGCCCGAATTGGAATTCGTCGACCCGTTCGGCGGTGCGAACGATTTGGTCAAGGGCGTGTTGCGTACGCCGGTCGATCCTCGCCAGTCATTCGACGACGATCCGCTGCGCATGATGCGTGCCGTGCGTTTCGTAGCGCAACTGGGCTTCCGCATCGAACCGGAAACCGCCGAAGCGTTGACTGACATGGTCGATCGCATTGAAATCGTTTCCGCCGAGCGCGTACGCGACGAACTGGTCAAAATGCTGCTGTCCGATCGCCCGCGCGCAGGTATCGAAGCGTTGGTTGATTCCGGTCTTGCGGATATCGTCTTCCCGGAAATTCCGGCATTGCAGCTCGAAATTGACGAACATCATCGTCATAAGGACGTGTTCGAGCACACCATGATCGTCATTGATCGTGCTGTCGCTCTTGAAACCGGCCCGGACGGCCCTGTGCCAGCTCCGGATCTGACGTTGCGTTTGGCTGCGCTCATGCATGACATCGGCAAGCCGAAAACCCGTCGTTTCGAGGCGGGCGGCAAGGTGAGTTTCCATCATCATGATGCGGTCGGTGCGAAAATGACCCGCAAGCGTTTGAAGGCGCTGCATTTTGACCATCATATGGTCGAGGATGTCAGCGAGCTGGTCAATCTGCACTTGCGCTTCCATGGCTACGTGGAGGAGCCGTGGACGGATTCCGCGGTCCGTCGTTACGTCAAGGACGCGGGCCCGCTGTACGAGCGTCTGAACCGCCTTACGCGTGCCGATGCGACCACGCAGAACAAGCGCAAGGCCATGGTGTTTTCGTCGGCGATGGACGAGATGGAACAGCGCGTGCGCGATCTGAAGGAGAAGGAGGATTTCGACGCGATCCGCCCTGATCTGAACGGTGACGAAATCATGCAGCTACTCGGCATTGAACCGGGGCCGCTGGTTGGCAAGGCGTACAAGCACATGTTGGAATATCGTCTCGATAACGGCCCGGTCGAGCGTGATGTCGCTGTTGCCGAGTTGAATCGCTGGTACGAGGAGCAGCAGTCCGAATAATCTGCCTTCTGATCGTACGATTTCAATATTTTGACCGCACGATTCGCATTTTCGAATGAAAAACAGAATCGTGCGGTCAGTCTGCAAATCTGCAAATCCACAGACTCACAAATCAAACTGCGTCGTGTTCGGGAGCCTTCTGTACGTCGGTCATCTTGTCGACGGTAACGCATCCTTCGAAGCTTTCGATCTTCTTGCCGGCGGTCGGCACTTGCTTCTGATTCTGCAGATTGTCGAAGGTCGCGCCGACCACAACGTCGATTAGCATATCCTCACGATCGTCCATCACCATTTTCGCGTCGGTGAAGTTGCTGTTCACCGTGTACGCCTGATTAATGGCGTTCTTGCCGAAGATAATCATCGTGCGCTCCACCTTGGAACTGGTGTAGTTGCCGGCGGCCTGGGTGTTGAACTCGCGATTCTGCAGCGCGCTGCTGACGGCTTGTGCGAAGCCGGAGAATTCAGTGCCGTTGAGCACGCGCACGGTGATGTTGCGGTTCTCCACGTACTTGCCTTTGCTGCCGTCCTGTTCCTGAGCGGCACAAGGAGCCTGCTGGCCGTAATTCGGTTGTACCGCAGCCGATTTGACTTTGCCCAATCCTCCAACATGGAAGAAGAACAGCAAGGAAATTACCAATGCGACCGCCAAAATGGTGCCGATGATGGCGAACACCACCTTCTGACGGCTGCGAATGTACTGTTTGCGCGCGGCGCGCTCGTCGTTAGCCTGAGTCATGTACGAGTCCTTCTCCAAAAAACGGTTGATTTCAACCTTACTGTTACGCGATGATATGCACAATCGGATGGGCCGGCGCCTTGGAGGCGATGATACGGTCGACGCAACGGCTTTGCTGCCATGCCGACTGCACGGCGCGTGCGGCATCGTCAGTTGGTACGAATGCGATTACGGAAGGGCCGGATCCGGAGATGAACGCTTGCTTTGCGCCTGCCAGCAACGCTTCGTCGATTGCCTGCCCGCTGCGTGGGTGCAGCGAGATCGCCGCTTGTTGCAGATGATTGTTGTCTCCTGCGCCGGCGCCGATTTGGTCGAACATGGCATACACTTCCGGCGTGCGCAGTTCCGCCTGATACGCGCCGACCAGCAGACGGCCCGCAAAGCCCTGTTTCGTCAATTCGCGCACGTCGTTGCTGTGCTCGCTGAGCTGTTCGATCTGCTCGCCGAAGCCTGTGCCTCGCGCGTAGCCTCCGGTCAGGCAGAACGGCATATCCGCGCCCAATGTAGCGGCGACCTGTTGCAACCGTTCGATGGGCCAATCAAGATTCCATAGCGTGTTCAACGCCAGAATCGTGGCGGCCGCATCGGCGGAACCCCCCGCCATGCCTGCGCCGACGGGAATGCGTTTTTCGATGTTCAACGCCACGTCCGGTTCATGGCCGCTCGCTTCGGCCATGGCGAACAGGGCGAGCACTGCGTGGTTGCGTCGCATGTCGCTGCCGGATGAGGCCAGATCGCCAAGATATGCGCCATCAAGATTCAAGGAGAAACCGGCTCCGGGCTTTTTACGGCTGGCGGTGACGGTGTCGTATACGCCGACGGCGCAGTAAATGGTGTCCAGCTCGTGCCGGCCACCCCATTCGCTGCGTGGCGCCCCCACGTGCAAGGTCAGATTCGTTTTCGCAGGGCAGTCCACACTGACTTCATTGATTGCGTTGCCGTTGCCGCTCATGCTTCCGGCACCTCGCCCATAGCGCGTGCCAGTGCCACGAATTCGTCGATGGTAAGCGTCTCGCCACGTCGTGTCGGATCGATGCCTGCCCGTTCAAACGCTTCGGAAGGTACGATTTTCTTCAACGCAGCATGCAGGGTTTTGCGTCGCTGCCCAAATGCGGCATCGATGAGACGGAACACAGTTTCGCGGTCCACCACGGAACCGTCGGGATTGTTGGCGGAAGGCGTGTGCCCGCCCTCGTATCGTTTGAACAGCACCAGCGCGGAATCCACATTCGGCGCCGGCCAGAACACATTGCGCCCGATAATGCCCACGCGTTCCGCGGTGCCGTACCATGCGAGCTTCACGCTTGGAGTGCCGTAGATCTTTGAACCGGGCTTTTCACTCAGTCGGTCCGCGACTTCCTTCTGCACCATCACCAGAAAAGTTCCGAGATTGTCGAAACGTTCCAGCAGCGTCAGCAGAATCGGCGTGGCCACGTTGTATGGCAGATTTGCAACGAGAGTGAATGAATCGTCATTATTGAAATCAGGCAGATTTTCCGGCGTTACAGTCAGTGCATCACGGTTGACTACGCGGAAACGATCCACCGCGTCCGGCATGAATTCGGCGATGGTGCCGGGCAGTCGTTCCGCAACGGGCGGGTCGATCTCCACGGCGGTCATCGTCGCCCCAGTTTCCAAAATCGCCAATGTCAGCGAACCCAATCCAGGTCCGACTTCCAGCACATGATCGTCGGCGGTAACACCCGCCTCGCGCACGATACGACGAACCGTGCCCGGGTCGATTACGAAATTCTGCCCGAATTTTTTTGTCGGGCTGATACCGGCCTCGGCTGCGATACGACGAATGTCAGCAGCCCCCAACAGGCGGCCTTGCATAGTTTCGTCGGTTTCGTTGGTTTCGTTCGCGTTTTCTGTCATTACCTCATTATCCGTTCAACTGGTATGAAAAAGTGTGCGTTGTTACGTTTGCGTATTGTTGCGATCGGCGTTGTTTAATACCATCCAACTTGTTCGGAATGTTCCCATGCCTTCGATGGGCTGCCGTAGCGCTGCGCGATGTAGCTCAGGCCCCAGTCGATCTGTACGGCCGCATCGTCACGCCAGTTTGCGCCGAATGCCGCCATTTTGCTGCCTGGAAGCGATTGCGGGATGCCGTAAGCTCCGGAAGATGCGTTTTCCGCATACCACAGCCAGCTCGATTCGCGGGTCCACAGTTTCACCAGATCGGTCCAGTTTTGTCCGGTCCAGCCATATTGCGCCGCGGCTCCGGCCGCGTAGGCCTGTGCCTGCGCGGGGGAGGGGTGGTAGAGGCGGCATCCCGCTGAAGGATCGGAAGGTTGCGGTGCTGGGGTGGGCGTCGGTGTCGGATTCGGCGTCGGTGTCGGATTCGGCGTGGGGGTCGGGTCTGGAGTTGGTGCTGGATCCGGGTCCGTTTTTGATTCGGAATCGTCCTTCTTGCTGTCGTCTTTCTTGTTGTCGCTCGAATTGTCCGTATTATCGGAATTGTTGTTCGAATCGTTTTTCTTGTCGGAATTATCGGAATTGCTGTTCTTATCCGAATTATCGTTTTTCCCGGTATTGTCGGAATTGCCAGTATCTCCGGAATTGCCGGATCCGCCATCTGACCCCGAATCGTCGGAAGATACTGCCGGTCCTACTGCGATGATCCGGTCAAGGGCGATTTTCGTGGTCGTTTCGTTGGTCAGCGTCTCGCTTTCCTTCTCGCCATCCACATACGTAACGTCGTACGTTTGCTGGATTTCACCTTCCTCACCTTCCTGCCTGACTACGACTTCGCCAGGCTGCAGGCTGGGGTCGATGATGGTTTGCGTGCCGAATGGCACCGCTTTCGTGCGTGTCTCCTCGCCGTGTGTCACGCGGCGGACGCGCAGGATCGTCTCGCCGTTGTCTTTTTCGACGCTGACGCGATCCTCCTTGTTCAGTGTGATGCCTTTGGAGTCAAGAATGGAGGCCGCCGGCAGTTTACCATTTGGTGCTTCGGAGCTTTGTCCGTCTGCGATGACAGTGACCGGCCCGTTTTGGTTGATGATCAGTCCGCCGGTGAGTTTGTTGTACACGTTGTCGATATTGACGGTGACTTTTGCCGCGTCTGCTTCGTTTTGTTCGAAAAAGCCGATTAGCTGTTCGGCGCTGGTCGCCACTGTCCAGAAGGGCACTTCCTGCCCGTTGATGGTGATGGTGGTCTGGTAGGCGCTTCGTACCGTAACCACGTCATGGTTGCTCAGCATGCTGGTGGGGCTGGTGGATTCCACAAGATCATGCGTTTTGACCTTCACACCGCGTTCCTGCAGCAGACGGTCGACGCTCATTGCGTATGTGGTTACGGTGGTGGTTTCGCCATCGATGGTCAGAGCTACGGTTTTGCGCGCGCCTACGCCGAATGCGAGCGTCGAGGCGAGCGTCAATGAGACCACGCATGCCGTCACACGAACACGCCGAAGCGTCACAAATCTCCGGGGGGTCCACCTTCTCGTCATACGTCCTCTTTCCAGCGACTGTCTACATCGCCGTCATTGTAACGGTCAGATCGGGACGAATGGCATGGGATCCGCTGGTTTTATCTATACCGCCACATTTTCGAGGAAAAGGAATAAAGAAAAAGGGGGGCAGGAGAGAAGGGGATGTCCTGCCCCCTGTCCGGACAAGGCAGGTTGGGGGAAGCCTCGTCCGGTCGCCAGAAGCCATAAGTTGGGGGAAGGCTTCTGGATCACTTACCCATGGTAAGAGGTCAAAGCCCGTTGAAACGGGTTTCGAGCCTCCTGTCGGGATCGAACCGACGACCTGCCGCTTACAAGGCGGCCGCTCTGGCCATCTGAGCTAAGGAGGCTTGTGCCGCTTTCTAGCATAATGCATAAAAATGGCAACGATTGAATAGCATAACCAGCGTGCCCGATGCCGTCAACTTAGAACTGCGCTTTGGCTGGCACGCTGGCGAGTAGGGGGCATTATTTTTCGATTGTCAGGATTGAGTGGGGCTAATCACTCGCCAGTGGTGTTGGAGATCGGATCCTTGTCGGAGCCGATGGAGGGCATTACGCCTTCCTTTCCAATATCGTCTGACTTGATTCCGATGGCCTCCAGCAAGCCTTCCTCGATGGTCTCCTGCGCGGTGCTCAGCTGGTTCATATTCCAGAACTTGCCGTTTATGGTCACCGTTGGGGTGGTCATGCTGTCTTTGTAGGTTCCGGACGTGTTCCACAGTTCGGAACGCTTCGGCGTATAGGTGTCGATGGCGTCAAGCCAATCCTGGTAGTCGCGGTCGAACGCCTTGTCCGCAACATCCTCAGACACTCCCGAGGCGATCATCTGTTCCTTGATCTGATCATCGCTGACTGACTTGTAGTTCGAGCTTTCCTCAGGCTGGAAATCCTCGGCGTACATTTTTTCCATGAACGTGATCAGATGCGTCGGATTGCTGTCATGCTCGGCCAGGTAGATTGCGGCATTCGCGGCACGGCTTGAATATTCGTCGGTGGACCATTTGTCCATGAACGCCATGAAATGCAAATCAAGATTGATCTGCCCCGCATCGACCATCTTCTGCAGATCCGCATCAAGCTGACGATGCAGATTGCCACAACCCGGGCACAGGAAGTCCATGTAGATCGCGACCGTCGGAGCGCCGTCGACGGACTTGCCGTAACCATTCTTCGAAAGCAGCAATCCGCCCTTGTCGTCGACGAGCTTTGGCGTGTTTTTGACCTTCTGCAGCTTGTCATATGCCTCTTCCACGGTTTGGGTGGAAGCCTGGGTTTCGGTATTCTTGTGCATGTTGTGATACACGGTGAACGCGCCGATCGCCACCAGGATCACCAGCACGGCCACCACGATGGCGCCGATGATGGTCTGCTGCTTGCGTTCCTTTTCCATTTGTTCGGCGCGGGCCTTCATGGCCGCGGCCTCAGCGGCCCTACGCTCGGCGCGGCTGGCGCGCTTCTGCGCATCCTTACTGTTCTGGGCCATCCACATTCCTTTCGATGTCTCATCGTTTGTTGCGCACCATAGTAGTGTGGGCGTGCTATCGCTGAATGAAGTATTTCGTAAAAGCTTACGTTGTCATACTACGTGCGATTGTCTGATGTTTTTCTGAGGATTGCAAACGTTTGCCGATTCTTGTTTTTCGCTACATTTCATACGATTCCGCGGGAGTGCTGGATTTCGGACGGCCACGTAGCGTTCCAGCTCCCAATCGCAGCGCCAGAGCCCCCGGAGTGAGAGCGCATATCAGCCAACCGATGGCGCAACAGCCGGCTTGGACGACGCCGCTTTGCGAAACCGGTCCTTCAATCCAAGTTGGCAGTGGAATCGTGAATCCGAATATCGAGGTATCCACCATGGCGAACGGTAATTGCAGCGCGACTGTGGCGATCGCCAATCCCAATGTGGCGATCGCAGCCATGATCAATGCGCGTGGCACCGCATAGCCCAACCCTTTGAGCACATGCCAAGGCAGCGTGGCCGCGCGTGCGAGCCAGTCGGAGGCTTTTCGGTTGCCTCCACGGCGGCCTTCACGCTCCAGCTGCGCTTCCATATTGAATCCGATGGTGGCGAGCAGCCAAGCCAGTAGTGCACCCGCAGCCCAGGCCAGCCAAGGCGAGAACAAGCCGAACAGCGCCACAGGAATGGCCAGAAGCGCGCAGAGGAGCGTGCCTCGGCTCAACAGTTCGCCACGAAGCACGTCGGCCGGATTCGGCGGTTGCGGCGCATTCAGGTTGAGCGGGGCCGCTGGGGATGCCTGCGTAATCGGAGTGGCCGGCATAACTGGCATAGTGGACGTTGGTATGTCTTGCGCCTGCACGTTTTGCGCCTTTTCAACCGACGCATTCGGTATCACCGCCGGTGGTCGCTGGTTGGCAATGCGTTGCAACGCCGGTTTGATGGCCGGATCGATTTGTGTGGCTTCTTGAGTGGGATTCCACGCATCCTGCATCGGCATCACACGCGTGCCGGTGCCAAGAGGAATCGTCGTGGTATGTGCGTTGATATCCATGACCGAGGTACCGGCATCGGACGCATCGGCAATAACAGTATCGGTTATGTCAGCAATACCGGTTGTGCCGATGGTCTGTGTGGCCTCAACGAATTGCGGCAATGTGCGCGTCCCGATGGCGTCTTCGCCCGTTATATGATCCAGCGCCCGCCAAAGCTCTCGTGGATTGTCAGGCGATTCAGCAAAAGGGGGCATCGCCTCCGATATGCCGGCAGTGGAACCCGAATCCGAAGCGGTATCCGCAGCATCCCAAGCTTGCGGATTCAACGCATCCAACGCAATCGCCTGCAACAATTCGTCGGGCGTGCAACGTTTCGTACGATCCGGATTCAACGCTGAACGGAACGCGGCCATGGTTCCCGCCGGAAGCCCGACCAAATTCGCGCTTCCCGCAGCGGCACGCTCCAACACGGCCATCATCGGCTTCGTGCCGAACACCGGTTCGCCGGTAGCGGCAAACGCCAGCACGCTCGCTACCGACCACCAGTCACTCATCTCATCGGATTCCGCGCCATCAATGATTTCCGGTGCGATGAATCCCGGAGTGCCCATAACCAAACCCGTGCGCGTCACATGGCTTTCGCCCTCGCCCATGGCAATACCGAAATCCACCAACACCGGTCCGGTATTCGACACCATCACATTCGTCGGTTTGATATCGCGGTGCACAATACCGGCTGCATGCACGGCCTTCACCGCCTCGATCAGCTTGCGTCCCAACCGTTCCAGATCGTCGCCCACATACCGGCCGTTGGCTCGCACATCCTCACGCAGATTCTTGCCATCGATCAGCTCGGTTACAATAAAAGCCAGCGCATCATCCAATTCCATATCCACAATGCCGCACACGCCGGGGTGACGCACTTTCTGCAGCGCCATCGCCTCCCTGCGCAGGCGCTCGCGTGCGGTCAGCTGATCGCGGGAACGCTCGCCGGATGCATCTTCCTCGGCAAGGGAATCGCGCAAGATCTTCATCGCATACTGGTGTCCGCCGTCATCGCGCACACGCCAGACCGATCCCATTGCCCCCGATCCAAGCCGTGAAATCAACGTATATCCGCCAACAAGGCTGCCCGCCTCCAGATTCAATGCGCTTAAGTCGCTCATGGCATCCATGGTACTTGCCTTGCGTGAGTTGCCGTTGGAACAGTTCGCCGCAGCGTGCCGAAATCATCATAAAAACCGCGATCGTGTATCCAAAGTTCGATTAAGAACTGAGATTTGCGCAATAGAGCAACGATATTCAGTAAAACAAGCAAGGATTTGCAACAATCTGCGGAGGAATGCATATTGTTGCATACGCAATCATGCAACAGAACTATATGTGCACGAACGGTAGTTTTGCATGCGCAAGTGGTATGCAGATTATGCACGCGAAACGACAGGCTGGGAAAAAATCAGCGCACTTTTCCGCGGATTTTGGTGAAATCGAGATATCGACATGAAGAAGTGTCTTCACTTCTGGAAATCATGCGACGCGGGGCAGCGTTACGCGATTTCTGGTTTCGATGAGGAAATCGGAGCCTGCATGTCGTTTGGTTATGAGAATCAAGGAGGAGGCAGACCATGCTGCAAATCAACATGGCTGACGTCATGAACGTTATCGGTTCGTTGACGCCGTACCTGATTGCGATTGGCGTGCTATTTGTGCTCGCGCTGATTGTCACTTTCGCCGTCAATAAGAAGACGGTGAAGGAAGTCGCGACCCGTAAGATCATCCACTCCGAGTCTTGGCTTGTAGCGCTGGTCGGTATTGTCGTCGCGGTTTCCATGATGCTGTCCGGTCCGATGGCGACGCTGCTCAACAACGCGACCCTCACGAAGTACATGCTGTCTGACGCTACTGTTTCCAAGGCTAATGAGCTAGCCAAGGAAGTGCAGTCGGAAGCTATCACCATGCTGAAGAATGATGATTCCAACCTGCCGCTGAGCAACAAGAAGGTCAACGTGTTCGGTTGGGGCTCCACCAACCCGGTCTATGGAGGCACCGGCTCCGGCTCCATGTCTGACCAGTACGACACCGTTTCCCTGCTTGATGGCATGAAGGAAGCTGGTCTTGAAACCAACGCCGATCTGAGCAAGCTGTACACCGACTATCGTGCGGACCGTCCGGTTGTTGCTATGTGGTCCCAGGATTGGACCCTGCCTGAGGTTCCGGCAGGCCAATATTCCGATTCGCTGATTTCTGACGCCAAGAGCTTCTCCGATGAGGCTGTTGTGGTGATCACCCGTGTCGGTGGCGAAGGTGCTGATCTGCCGACCAACATGAAGGCTGAAACCATTACCTACAAGAACAACTCCAAGGATTATGATGACTTCCAGGATGGTGAGCACTTCCTGCAGCTGAGCAAGACTGAGCGCGACATGATTGACTTGGTCACCAAGAACTTCGACAAGGTCACGCTCGTCTATAACGGTGCAAATGCTTTCCAGTTCGACTTCCTGAGCAACTACCCGCAGATCAAGTCCGTGTTGTGGTGCCCGCCTGCAGGCCAGACCGGCTTCTCCGCACTCGGTGACGTGCTCGCTGGCGAAACCAACCCGTCCGGCAAGACTTCCGACACGTTCGTTAAGGATCTGACCAAGACCCCAGTGTTTAACAACACTGATGGCGCTGCTGCTGCCAGCTCGTCTTCCGTTGGTGCCGATGGTGCATTCATCTACGATAACGTCGACGATCTGGCTGCTAAGTACACCGGCTTCACCGGTCAGGAAACTACCGTGCTTCCGTCCTTCGTTAACTATGTCGAAGGTATTTATGTGGGCTACAAGTTCTATGAGACTGCAGCCGATGAAGGTCTGATCAACTACGATGACACGGTCATCTATCCGTTCGGTTACGGCTTGTCTTACACCAGCTTTGAGCAGAAGATGGGTGACGTTTTCCACAAGGATGGCAAGGTCACGTTTGATGTGACCGTCACCAACACTGGCGACACCGCCGGCAAGGACGTTGTTGAGGTCTACTACAACCCGCCGTACACCGATGGCGGTATCGAGAAGGCCTCCAAGAACCTCGTCGCTTTCCGAGAAGACCGGGAAGCTTGAGCCGGGCGCCTCTGAGACTGTGAAGATCGAGTTCGATGATGACGATATGGCTTCCTATGACAACAAGGATGCCAGGGCTTGGGTGCTGGAGAAGGGTGATTACGCCATCTCTATCCAGTCCGATTCTCACCATGTGATCGATTCCAAGAGGATCAACGTTGCTGACACCATCACCTACGACTCCGAGTCGAACACCCACAACGATGATCAGACCGTGGCTACCAACCAGTTCGACTATGCCGCTGGCGATGTGACCTATCTGTCCCGCGCCAATCACTTCGCGAACTACGCTGAAGCTACCGCAGCCCCGACCAACTTCTCCATGAGCGACGAAGTCAAGGCTGCTTTCACCAACAACGGCAACTATGATCCGACCAAGTATGACGATGATTCCGACGAAATGCCGACCACCGGTGCCAAGAATGGTCTCCGCTTGGCTGACATGTACGGCAAGGATTACGACGATGCTGATTGGGAGAAGCTGCTTGACCAGCTGACCTTCGATGATATGGACAACCTCATCGCCAACGGTGGCTACGGCACCCCGGCTGTCTCCTCCGTTGGCAAGATCCAGCTCACCGATGCTGACGGTCCGGCCTCGCTGAACAACAACTTCACCGGCGTTGGCTCCATCGGCTTCCCGGCTTCCACCGCATTCGCCTGCACTTGGAACAAGGATCTGGCCAAGCAGTTCGGCGAGATGATCGGCGACATGGCTCATGACATGCACGTTGCTGGTTGGTACGCTCCGGCTATGAACATCCACCGTGGCGCTTTCTCCGGCCGTACCTTCGAGTACTTCTCCGAGGACTCCCTGCTTTCCGGTGTTATGGCTTCCCACGAGATCGTCGGCGCTAAGGAGAAGGGCGTGTATTCCTTCATGAAGCACTTCGCTCTGAACGATCAGGAAACCAACCGTACCAACATGGTGTGCACCTGGGCGGACGAGCAGGCCATTCGCGAGATCTACCTCAAGCCGTTCGAGATGAGCGTGAAGGAAGGCGGCGCACAGGCTGTGATGAGCTCCTTCAACTACATCGGTTATACCTATGCCGGTGCCTCCAACAACCTGCTGAACACCGTGCTCCGTGACGAGTGGGGCTTCAAGGGCTTCGTTCTGACCGATTACTTCGGCGGCTACGGCTACCAGAATGGTGATCAGGAGATCCGTAACGGCAACGATTCCATGCTGGCCACCACCAAGATCACCAATCACATTACCGACAAGTCTGCAACCTCCGTGAAGGCCATGCGTACCGCTGCTCACAACATTCTGTACACCGCCGCCAACAGCTGGCAGTATGCAGATGGTGAGCCGAAGGTCGATACCCCGATCTGGAAGACTGCCATGTACGTGGCTTGGGGCGTGACCGCTGTTCTGGTGATTGCACTTGAGGCTCTGGCTATCAAGCGCTACATGGATCGCAAGAAGGCCAAGGCTGAAATCTCCGCCTGATTTCGCTTTCTTCTAGTGGGTCAACATCAATAACTGAATAACAACTGAAATACAGCGAGGGCTGTCGACTTCCCCAGTCGGCGGCCCTCGCTGTATTTCGACGTGTATTCCATTGCGTATGTCACTTCCAGTGCGGCCAAGTCTATTTTTGCCTTCGTAAAGCGGTGTTGGATTCCTCATGTGTTCCTTATGTGGTGGTGACACGCCGTGTGGTGTTTGTTTTTGGTTCGTGTGGTCGTTGTCTTCGGGTTCCGGACCGGTCTTACGGCCGTTCAGAGGTGTTTTCGACACGCCGGTGGATGTGTTGTTTTGCAGGGGTTTTGGCGGTGTTTTCGGGGTGCCGGGTTGCGTGATTGCCGGGGTTCGTGTAGATTAACTCTTCGCTGCCGCTCAGCGAGTGGTTCCCCGGCTGGGGTTCCGTGAGGTGGGTGAGTGGTGGTGGTTTGAGAACTCAAGAGCGTATTTGTACTACTTCTTTATAGTCAATGATTGCCAGTCCATCGTCCGCTTCTCCCGTGTGGGGGAGTGGCCGGGAGGCCTTTGAAGGACGGTGGGGTTTTCGTGCGATGCGCCTTTCCTTATAAGGCGATCGTCAATTTTCTTATTTTTTGAGAGTCACATGTTGGTTCTCTTCACGAGGTTTTTTGTGGAGGGTTCGATTCTGGCTCAGGATGAACGCTGGCGGCGTGCTTAAC
>OLPZ01001812.1_pt1 | contig 13393 bp, 8 predicted proteins | sample 1672711 | NCBI WGS metagenome assembly OLPZ01 (sample SAMEA3136716, study PRJEB25190) | human gut metagenome
GTCCATCCACAGGCCCAGGACGTCCTTGCGGCCGCGCAGGTCGTAGGCCAGCACCGCGTACACGGCGGCGTTGCGCGCGCCGCGGCCGTCCCGCACGGGCACGTAGAGGCAGTCGACGAACACGAAGGCGTAGACGGGCTCGAGCGGCCTGGACCTCCAGCGCTCGAGGTCCTCCCACACGCGGTCCGTTATCGCCGAGACGGTCTCGGCGCTCATCGAGAACCCGTAGATCTCCCGGACGGTCCGGGCGATGTCGCGCTGCGACATCCCGCGCGCGTACATGGAGATCACGCGGGACTCGACGTCGGAGAGGTCTGAGCTGCCCTTGGGCACCGCGACCGGCTCGAACGAGCCGTCGCGGTCCCTGGGGACCGATATCTCGAGCTCGCCGGCGGACGTCCTGACCGTCTTGGGGGTGTAGCCGTTGCGCCTGTTGGCGGTCGCCTTGGGCGACTTGTCGTTGCTGGCGTAGCCCAGGTGGGCGTCGAGCTCGGCCCTGAGCATCGCCTCGATCGTGGGGCCGAGTATCTGCCGCAGGGCCTCCTGGGCCTCATCGGCGGTCTCGACGCCGAACTCCTCCAGGATCGCCCTCGCGATCTCGTCCCTCCTGCCGCCGCGCGGTCTCCTCGCCATGTGCGCCTCCGTTCCTCGGGAGTGAAACCCCGGTTCGCGAGACTTACACAGACAATTTTACAAACCCGCTCAAAGGGTTTTGGGCTGAAAGCCGTCTGCTCAAGGGCCGTACGGGAGATATCGACTTGCCAAGAGTCGCAACTCCAAACAAAAAGCCCCGGCGCCATGGCCGGGGCTCAATAAGACAAGGGCTGGGGTAGAGGGATTCGAACCCCCGTAACCGGCACCAAAAACCGGGGTCCTGCCGCTGGACGATACCCCAATGCGGACGTGCTGCTATCGCAGCCTGTCTAGTTTACCTAATCACTCAAGGCAGCGCAAACGCCATCGAGAATGCGCACAGCAAGGGTTTGCGCATCGCTTGACGTGAACGTGCCGTTGTAGCACGTAAGGCCGGTGAGTTCGATACGCAGATGCGCGGGTTTGGACGCCGCGGCCTCAAAAGCGGTGCTAATACGCTTGGAAAGGTTGTTGCACTGAGCGAGCGTGAGGGTTGGACGCGGCTCGGCGTTCTCTGGGAGCTCGTCGCTTGCGAGCTCAAGAACCAAATCCATGCCCTCGGGAGCTTCGCCCTCGCTGAGCACCATGCCGCTGTTTTCCGTTGTGGCCGAGGCGATATTCCACATGCGCGAGGCGATGTTGCGGGCGATGGCGTCCTGTCCGCTTACGGCGATGCGATAATGCTCAAGCACATTCGCGGCGCGCGCAAAGCCGGTGCGCTCTTCCGCCTCCAGTACAGAGGGCTTTCCCTCCCATACGTGGCGCAGGCGATCGATGTAGCGAAACGTGTCCTGGAAGGCCATGCCATCGGCAAACAGGCCGACATTTTCCTGGAACTGCTGCAGGGCGTTTTCGGTATGCGGGCCAAAGTAGCCATCGACATCGCCGCACCCAAAGCCCAGGGCGTTCAAAGCTTGCTGCAAAGCGACGACATCGGCCCCGTGGAAGTTGGGAAGACGCAGGTAAAGCGTGCGATCGCCCAGTTTATACGAGGCGTCTACCAACGCGCTCCAGCAGATGATGTCAACGTCGCCCAGGGCGTCGAGGCCCGAGGTGACGCGAAACGACGCCACGGCGCGCGCAGTCGTATCTCCGTAGAGCTTCTGCGCGTATTCCTGTTCGTCGATGGTATAGCCCAGGCCAATCAGGCGCGTTTGAATATCTTCAACTGCGGGTCCCTGCATGCCCTTTGTAATCGGATCCAAGAGAACCCCTTTCATATGCAATATGGCGCGTGCCGCCTGTGGGCGATTCGCGTTCAAAGTTACCCATCAGTGTATCAAGTTAACGAGTTATGCGCTAAGTCGCACGACATCTGCAGCCTACACACGCGCAAAACCATAAGTGTCCGCCCGGCGCGAGCCTGACAAAACGCTCGGGCGCCCTTTACGTTCCCTTGTTGTTTGTCCCATAGCCTAAATAAAACACGCCAAGAGAGGGGAAACGCCATGAGTGACGCATGGGGCGAGGTATTGACGATGGACGACGGCACGAAGGCGGACGTTGTCCCGTTGCTGGAAGACCGTGCCGCTTTGGCATCCATCGCGCTGTTCGGTGTGCTGGCTGCTGCTCTCGTTGTCCTTTACCTTTAGTTCAGGCGCTCGACAAAGAAATCCGCCATGCCCAAAAGCAGGTCCTTGCACTGAGGGTCGAGTTCGACGCTTTCCAGTGCGGCTTTGGCGTGGGCGGTAAGATCGAGCGAGTATGAGTGCGCATATGCGATAGCGCCCGTACGCTCGAAAATCTGAACGGCGCGGTCCAGACGATCGGGATCGGTGGTTCCGCTTGTGAGGATATCCATCAGCTCGTCGTGGGAGGCGTCGTCGGCATAGTTGAGGGCATGGACGGCCACCAGGGTACGCTTGCCTTCGGTGATGTCGCAACGAAAGTCCTTATTGCGCGCTTCTTTTTTACCCACCAGGTTGAGCAAGTCGTCTTGAATCTGGAACGCCAGGCCGGTGTGAAGGCCAAAGGTGCGCAAGGCAGAGATCTGCTCCTCGCTGCCGCCGCCGATGATGGCTCCGCAGGCAAGTGGAGTGGCGCCGCTGTAAAACGCCGTTTTGTGTGTGGCCATGGCGAGATAGTCTTCGATGCTCAAATCAAAGCGGCCGTCGCGTACCCAGCCCAGGTCCAGCGCTTGGCCTTCGATGGTTCGTGCCGTCATGGAGGTGAGCTCTTGTATGAGTCGCACCTTGAGGGGCGCGTCGAGGTCGGGATCGTTTGCCACGGCGGCGCTAACGAGCATGAGTGCGTAGTCGCCGCAGTTGATGGCGATGCCCTCGCCCTCGGTGATGTGCAGGCACGGCTCGCCGCGACGGAGCTGTCCGTTGTCGGCAATGTCGTCGTGGATGAGCGCTCCGGTCTGGAAATGCTCGATTGCGGCGGCACAAGTTGCCGCGCGGTTCCAGTCGCCGCCTACCGCGCGACAGGCGAGCATGCAGATGAGCGGCCTATGGCGTTTCCCCGCGTTGGCCGAGTAGTGACCGAGGGGCGCATACAGGTATCGCTCGATATCGGCGCTATCGGTCTGGTGGCGAAAGTACGTATCCAGATAAGCGTTGATCTCGTTGAGGTGGGCGCTTAGGAACTCAGTGAAGGAACTCTGCACGGTAATGCTCTTTCGGGTGAAGGGTGCTGGTCGCTAACGGGTGGAACAAACAAAATGTGGGGCAAATCCCTTGCACGGAATTTGCCCCACGCCAAATGCGATTGATTACTCGGCGTCAGCGAAGCCGTTGGGGTTGCGGGACTGCCAGTTCCAGGAGTCGCGGCACATGTCGGCGAGGTCGTACTGAGCCTTCCAGCCCATCTCGCGCTCGGCCTTGGTGGCGTCGCACCAGTTTGCGGCGATGTCGCCTCCGCGACGCTCACGAATGACGTAGGGGAGTTCTTTGCCACAGGCTTTGGAGAAGGCGCGAATCACGTCGAGAACCGAGCTGCCGGTACCAGTGCCCAGGTTGAACACCTCAACGCCCTCGCGGCCGTTCATCCAGCGCAAGGCCGAAACATGGCCGGAGGCAAGGTCGCACACGTGGATGTAGTCGCGCACGCCGGTGCCATCGGGGGTGGGGTAGTCGTTGCCATACACTTGCACGGCTTCGCGCTTGCCCACGGCAACCTGTGCCACATACGGCACCAGGTTGTTGGGGATGCCTTTGGGGTCCTCGCCGATAAGGCCCGACGGATGTGCGCCGATGGGGTTGAAGTAGCGCAGCAGCACGACGTTCCACTCGGGGTCTGCCGTGTGGAGGTCGGTAAGGATCTGCTCGATCATCCACTTGGTCCAGCCGTAGGGGTTGGTAGCGCTCTTCTTGGGGCTCTGCTCGGTGAGGGGCAGGCTGTCGGGGTCGCCATAGACGGTGGAAGAGCTGGAGAACACAATGGACTTGCAGCCATGGTTGCGCATGACGTCTACGAGCACCAAGGTGTTCTCGATGTTGTTGTGATAGTACTCGATGGGTTTGGTCACCGATTCGCCCACGGCCTTAAAGCCGGCAAAGTGGATCACGCGGTCGATGTTGTGATCGGTAAAAATCTTCTCCATGGCATCGCGATCGAGCACGTTTGCCTTATAGAAGGTGAAATTTTGCGCCTTCTCGTCCCCGACGATCTGACGCACGCGCGATACGGCGACCTCACTTGCATTGGAAAGGTCATCAACGATAACGACCTGGTAGTTGCAATTAAGCAGCTCGACAACGGTATGGGAGCCGATAAAACCAGCGCCGCCGGTTACCAGCACGCAGGTATCCTGCGGCTCGAGCATTTGGGACATAAAGTCTCCTTTCGGAAATGGTTGTCGTGCAAATCAGTATAGAACACTGGCCTATGCGTTTTGCGAAAGTGAGGTAACCGCTGCGTTATGGCATGAAAAAACCGGCCGCAGAAGCGACCGGTCAAAAGGCGTAGCAGCGGGTTTAGAGGGTGGCGTTAGGACAGCACGATACCCTTTGCCCAGCCCCAGCGGGGCGTGACGGTGGAGTTGTAGAAGTTGATCCAGTAATCGGCGCTGCAGGTTCGGATATAGCCGATGTTGTCCATAACGGTCCCGCCGCCCACGTAGATTCCTACGTGGCCGTAGATGGCTCCCGCGCTCGTAAAGGGATGCGAGGAGACGGCGATGATCATGCCGGTCTTTAGATTGCTGCGATTGGAACTAAAGCAGTAGTTGGCATACATGTCGCAGGCGTTGCCCGGTACGTTGCCCAGGCCCGCGTTGCAAAAGACGTCTGCCACCCACCAGGCGCACAGTCCGGCGCCGGGCGAGGGGGTGTGCTGTGCCCAGTAGACGACCTTCGAGGCAGAGCCTGTTCCACCGCCGCCCACGCCGGCGCTGCCGGAGCCGCCGCCGGAACCGCCGCTGGAGTTGCCACTGGAGCTGCCGCCTGATTGCTGGGCCTTCTTCGCTTCTTCTGCGCGCTTGCGTGCTGCCTCTTCGTCACGCTGGGAGGCAAGCAGCTCTGCGTCGCGCTTCGCCATGAGTTCCTTGACGTCGGAGTCCAGGCCATCAAGAACGGTTTGAACCTCGTCCTTCTTGGCGCTCATCTCGTTGAGCTTTTGAGTTTGCTCATCTTTCAGCGCCTCAAGATCGCTCTTTTGATGCTCGAGTTCTTCTTTCTTCGAAGCGAGGTCGTCTTGAATGCTCTGGATTTCGCCGATGGTCGCGCGGTCGCGATCGTTCATCTTGTCGAGGTAGTACACGTTCGAGATGAGCTCATCAAAAGAAGAGGAGGAGAGCAAAAGGGTGAGTGTGTTGTTGCCTCCGTTCTTGTAGCTTTCGCTCACGCGAGCGGAAAGGGTGCCCTGCTTTTGCTTGAGCTCTTCTTGCTTTTTCTCGATTTCTGCCTGGGTGGCATCGATATCGTTTTGCACCGACTCGATGTTGCCCATGGTCTTGTTGAGCTCCTCGGCAAGCGCTTGGTATTCGCTGGCGATTGCGTCGAGCTGAGATTGGACCTCGTTGTACTTTGCTTGGGCGTTGTTGAGGGCATCGGTGGTTTCTTTGGTTGCCGATGCAGCCGAGGCGGTACGGGGGATGCCATAGAGCACGGCGGCGGTAACGGCACCGAAAGCGAACTTGAGCGCCTCACGGCGTGTCATACCGTACGAGATATATGAAGTGGATTTAACGTACTTGGCGTTGGCTCGCGTTCCATTGCCAGCGCGCGGATGCTGTGACATATGTTCTCCATTGGTTGTTCGTGTATATGTCGAAAGCGCTATATGTGTATTCAGGATAGCGTATTTTGAGAGGTGCGTTAAGTTTTTCATCAACCGTCAACGCGGTATAGCATAAAGGGGCTTGCGGTATAGTCTAGGCAGTCCATTAAGACCCAAGGCGGTATACCATGCATGAATTCGACGATTGTTTCGACACCAATTTTCTATGTGTCCTTGCATCAGTTGTGGGCGAGGACGGCGTGCTGATGGCCGAGCCCATGCGCGATCACACGACGTTTAATATCGGCGGCCCCGCGGACGTGATGATTCTGCCGCGTACACGTGATGAAGTGGTCCGCGTTCTTGATATCTGTCTGACGGGCGGCGTGCCCTGCGAGATCGTGGGCAACGGGTCGGATCTTTTGGTGGGAGACCGCGGGCTGCGCGGGGCGTGCATTCTTCTGCGTGATAACTATAGTGACATGACGGTGGCCGGCAATCGTATCCGAGCTGCGGCGGGAGCGCTTTTGCGCGACGTGGCGCTTACCGCTGCCGACGCCGGGCTTTCGGGATTAGAGCCCCTATGGGGCATTCCCGCTACAGTGGGCGGAGCCTGCTTTATGAATGCCGGCGCGTACGATTCCTGCACCGCAAATGTGCTGGAGTCCGTGGAAGTCTATGTCCCCGGCGCTAAGCTGGAGGATGGTTCCCGCGCGAGCGGACAGGTCCGTACGGTTCCTATTGCCGAGCTTGGCATGGGGTATCGCAAGAGCCGCGTTCATGACGAGGGCTGGATCGTGCTCTCTGCGACGTTTGCCTTGACGCCCGACGATCCGGATATGATTCGCCGCGCGATGGATGAGTATCAGGCACGTCGCGAGGAAAAGCAGCCGCTCGATATGCCGAGTGCCGGCTCGACTTTCAAGCGCCCCGAGGGTTATTTTGCTGGAAAGCTCATCATGGATGCCGGCTTGCGTGGTGTTCGCGTCGGTGGTGCCCAGGTGTCCGAAAAACATTGCGGTTTTGTGGTCAATGCCGACCATGCCTCTGCCGCCGATGTCTGCGCCCTGATTGAGCATGTGCAAAAGCAGGTTAAAGATCAGTTTGGCGTTGACCTTGAGCCTGAGGTGCGCCGTATCGGCGAGTTTTAATCCACAGCGATGAGATTTCGCGGCGGGCTTGATCGCGCCTTGCCGCATGCCGAGCCCCTGCATCTGCGTTTCCAAGCAGACGCGGGGGCGTTTTAATCGCGAGGCCATACGATGACCTGTGGTGGCGGGCATTGTTGCCGCTATAAAAAGCGGGCGCATCCCGATAGGAATGCGCCCGCTGCTCTCGTGATGTAAGGGCTGGCTTATTCGCTGGGGCCAGTCGAGATGTAGAGGATGATCACCGTGCCCGCAGGTTGCTTGCCGCCGGGGCTGTACTTAATGACGTTGCCCACTGCGACCGAGCTGCTGGACTGCTGGCGCGGATCATACTTGAGGCCTGCGTTGGCAATGGCTTCCTCGGCGTCTTCGGCCGTCATGCCCGTAAGGCCCAGGGAGTCGACATCGACCTCGTCACTCGAGGTGTCCTTGCCTTCGGAAATATAGATGGTGACCGTCGAGCCCTTCTTGGCGGTGCCGGTGGGGCTTTGCTTCATGACGTAGCCCTTGGCATACGTGTCGCTGGTGCCGCCACTCTCGACATTCACGCTAAAGCCGGCGTTGCTCAGCGTGTTGGTGGCGTCACTCTCGGTCTTGCCTACCACGCCGGGGACCGAATCGGTCTCGGGACCCGAGGATACGACGATGTCGACCTTTGAACCCTTGTCGACCTTCTCGCCAGCCTTGGGGCTCTGATCGACGATCTTGCCCTCGTCGGCATCGTTTGCTTCTTGCGTGGTGCTGCCCACGGTGAGGCCGGCATTCTCAATGATTTTCTTTGCTTCGTCAAGATCCGAGGCATTTGAAAGATCGGGAACCTCAACTTGGTCAATAGGCTTCGGGCCCTTGGAGATCACGATGTCGATTTTTGAGCCAGCGGCAGCGGTCTTGCCTCCGTCCGGCGTTTGCTCGCACACCTGTCCCTCGGGATATTGGTCGTTGTAGCTTTGATTCACATTGCCGGGCTCAAAGCCGCTGCTTTTGATACTGGCAACAGCCGCTTCCTGCTTCATGCCCAAAAGGTTAGGTACGCTCTTTTGGTCTCCACCGTTTAGAAAGCCCGAGACGGCAAAGACTGCAATGGCGACAAAAGCGACGATCGCGATGGCGATGGCAGCGATCTTGCCTTTGCCCATGCCGTGCTTCTCATTGTCGTAGGAGCTGGTATTGATCTGATTGTTGGGTCGAATCACAGGATTCGATGCCGTGTCACCGGGGGCGGTGGGGCGCACCATGGTTTGCGTCTTGTCGCCCATGCGCATTGCCTCGGTTCCGCCAGCTCCCGCCATGCCGGCGATGACGCGGGTGGGCTCGGGCACATCTACGGTGCGGCCCGCAAGGTAGGAGTTGAGTACCTGACGCAGCTCGTCTGCCGTTTGGAAACGATTCGCCGGGTCTTTTTCCATGCACTTGAGGATGATGCGCTCAAGATCGCCGTCGACATTGGCGTTGATCTGGCTCGGCGGTACGGGAAGCTCGTTGACCTGCTTGAGGGCGACGGAGATGGCATCGTCGCCGTCAAAGGGAACGCGGCCTGTGGCGCACTCGTACATCACCACGCCGAGTGAATAGATATCGGAGGTGGGGCCGAGCTCCTGGCCGCGCGTCTGCTCGGGACTTACGTAGTGGGCGGTGCCCAAGACGTTGTTGTCCTGAGTGAGGTGGCTGTTCTTTGCACGGGCAATGCCAAAGTCCATCACCTTGATGTTGCCGTCGGGCTGCACCATGATGTTTTGAGGCTTGATGTCGCGGTGGATGATCTCGTGCTTGTGGGCAATCGAGAGCGCGCCGCAGATCTGCGAGCCGATCTGCGCGACCTTCTTGGGGTCGAGCGCGCCGTGGCTGCGCACGCCGCTCTTAAGATCAGTGCCGTGAAGCAGCTCCATCACGATGTAATAGGTGTCGCCATCCTTGCCCCAGTCGTAGACGCCTACGATGTAGGGGCTCTGCAGGGCAGCTGCTGCCTGGGCTTCTTGCTTGAAGCGCGCGGCGAACGTGGGGTCTCCTGCATACTGGGGCAGCATGATTTTGACCGCTACGGCACGGTTCAAAACCTGGTCTTGAGCACGGAAAACCGTGGCCATGCCACCGGTTCCGACCTTCTCCTTAAGGAGGTACCTTCCTCCCAGCAAGCGCTGTTGCTCCGCCATTCTTACTCCTCACACTTCAAATGCATCGAATGCATACTATTCATATACCATCACGCGCCTTGAACGGCCAAGGCTACTTTCAAAACCTGGCTCGCAAGTTCTGCGGCACTGGCCTCGCCGCTGTCTTCGGTGTAATCCTCCAACATGACCGAGATGGCCACGGTAGGCGTGTCATAGGGGGCAAAACCGATGAAGACCGAGTTGATGTTTCCCGATCCGATCTCTGCGGTGCCCGTCTTGCCGGCTACCTTAACGCCGGAAACCTGAGCAACCTGTCCAGTACCGTCTTCGACGACCTCCAGCATGGCTTCTTTGACCTTAGCTGCGGTGTCCGAGCTAATTGCCTGGCCAAGTGAGCGCGACTGGGTGGTTTTGACCACTGTGCCCTCGGGGGAAAGCGTCTGCGCAACAACATAGGGCTTCATGGCGATGCCGTTGTTGGCGATTGCGGCGGCGATCACGGCGTTTTGCATCACCGTGGTCTGAGGGCCGGGGGTGTGGCCTTGTCCAACGGGCTGGCCGGCGCCTGCCCAGGCAAGCTCCCATTCCGTCATCGCGCCGGCGTCGGGAATGACCGACTCGGCGGTGCCGAAGTCTTGGCCAAGCGACTGCCCGTAGCCGAATGCACGCGCATACTGCGTAAGGGCGTCGGCGCCGATATCGGTGGCTAGCTGGCCAAAGACAACATTGGAAGAGAGCGCAAAAGCGCGCTCGAGGCTTACGGTGCCGTAATTGGCGTTAAGGTGGTTGGTGACATCGGCGTCGCCGATTTTCATGGACGAGGGCGACTCGAAGCTTTGATCCAGGGTCGCCTTGCCCGAGTCGAGTGCTGCGGCGAGCGTGACGACTTTGAAGGTCGAGCCGGGCGTGTAGAGCGACTGGGTGGAACGGTCCACGAGCGACCCCTGGGATTCGTCATTGCCGTTGCCCATAAGGGATTCGACATTGGAATTGTCATAGGTGGGGGCACTCGCCTTGGCAAGCACGGCGCCGGTGCGCGGGTCGAGCACCACGATGGCACCCTTCTTGCCAGCAAGCGCCTGTTCGGCGGCCTGCTGAATGCTCGAGTTGATGGTGAGCTTCACGGTATTGCCGGGTTGAGTGATGCCGGCAAGTGAGTTGACGGCATTGTTCCAGCTGGAGTAATCGCGCGAGCCGGTGAGCGTATCGTTCATGGATGCTTCGATGCCGGTGGATCCGTACTGCGTGGAATAGTAGCCCACCGTGTGCGCGGCGAGGTTTCCGTTGGGGTAGGAGCGCGAGTAGGTTCCGTCGGCGTTTTGAACCGATTCGGCAAGCGTTACGCCATCGGAGGTGATGATGGAGCCGCGCTTGATATAGGCGGCGCGCATGATCGTGTGGTTGTTGCTGGGCATGCTCTGGATGTTCTTGGCCTGGAACACCTGGATATAGGTGAGATTGCCAATGAGGATGGCAAACAGACCGGTGAAGACGAACACCGTGACCGTAAGGCGCTTTGCCAGCGCGACGCGGCCCAGTACGCCGGATTCGGGCGTGTCAAGCAGACGTCGACGCATGCGCGAGTTTGGACGAGCGTGCGATCCTGCGGCGGCACCGGTGTTGGCCGTGAAGAAGCGGGTGCCGTTTTTGCTGGTGGAAGCTCCTGCAACAGCGCTGTCGGGAAGAGCGGTGGAGATGCCCGTGCCCGCAAGTTCAACGCTGCGACCGGTTGCCTCGTCGCCTGCGCGCATGAGCAGTGCCACAATGACAAAGCTCGCGAGCAGGGAGGAACCGCCCTGACTCATAAAGGGCAGGGTAACACCGGTAAGCGGGATGAGTTTGGTTACGCCGCCCACGATCAAGAACGCCTGGAACGAGATGGCGGCGGTGAGGCCCGTTGCCGTGAAAGCGGCAAGGTCGGATTTGGCGCGTGCGGCGGTGGTGAGGCCGCGCACCGCGAAGAGCATAAAGGCAAGAAGAACCGCGGCACCGCCAAGCAGGCCCATCTCTTCGCCAATGGCAGAGAAGATGAAGTCGGATTCGACGATCGGGATGAGCTTGGCGAGGCCCTTGCCCACGCCCACGCCGGCCAGTCCGCCGTCGGCCAGGGAGTAAAGCGCCTGTACGATCTGATAACCCTTATTCTGCGCGTCTGCAAACGGGTTGAGCCAGATTTGGAAACGCACCTGCACGTGGGACAGGAAGTGATAGGCGCCCACGGCTCCGATTGCCAGCAGGAAAAAGCCGATGATCACGTAGGAGACGCGGCCGGTTGCGGCGTAGAGCATCATCAAGAAGATGGTGTAGAACAGCAGCGCCGAACCCAGGTCGCGTTCGAAAACAACGACCAGAAGGCAGATGCCCCACACCAAGAACAACGGGGTGAGCAGGCGCAGGCGCGGAATCTTGAAGCCCATGATTGAGTGGCTGGAGATGGAGAGCAGCTCGCGGTTCTCGGAGAGGTAGCCGGCTAGGAACAAGACGATGAAGACCTTGGCGAACTCGCCGGGCTGGATGGTAAACGAGCCAATGCGAATCCACAGCTTGGAGCCGTAAATCTCGGTACCGATAAACATGGGCAGGATGAGCAGCAGGATGCCGATCGCGCCGAACGTGTATTTATAGCGCTTCACGATGTCGAGATTCTTGACCAAAGCAAGCGTGATGATCATGAGCGCGATGGACACGAACAGGATGATCAGCTGGTTCATGGCAAGGCTCGGTGCCAGGCGCGTGACAAAGGTGATGCCGATGCCCGAGAGGAAAAAGACAATGGGCAGAATCGCCGGATCGGCGCCGGGGACAAAGATGCGCGCGGCGATGTGCGCCGCGGTGAAGGCGGCGAACAGGCCGATGGGTACGGCAAGTGTCTGGAATGAAAGCGTGGCTCCGGTGCCCGCGACGTAGAGTGCATACAGAAGCGTTACCGGGAACGCGGAAGCGATGAGCAAGAAAAGCTCGGTGTTGCGGCGGCTTCCCATCATGCGCCTCCTTTGGTGGTTTGAGTCGTATCGGTCGTATCGGTCGGAGTGCCTGTGGCGGAGCTGTCGGCGCCGCTCGAATCGGTTTTCCCCGCGTTGGCGTCTGCGCTCTTGCGAATCGTCTCGGCGGTGAGCACCTGTTCGGTTTCGGCGGCATCGATTTGCGCACGGTATTCCGAAATCGTATTGCGCGCGTCCTCGAGATTATCTTGCGGAATGCCTTCTTCAAGACGGTTGCGCGTATCGTCGGGTAGGTCTGAAAGCTTGACCGACGTGGTGTCTTCAATGTGATAGAGCTTTATGCCCAAAAAGTCGGCATGGATGCCGGTATAGATTGCCACGGTGTCGTCGCTGTTCACGCCCAAAAACACGGAGCGCGTGATAGACACGGCGGCAACGATGCCCGAGAGCACGAGCGCGGCTACGAGCGCGACCAAGGCGATGATGAGGTTGCGGCGGCGCTTGCTGATAAGGGTTTTGATGCGCCCGTCGTCCACCACATCTACGACGACAACGGTCACGTTGTCTCCGCCACCTGCCGCCAGGGCTGCGTCCACCAGATTGTCAGTGCAAATCTGTGCGGTCGAGGACTGGGCGGCGATGGTCTCGATATCGCCGTCTGGGACCATGCTCGATAGGCCATCGGAGCACAGGATCAGGCGGTCGCCCTCTTCGATGTTGAGCTGGAAATGGTCTGCGTACATGGCGGGGTCGGAGCCGAGTGCGCGGGTGATGACCGAGCGATTTGGGTGCGTGCGCGCCTCGTCGGCAGTGATTTCACCGGCGTCTACGAGTTCCTCGACATAGGAATGATCGCGTGTTACGCGGATGAGGGTGCCCTCATGCAGCAGGTAGGCGCGCGAGTCGCCCACGTGGGCAATGGCGATGGTGGTGCCGTCGATATAGGCGCAGGTCGCGGTGCAACCCATGCCCGATTTGCCCAAGCCGTTCGCTGCGGCTTCGATGATGGCGGCGTTGGCGGCCTCGACCGATGCCGCGAGAAGCGCGGGGTCGGCAGCGTTCGGCGCCGTTTTCGCGATGGTTTCCACAGCAAGCGAAGATGCAACTTCGCCCGCCGCGTGTCCGCCCATGCCGTCGCAGACGCAAAAGAGCGGCGACTGCACCAGATAGGAATCTTCGTTATGGGAGCGTACGCAGCCCACGTCGGATCGTGCTCCCCACATGAGCGTGGTGGTGGTTCCGGCGTCGTAGGTCGAGTCGGTGTCGATGCGCTCTTCGGTGATGGGGGCGAAGCTTTGCGTGCTGCCAGGGTCTTTGAGCTGTGCTTCCACGGCTTCGACGTCAATCTCGGCAGTATCGTCGAGCGAGGCGGTGGGAAGCGGACGCGGCTTGGGCGCGG
>OLPZ01001815.1_pt1 | contig 13370 bp, 10 predicted proteins | sample 1672711 | NCBI WGS metagenome assembly OLPZ01 (sample SAMEA3136716, study PRJEB25190) | human gut metagenome
TACATCCGTACGTGAGCCGAAGAAGCGTGAAGAAAAGAAGATTTATCCGAACGATCCATGCCCATGCGGAAGTGGAAAGAAATATAAACAGTGCTGTGGAAGAAAAATAAAATAATCAGACTGGCAGAAGAGTTGAGATAAAATATGAAAGAGGTGATTAAGGTGGTTTTATTAGATGAATTAAAGTCAAAGCTGACTGCATATGAAGAACCGCTGAAAGATTTGAGGGATTCACTTTGACCTCGCTTCAAAGAAGCTTAGGATCGAAGAATTAGAAAAGAGACTGGAGGAGCCGGGATTCTGGGATGATCCGGAGACTTCCCAGCATGTAATGAAAGAATTGAAAGGTCTTCAGGACTCTGTAAAAGAGATTGAACAATTATTTACAGATTATGAAGATATGCTTCTCCTGATCGAAATGAGTGCAGGAGAAGAAGAGGAGCAGGAAGCCGCAGAAGAGATTGAAGAGGAACTTGGAATATTTGAGGAAGTCTTCGAGAAGCTGCGGATCAGTACACTTCTGATCGGACCGTATGATGCAGATAATGCAATCGTGACACTTCACGCAGGTGCGGGCGGTACAGAGGCAATGGACTGGACAAGTATGCTCTATCGTATGTACAGCCGCTGGGCTGAAAAGAGAGGATATGAAGTCGAGGTGCTGGACTATCTGGAAGGAGATGTAGCAGGTATCAAGGGAGTTACTTTTGAGGTTAAAGGAGAAAATGCTTATGGTTATCTCCGTTCCGAGAAAGGTGTACACCGTCTGGTTCGTATTTCTCCATTTAATGCAAATGGAAAGCGACAGACATCATTTGCATCCTGTGATGTAATTCCGGATATTGAAGAAGATATCGATATCGAGATCAACGACGATGATATCCGTGTCGATACTTATCGTTCCAGTGGCGCCGGCGGACAGCATATCAATAAGACGTCATCTGCAATCCGAATCACACATCTTCCGACAGGAATTGTGGTTCAGTGTCAGAATGAACGTTCCCAGCACATGAATAAAGATAAGGCGATGCAGATGTTGAAATCAAAACTGTATGTACTCAAACAGCAGGAGCAGGCAGAGAAGATGTCAGACATCCGCGGAGAGGTTAGAGATATTAATTTCGGAAATCAGATCCGTTCTTATGTCATGCAGCCATATACACTTGTCAAGGATCATAGAACAAACGCAGAAATCAGCAATGTAGGTGCAGTAATGGATGGAAATATTGATCCTTTTATTAATGCATATTTGAGCATGGATGCAGAAGCACAGAAAGGAAAGAAAGCAGAATGATAAATGTAGCAGTAATGGGATACGGTACAGTAGGATCAGGAGTTGTAGAGGTCCTCAGAACCAATGGTGAACTCATCAATGAAAGAGCTCAGGATGTGATAAATGTAAAATACGTTCTGGATCTCAGAGATTTTCCAGGTGATCCGGTAGAAGAGATTCTGACACATGATTTCGAGACAATCGTAAATGATGCAGAAGTAGACATTGTTGTTGAGACAATGGGAGGTGTAGAGCCTGCTTATACATTTGTAAAACGTTGTCTGGAAGCAGGTAAGAACGTTGCTACATCCAACAAAGCTCTGGTAGCAAAACATGGAGCAGAACTTCTTGAGATTGCTCGTGACAGAAGTATCAATTTTATGTTTGAAGCAAGTGTTGGTGGGGGTATCCCAATCATTCGTGCACTGAATTCCTCTCTGACAGCAGATAGAATCGACGAAGTGACGGGAATCCTGAATGGAACAACGAACTATATGTTGACAAAGATGTTCTTTGAGAGTGCTGATTATGATGAGGTGCTCAAAGAGGCGCAGGAGAAAGGATACGCGGAGCGTAATCCGGAAGCAGATGTCGAGGGACATGATGCGTGTAGAAAGATTGCGATTCTGACATCTCTGATTGCAGGACAACATGTGGATTTTGAGACAATCCATACAGAAGGAATCACAAAGATCACAACAGAAGATATGAAGTATGCCAAGACGATGGATATGGCAATCAAGCTGCTTGCATCCAGTAAAAGAGAAGGGGAATCTTTCTCTGCAATCGTTGCACCGATGCTTCTTTCCAAGAATCATCCGCTGTGTAATGTGAATGATGTATTTAATGCAATTTTTGTTCGTGGAAATATGCTTGGTGATGCAATGTTCTACGGAAGTGGAGCGGGTAAGCTTCCGACAGCAAGTGCTGTAGTTGCAGATGTTGTAGATGCTGCAAAGCACCTTCACAGAACTGTTGTAACAAGATGGGATAGTAACACACTCGAACTTGTTCCGAATGCGGATGCGAAGAGAAGATTCTTCGTCAGAATTCATGGAGAAGAATCTGTACTCAAATCCCGTGTGGACGAAGTATTCGGACAAGTTGAATTTGTCAAAGCAGATGATGTCGAGGGAGAATTCGCTGTTATCACAGGCGAGATGACCGAGGCGGAGTATGCACAGAAGGCAGAAGAGATGCCGGAAGTTGTGAAGATGATCCGTATGGCAGATTAATTTGTATTTGCTTCATTGGATTCTGAAAGTATAATAGAAAGAGCCAGAGCAGGTACCACACATGGTAACTGTCCTGGCTCTTGTGTTACATACGGCTCAGTGTACTGTTATGGTACGCAGAACTAAAGGTAACGTCCTCTCCCAGCCATTGAGGTGCGGGATAGGTGTTAGCTGTTTCTTCGTCCGGGAATTCAATTTCGGCGAGAATCAGTGGAGCAAGGTCATCATGGAAGATATCTAATTCAAGAAAAAGCGGAGTGGAACAGAAGTCTGCGTTTTCCGGGCAGACACAACTCATAGGAATGACATAGCGTGTTTTATGAATGATGCGTCCGTCGACTTTTTCTTTTAGATGCTCATAACTTTCTTTGGTAAGAGGAAGGTTATATTCTTCACGGGTCATAAGCCCCTTGGATTTGTAGGTGAGAACATAATCGTCATCCTCTCTGCGTATCCTTATGACAGGAGCAGTGCATAAGTAGCCTTGTTCCAGCTCTTTGTGTGGATAATCAAAAGGAGAAAATGGAAGCTCCTCAAGTTTTTGTATTAAAAATTTGCGTTCTATTTCCATAACTAAATATTCCTCCGGGATGGTGATTGTTTATACTATAATAATATGAAGTGAGTGTCAAAAGTAAATTTTGCCACTCACTGATGTAACCGGATTGCTCCATTTTGTGCGAGCACAAACGCAATTTATACTTTTGACACTTACATCATAATACGTGAAATATAAAAAGGCAATGGTGAGATGAGTACTATCTTGACTTGACGAACGACTTATCCACGCAGTAAAATGAAATCATTGTTGAGATATCATCGGAAAGCGAGGAAGTATTGGATGAAGAAAGTAGTTGTATTTTTAGCAGACGGTTTTGAAGAAGTAGAAGGTTTAACTGTAGTGGATCTTTTGAGAAGAGCAGGAGCGGTTGTAGAGACAGTTTCTGTTATGGGAAAACTGCAGATTGACGGAGCACATGGAATACAGGTGGAAGCGGATGAATTGTTTGAGAAAGCATTTTTTGATGACGCAGAACTTCTTGTACTTCCGGGAGGTATGCCGGGAACACTGCATCTAAAAGAGCATAAAGGTCTGGCAGACTTACTTTGCAAGTTCAATGAAAAGGGAAAGAGAATCGCAGCAATCTGTGCAGCTCCGACAGTATTCGGAGCACTTGGATTGTTGAAAGAGAAAGCAGCATGCTGTTATCCGGGGATGGAAGAACAGCTGAATTGTAAAGAAGCAAAGTTCTGTTCCTTTGTCACAGATGGAAATATTACAACAAGCCGTGGTGTGGGAACAGCGATACCATTTGCACTGGAACTGATCCGTCAGCTTTTTGGCAATGAAAAAGCTTCTGAAATAGCAGAATCTATTGTATATGAGGAATAAAATTAGAAAAAGTAGTCAGAAAAATGTAAAAAAACATGTAAAAGATATAGGAAAGTGGAAAAAACACTGGAAATATGAGACTTTATATGCTATACTGTTTCAATGACTGCGAATGTATACTTTTAAGAAATTAATTCGTTCGATAAGTAAAGAATTTGCTTATAAACAAGGAGGAAGAAAATGAGTTTACAGGTAGAAAAATTAGAGCATAATATGGCAAAGCTGACAATCGAAGTTTCAGCTGAAGAAGTAGAGAAGGCACTGCAGGCAGCTTACTTAAAAGAGCGCAGCAAAATCAGCCTTCCAGGATTCCGTAAAGGAAAAGTTCCGCGTCAGATGATCGAGAAGATGTACGGACCGGAAGTATTTTATGATGAGGCAGCAAACCGCATGATCTCTGAAGCATATGCAAAAGCATATGATGAGAGTGAACTTGAGATTGCTTCCCAGCCGACAATTGATATCGTTCAGCTTGAGAAGGGAAAACCATTCATCTTCACAGCAGAAGTTGCAGTTAAACCGGAAGTTAAACTTGGAGAGTACAAAGGACTTAAAGTTGACAAATACTCTACAAGAGTAACACAGAAGGAAGTTGACGAGGAGATCGAGAAGGTTCGTGAGCAGCATGCAAGAATCGTTGAGGTTACAGACAGAGCTGTAGCAGATAAAGATGATGTTACACTTGATTTTGAAGGATTTGTTGATGGTGTTGCATTCGAAGGCGGAAAAGGCGAGAACTATCCACTGACAATCGGATCTGGTTCTTTCATTCCGGGATTCGAGGAGCAGCTGATCGGAGCTGAGATCGACAAAGAAGTAGAAGTTAAGGTTACATTCCCAGAAGATTATCATTCAGAAGATCTGAAAGGAAAAGAAGCTGTATTCAAATGCACAGTACACGCAATCAGAGCAAAAGAGCTTCCGGAAGTAGATGATGAGTTCGCATCTGACGTTTCCGAGAAGGCTGAGACACTTGATGCTTACAGAGCAGAAGTAAAGGCTCAGATCAAAGAGCGTAAAGAGAACGAAGGAAAGGCTAAGAAAGAAGATCAGGCTGTAGAGCAGGCAGTTGCTAATGCAGAGATCGATCTTCCAGAACCAATGGTTGACCTTCAGGCTAAACAGATGGCTGATGATTTTGCACGCCGCATTATGCAGCAGGGACTCAGCGTAGAGCAGTACTTCCAGTTCACAGGTCTCTCAGAAGAGAAGATGATGGAAGAGCTTAAGCCACAGGCTGAGAAGAGAATCAGAACAAGACTTGTTCTTGAAGCAATCGTAGCAGCAGAGAATATTGAAGTATCTGATGAGCGTCTTGATGAAGAGTTAGCTAAGATGGCTGAGTCTTACAAGATGGAAGTTGAGAAGCTGAAAGAGTTCATGGGTGAGAACGAGAAGAAGCAGATGAAAGAGGATATTGCAGTACAGGATGCAGTTACTCTGATCGTTGATGCATCTGTAGAAGGCTAATCATTTATTAGATTTCTTGAGAGGGTGCGCCTGTATATCAGGTGTGCCTTTTCTCTTTCTATAAGAAGTGAGAGGATGAGGACTGATCCGGGAGTAAGGATCAGAACAATAATTATGCGTTGCTGGCAATAACTATTGCAAATAGCGACAATCATATAGAAAAGGAAGGATAGCATATGAGTTTAGTACCTTATGTCATTGAGCAGACAAGCCGCGGAGAGCGTTCCTATGATATTTATTCAAGACTTTTGAAGGAGCGTATCATTTTCCTCGGAGAAGAAGTAAATGATGTGTCAGCAAGCGTGATCGTTGCACAGCTTCTGTTCTTGGAGGCAGACGATCCGGATAAGGATATCCAGCTGTATATTAACAGCCCGGGAGGATCTGTAACAGCAGGTCTGGCAATCTACGATACAATGCAGTACATCAAGTGTGATGTTTCAACAGTATGTATCGGTATGGCAGCCAGCATGGGCGCATTCCTGCTTTCCGGTGGAAAGAAAGGAAAGAGATTTGCCCTTCCGAACGCTGAAATCATGATTCATCAGCCATCCGGTGGTGCACAGGGACAGGCAACAGAGATTCAGATTGCAGCAGAACATATTCTTCGTACAAAGAAGAAATTGAATGAGATCCTGGCAGCAAATACAGGAAAGCCGCTGGAAGTGATCCAGCAGGATACAGAGCGTGACAATTTCATGTCTGCAGAAGAGGCGAAAGAGTACGGTCTGATCGATGAAGTAATAGTAAACCATTAATTGGTTATTGAGGTGACAGAATATGGCAGGAAAAAAGACTGAGTATATCGTAAGATGCTCGTTTTGTAATAAGACACAGTCCCAGGTTCGTAAGATGATCGCAGGACCGAACGGAACCTATATCTGTGATGACTGTGTTGCTATTTGTACCGAGATTATTGAGGAAGAATTAGATTTTAATGACAGAGCTGCACTTGACGATATTAATCTCCTGACACCGGAAGAGATGAAAGCTTTTCTGGACGAATATGTGATTGGACAGGATGAGGCAAAGAAAGTTCTTTCTGTTGCAGTTTACAATCATTATAAGAGAATTCTGGCAGAACAGGATCTAGGAGTGGAACTTCAGAAGAGCAATATCCTGATGCTTGGACCAACAGGATGTGGTAAGACACTTCTGGCACAGACACTTGCGAAAGTCCTGAATGTTCCATTTGCAATCGCAGATGCTACAGCACTGACAGAGGCAGGATATGTAGGAGAGGACGTTGAAAATATTCTCCTTAAGGTGATTCAGGCAGCAGACGGAGACATCGAGCGTGCAGAACACGGAATCATTTACATTGATGAGATTGATAAGATCACAAGAAAATCAGAAAATCCATCCATCACACGAGATGTTTCCGGAGAAGGTGTTCAGCAGGCACTTTTGAAAATCATCGAAGGAACAGTTGCGTCTGTTCCACCGCAGGGCGGAAGAAAGCATCCACATCAGGAGTTGATCCAGATTGATACAACGAACATCTTGTTTATCTGTGGTGGTGCTTTTGAAGGAATCGATAAGATCATTGAGACAAGAATCGATAGAAAATCAATCGGATTCAATGCAGAGATCGCATCAAAACATGAGTACGATATGGATGTACTTCTTCAGGAAGCACTTCCACAGGATCTTGTAAAGTTTGGTTTGATCCCTGAGCTGGTCGGAAGACTTCCGGTGACAGTATCATTGGATCTTCTGGATAAGGATGCATTGATACGCATTCTTACAGAGCCAAAAAGTGCGATCGTAAAACAGTATCAGAAGCTTCTGGAGCTGGATGGCGTGAAGCTTGAATTTGATAAAGATGCTCTGTTAGAAATAGCAGAGACAACATTGAAGCGTAAGACAGGTGCGAGAGGTCTCCGTGCGATCATGGAGAATATCATGATGGATACGATGTTTACAGTACCGTCAGATAAGACAATCAAGGAATGCCGCATTACGAAGGAAGCGGTTCTTGGAGTGGAAGAACCGAAGTATACTCGTGATAGTGAGGATAGAAAATCATTCCTGACATCTGAGAGCAAATAGTAACTGGATACAGGAATCCTGCAAACAGTTGCGGAGTATAAAACGAGGCGGGAGTGATGGGAGTACCATCCTACCCGCCTTTTCTAACGAGGAGGAATTGAATTGGACAACGAGACAAGAAGTCTCCCTATGGTTGCCTTAAGAGGATTAACAATCATGCCGGAGATGATCGTTCATTTTGATGTGAGCAGAGAACGCTCCATCGCTGCAATTCAACAGGCAATGGTTGAAGAGCAGGAGATATTTCTGGTTGCCCAGAAATCAATAGAGACAGAGAACCCCGGACAGGACGATGTCTATGAGACTGGAACAGTTGCATCTGTGAAGCAGCTGATCAAGCTGTCAAAGAAAGTTGTAAGGGTTCTCGTGGAAGGAAAGAACCGTGCGGTTCTTAAGAGAATTGAAGAGACAGATCCTTATCTTCGTGCAGAAGTAGAAGTTCTGGAAGAACAGGAGATCACGATTCCGGATGATCTGAATGCGGAAGCAATGATGCGCGGATTGAAGGAAATTATTACAGAATATGCAGCAAAGAATGGAAAGATTTCCAAAGAATCTGTTGCGGAAATTCTCGATATTACTGATTTAAAACGTCTGGTAAATGAAGTGGCTGCGAATATTCCATTGAAGTACAAGGATCAACAGGAACTTCTGGAAGAACTGGATTTCTGGAGTAGATATGAGAAATTATCATTGAAGCTTGTGAATGAGATGCAGATCATGGAGATCAAAGAAGAACTTCAAAGGAAAGTAAAAAATAAAGTAGATAAGCATCAAAAAGAATATCTTTTAAGAGAACAGCAGAAGGTGATTCGCGAGGAATTAGGTGAAGATACTACATTTTCAGATGCAGATGAGTTCGAAGAAGCATGTAGCAAATTAGATGCACCGGAAGAAGTAAAAGAAAAGCTCCATAAGGAAATTGGACGGTTTAAGAACACGATTGGTTCTCAGGCAGAAAATGGAGTAATCCGTACTTATATTGAGACAATCCTGGAGATGCCGTGGAATAAACGTGCAGAAGATAATACAGATATCAACTATGCAAAAGAAGTTTTAGAGGCAGATCATTATGGATTGGAACAGGTGAAAGAAAGAATCCTGGAATTCCTGGCTGTCAGAACACTGACACAGAAGGGGGAAAGTCCTATCCTTTGTCTGGTGGGACCTCCGGGAACAGGTAAAACTTCTATTGCGAAGTCTTTGGCTCGTTCTCTTAAGAAACCGTTTGTGCGCATTTCTTTAGGAGGAGTACGTGACGAAGCTGAGATTCGCGGTCACCGCAAGACTTATGTAGGGGCAATGCCTGGAAGAATTGCAAATGGAATCCGTACAGCAGGTGTGAAGAATCCGGTACTCCTTCTGGATGAGATTGACAAAGTAAGTACAGACTATAAAGGGGATACGTTCTCTGCGCTTTTGGAAGTACTGGACAGTGAGCAGAACAGTAAGTTCCGCGATCATTATCTGGAAGTGCCACTGGATCTGTCAGAGGTTACATTTATCACAACAGCGAATACCTTACAGACGATTCCAAGACCACTCCTGGACAGAATGGAGATCATCGAGATTTCAAGTTATACAGAAAACGAGAAACTTCATATTGCAATAGAACATCTGATTCCAAAGCAGCTGGAGAAACATGGAATTACGAATGAACAGTTAAGCTTTAGTAAGAAAGCAATCTGGAAGATCGCACATAACTATACGAAAGAAGCAGGTGTTCGTCAGTTAGAACGTGAAATCGGAAATATTTGCCGTAAGGCGGCGAAAGAGCTTCTTACAACCGAGAAAGAGAAGATTACTGTGACAGATAGAAATCTTCATAAATTCCTTGGAAAAGAGAAATATTCTTATCAGATGGCAAATGCAGCACCGGAGGTCGGTATCGTACGTGGACTTGCATGGACAAGTGTCGGAGGAGATACGCTTCAGATTGAGGTAAATGTAATGCCGGGTAAGGGAGAAATCATGCTGACAGGACAGCTCGGAGATGTAATGAAAGAGTCCGCCCGTGCCGGAATCAGTTATATTCGATCTGTAAGCAAAAAATATGCAATCGCAGAAGATTTCTTCGAGAAGCATGATATTCATGTGCACATTCCGGAAGGTGCAGTTCCGAAAGACGGACCATCAGCCGGAATCACAATGGCAACAGCAATGCTTTCTGCTGTGACAGGCAAGAAAGTTCGCGCAGATCTCGCAATGACAGGAGAAATCACCTTGAGAGGTCGTGTGCTTCCGATTGGAGGATTGAAAGAAAAACTTCTTGCTGCTAAGAATGCCGGAATACAGACCGTACTTATTCCAAAAGAGAACACAGCAGATGTGGAAGAACTTTCTTCTGAAATTACAAAAGGATTGGAAATCATTCCGGTTGAGACAATGGAAGAAGTCTTAAAGAAAGCACTGACAAGATAAAAAGATTGCTTCTGACAGCAGATTGCAATAAAATAGAATGAAAGGAGGAGTAAACGACATGGTCATTAAAAATATAAATCTGGAAACAGTTTGTGGAATCACAAGCGTTCTTCCGGAAAACGATAAGCCTGAGATCGCATTTGCGGGAAAATCAAATGTAGGAAAATCATCACTGATTAATGCACTGATGAACCGTAAGTCTTATGCAAGAATTTCAGCAACACCGGGAAAGACACAGACAATCAATTTCTATACGATTAATGAGGAAATGTATCTGGTCGATCTCCCAGGGTATGGATACGCAAAGGTTTCTGAGCAGGAAAAGATTCAGTGGGGAAAACTGATCGAGCGTTATCTGCATACATCAAAACAGCTTAAGGCAGTATTCCTTTTGATCGATATCCGTCATGATCCATCTGCGAATGATAAAATGATGTATCAGTGGATCCTGGATCAGGGATATCAGCCAATCATTATCGCAACAAAGCTTGATAAGATTAAACGCAGTCAGGTACAGAAGCATATTAAAATGCTGAAGACAGGTCTGCAGCTTGTTCCTGGAACAAAAGTAATTCCATTCTCATCCCAGACAAAACAGGGAAGAGATGAGATTTGGGAATTGATTGAGACAGAATATCTCGGATATGGAAATGACGAGGGGGCAGAGGATGACAAATAAGCGCCCATACTGGCAAGTTGCCGTAAGCTTGCTTTTCAGCATAGTAGCAACAGTCGGATTTGTACTGATCGGATGGAAATTACTTGGATTTCTCATGCCGTTTGTGGTTGGATGGATCATTGCATCCATCGCCACACCGGTTGTTAACTGGTTAGAAAAACGTTTGAAGATCAGAAAAAAATTAGGCTCCGCATTGATTATTATCGGAGTCCTGGCGTTGATGGGGACGCTGGGCTACTTTGCTGTCAGTTGGCTGGTTTCAGAAGTCAGCAGTTTGATCAAAGACTTTCCGGAAATGTATGTGCAGCTCGAAAAAGGACTCCATCAAATTGGAATTTCTATGTCCGGAATTTTTAGCAAACTGCCGGATGGAATCCAGAATGGATGGACGACAACTGTTGCGAATTTGGATGACACGATGGGAAGTCTGATGTCAAAAATCAGTGAGCCAACGGTAAGTGCCGCAGGAAATATCGCAAAGCGTGTGCCAAGTTATCTGGTATCAACAATCGTTGCGGTTATGTCTTCTTATTTCTTTATCTCAGAGCGAGAAGAAGTTGTGACATGGGTCAAACAGATTGCGCCAAAGTCAGTAACTGAACGAATGATCATGGTGATAGATAACCTGAAATATGCGGTTGGTGGATATTTCAAGGCACAGTTTAAAATCATGGGAATTGTATTTTTGATTTTGGCTGTAGGACTTGGATTTTTGAGAGTCCATTACTTTGTATTGTCTGCATTTTTGATCGCATTTCTAGATTTCCTACCATTTTTTGGAACAGGAACTGCGATGATTCCATGGGCTATATATGCAGTCTTTATGGGAGATTATAAACGTGCGATTATGCTTGTTGTGATCTATGCAATTACGCAAATCGTCAGACAGCTGATCCAGCCGAAGCTTGTCGGAGACAGTGTCGGATTGAATCCACTGGTTACACTGCTTTTGATTTATATTGGATATCGAATTGGTGGTGTGATCTGGATGATCCTTGCTGTTCCGGTTGGTATGGTCATTATAAATATGTGTCAGGCCGGTGCGTTTGATTATATTTTTGATGATATGAAGACGCTGATTGTCGGAATCTTGAAATTAAGAGACGAAGAGTAGTGTAGTTAAGAAACAAGAAAGTAATTGAAAGGAGAAAAATATATGAGCAATTATGATGTAATTATTATCGGTGCAGGACCTGGGGGAATCTTTGCAGCTTATGAGCTGGCAGAGAAAGCACCGGAATTGAAGGTGGCGGTATTTGAAGCCGGCAATCCACTGGAGAAGAGAAAATGCCCAATCGATGGAAAGAAGATTAAGAGCTGTGTGAACTGCAAGACATGCGCGATTATGAGTGGATTCGGTGGAGCAGGAGCATTTTCAGATGGAAAATACAATATCACAAATAATTTTGGTGGAACATTGTATGAGTATATCGGTAAAGAGACAGCAATTGAGCTAATGAATTACGTAGATGAGATCAATGTGAAATTTGGTGGTGAGGGTACAAAAATGTATTCCACATCAGGAACACATATTAAGAAACTCTGTATGCAGAATAAGCTGAATCTTTTGGATGCATCTGTTCGTCATCTTGGAACAGATATCAACTATGTTGTTCTTGAGAATCTCTATGCAAAGTTGAAAGATACTGTAGAGTTCCGTTTTAACTGTCATGTAGATGATGTGGAAGCGATTGACGGCGGATATCGCGTGATTACAAAAGATGGTGTAGATGAATGTAAGAAATGTATCGTTTCTGTGGGAAGAAGCGGAAGTAAATGGATGGAAAAAGTATGTGAAAATCTCGATATCACAACAAAATCCAACCGTGTAGATATCGGAGTCCGTGTGGAACTTCCAGCAGTTATTTTCTCACACCTTACAGATGAACTGTATGAAAGCAAGATTGTCTACAGAACAGAGAAGTTTGAAGATAAAGTCAGAACATTTTGTATGAATCCGAATGGAATCGTTGTAAATGAGAATACAAACGGAATCGTTACAGTAAACGGACATAGCTATGAAGATCCGGCGAAGCAGACAGAGAATACAAACTTTGCGCTTCTTGTGGAGAAACATTTTTCAGAGCCGTTCAAAGACAGTAATGGATATGGTGAAAGTATTGCACGCCTGTCTAATATGCTTGGAGGTGGCGTTCTTGTACAGCGCTTTGGTGATCTGATCCGAGGAAGAAGAAGTACACCGGCACGTATTGCAGAGAGTTTTCTGACACCGACACTTTCCGCAGAACCGGGAGATTTGAGCCTTGTATTGCCGAAACGTATTCTTGATGGAATCATTGAGATGATCTACGCTTTGGATAAGATCGCACCTGGAACAGCAAATGATGATACACTGCTCTATGGTGTAGAAGTTAAGTTCTACAATATGGAAGTGAAACTGGATGAACATCTTGAAACAAAACACAAGGGTCTGTATGTGATTGGAGACGGAAGTGGAGTGACACATTCATTGTCCCACGCATCAGCAAGTGGTGTGTTCGTAGCAAGAGAGATTGCAGAAGAAGTGTAAATTGATAGAAGTTAATAGTTAAAATAAAGGGAAGTTTTTCATTTGCAGAAATTACATGAAGTGTGTTTGTGTATTGCAGGTGAAAAACTTCCCTTTTTTCTTATGTATAAAAAAGAAACTTGAGTTTTTGTTGTTTTTACAAATAAAACAGTTGGATTTTGTTGATTCTTAATTAAAGCGTGTTGAGATTTATTGGAATCTCCTTGACAGAAAGGCATATAGATAGTATTATTTATAGTAAGAGAGTTTATAGCTGAGACGGGGTTACTGTTCACTCCCGTGTCAATCACTTCGCTGATTGACACGGAGGATGCATG
>OLPZ01001819.1_pt1 | contig 13355 bp, 18 predicted proteins | sample 1672711 | NCBI WGS metagenome assembly OLPZ01 (sample SAMEA3136716, study PRJEB25190) | human gut metagenome
ACGACAGTTTTACAGGAAAAACCGTAGAGTTTTGCTGAACGTAAAAATTAAACACCGTTGATAAAGCAGCTTAGCGCTTAGGCGCCGGGCTGCTTTTGCTTTGCAAAAATATTTTTTGAAAACCTATCAACTTTTGTCCGACTGTCCGACAATAGTATATATTGATGTCAGACAAAAGTGAGGTGATAACATGAGCCCAAGGACAGGGCGACCAACAGATAATCCTAAGCCGTACAAGATTACGGTTCGTATTGATGAAAAAGAAAAGCAAATCCTTGATAAGTTTTGCGAACAAAAGAACGTAAATCAAAACGAAGCTATTCGGCGAGGATTTTACGCTTGGAAGAAGAAATTAAAAAATAAAAAAACAGAACACCGAAACATGGCTGACAACCAATACGTTTCGATGTTCTGCACACGACAGAGCAAGCTCTATCTGAAATCTATTCTACATCAGATAGGGACTTCTTGATGGAGGTTTTTATTTATGATCGCACATGAATTCTTTGAGCTGGACGACATCATTGAAGAACTGCTGATGGTGACCGATACGCTTTGCGCATTAGAGGTCGCAACCACGGAAAGCAGCTCTATCATCCCCGGAGAGGCGTGGACTTTGCCGTGCCTTATGTTGAAAAATCGTATAAAGGACTTGTCGGAGAAGTACGACACGGTCTTCATGAAGGTCAAGAAGCAGGAAGAAGGTGTGGCAGTATGAACGAGATTGGGAAAACGAAATCCGTACGGTGCAGCAGGACGGCGAACCTTGGTTCGTGCTGAAAGATGTGTGCGGTGTACTGGGATTGACTGACACCGGTCGCACAGCTGAACGACTTGATTCCGATGAGCTAACCCGAACTACGCTCGTGTCAGGTGGTCAAAACCGTGAAATGCTTATTGTCAACGAAAGCGGCTTATACAACGTGATCCTGCGCAGCGACAAACCGGAAGCAAAGCCGTTCCGCAAATGGGTGACCGGTGAGGTGCTTCCCTGTTGAATCAGCACGCTGCCGATATTTTTCGGCGGTGTGCTTTTTTCATACCCAAAATTACGCGACGGCTGCGGAAAAGCCGGAAAGGAGAACCAAAATGGCAGAAACTGTGAACCAGGAAACGAACGGCACTGCGGCCGAAACGCAGGAAAACGAGCAGCGCACCTTTACGCAGGCGGAGATGAACGCGATCATTCAGGACCGGCTGACGAGGGAGCGCGGCAAATACGCAGACTACGAAGCGCTGAAAGCGAAAGCGGCGAAGTTTGACGCGGCGGAAGAAGCAGGAAAGACCGAGCTGCAAAAGGCGAATGAGAAGGCGGACGCTTTGCAGAAGCAGGTGGATGCTTTTACAAAAGCAGAGCAGCTGCGCACGGTGCGTCAGAAAGTCTCCGCTGCTACCGGCGTGCCGGCAGAGCTTTTGAGCGGCGACACGGAAGAAATCTGCACCGCGCAGGCGAACGCAATCTTGAAATTCGCGAAGCCGAGCGGCTATCCCGCCGTGAAAGACGGCGGTGAACCCGGCGCACGCGGCGGCACCGAAAGTGACGGCGTGGCAGCGGCGTTCGGCGCTTTAAACCCGTCTTTGAAAATCTAATTTTGTTTACGAAAGGAAAGAAATCTTATGGCACACACAAACCAGGAACGCTGGGCAACTCTGGTAGACGCGAAGCTTCGCAGCCAGCTTGTTACCCGTGATAATCTCATTTTCAACAACCGCTACGAGGGCGACCCGAAGGCGGGCAAAGTAAAAATCCCGGTGCGCGACACCGAGGTGGCGGTGAAGACCTACAACAAGGCGAACGGTGTGGACGCTTCCGTCGGCTCGACGACGTATATCGATCTCTCTATCGACCACGACGAGGCCGTGAACGAGCTCATCGACGGCTTCGATGCTGCGAGCGTGCCGGACGGCATCGTGGCGGAACGTCTGGACAGCGCAGGCTATTCGCTGGCGCTCTCGATCGACAAGGCATCTATCAACGCGCTCGAGGGTGCTTCCGGCGCAACGGTCAGCGCCACAAAGACGGCTGCAACCGAGACCACCGCATACAAGCTCGCGCTCGAAGCAAAGCGCGTACTGAGCCGCAAAGGCGTACCCGCCGACGGTCGTTTTCTCATTGCGTCGCCGGAGTACCTCGAAGTCCTCATGCTGGACGAGCATTATATCAAGCAGGGCGACCTTTCCCAGACGCTCGTGCAGCAGGGTGTGATCGGTCGCATCGCGGGCTTTAATGTGTTTGAGTCCAACAACATGGATTTCGAGAGCACGACGCGCGTCGCGAGCAAAAAGACAACCACGGAGTTTATCGCCGGTCACCCGAACTGGTGCCACCGCGTGATGGAGTGGCAGGTGCCCGTGCATTTGCAGGACCTCAACGGATCCGGCAAGTTCATCGGTGCCAGCGCGGTGCAGGGTCGTAAAGTCTATGGCCTGACGGTATCCAAGCCGCAGACGCTGTACATTAAGCGCACCGAAACCGCGGTGGGCTAAGATGCTGTACGCAACAGCTGAGGACGTTGCGGCGGGGTTCCGAAATTTAAGCGACGATGAAAAAGACCGCTGCGTATCCCTTTTGGAGGAAGCGGCGGTCATCATCGACGCGTATAGCGCCGCGGCGGACGCGGACCGCAAAAAGCTCGTTTCCTGCCGCATGGTGCGGCGCATTCTGGGCGACGGCGGCGGGAACGACGCGCCGCTTTATCCGCTCGGCTCCACGCAAGGCTCGGTGAGCGCCATGGGCTACTCTCAGAGCTGGACGATGGGCAGCGGCAGCGCAGGCGAGCTGTATCTCTCAAAGCTCGAAAAGAAGCTGCTCGGCGTCGGGGACCGCATCGGCGCCCGCAGCCCTTTGGAGGGACTATGCGATGATACGCGGGATTGACGTTATACTGTACCAAAAGCAGCAGACCGGCGAGGACGCGTTCGGCGCGCCGGTATTTAATGAAGTGGCAGAGACGGTGCACAACGTGCTCATCGGCGAGCCGACAACGGAGGAGCTCGTGAACGAATTGCAGCTTTACGGCAAGCGGCTCGCGTACACGCTGGCACTGCCGAAAGGCGACGCGCACGACTGGCACGACGTGACGGTCGAGTTTTTCGGGCAGCGGTTTCGCACATACGGCGACGTGACGGAAGGCATCGAAACAATGATCCCTTTGCAATGGAACAAAAAGGTGAAGGTAGAGCGGTATGGCTAAGGTGAAGATCGAACTGAACAGCAGCGGTATCCGGCAGCTTTTGAAATCCGAAGAAATGGGACAAATGCTGAAACAGCAAGCCGAACAGGTACGCGCCCGGTGTGGAAGCGGATACAGCACAGATTTGTACCAAGCAAGCAGCCGAGTTATAGCGGGCGTATTTGCGGAAACGGCAGAAGCCGCAAAGCAAAACAGTCGCGAAAATACGTTGCTTAAAGCCCTCGGGAGATAATCATGATTGAGATCATCATCAAAAACTATCTCGCGGAAAAGCTTTCGGTGCCAGTAGTGCTGGAAGTCCCGGCAGACCCGCCGAAAAGCTTTGTATTGCTCGAAAAAACGGGCAGCAGCCGTGAGGAGCATATTGACCGCGCGATGCTGGCAATCCAGTCCTACGCGCCGTCCATGTATGAAGCCGCAAGGCTCAATGAGCGCGTGAAAGCCGCCATGGACAGCGCCGCGGAGTTGGATGCCGTCAGCGCATCGCGGCTTAACAGCGATTACAATTTTACGGACACGACGACAAAACGATACCGCTACCAGGCGGTGTACGATCTCGTTTATTACGACGAGTGAAAGGAGCATGAATAATGAGCACAGCAACCAATGTAAGCACAGGCAAGCCGAAAGTAGGCGGCGCGATTTACCGCGCACCGCTCGGTACGGCGCTGCCGACCGACGCTAAAACCGCGCTCACCGAAGCGTATAAAAATCTCGGCTACGCATCCGACGCAGGCGTGGTAAACTCCAACTCTCCGCAGAGCGGCAACATTAAGGCGTGGGGCGGCGACAACGTGCTGACCTATCAGAACGAGAAGACGGATACGTTTGCTTTTACCCTCATCGAAAGCCTTAACAGCGACGTGCTGAAAGCGGTGTATCTCGATGAGAACGTCACCGGCGATCTTGAAAAGGGCTTGACCGTCAAAGCGAACGGCAAGGAGCTCGCCGCTGGCGTGTGGGTTATCGACATGATTATGCGCGGCGGCATTTTGAAGCGCGTCGTCATTCCGAACGGCACAATCACCGAGGTGGGCGACGTGACGTATGCGGACGAAAGCGCCGTAGGCTACGAGGTCACCGTGACCGCCGTGCCGGACAGCGCAGGCAACACGCATTACGAGTATATGAGCAAGCCGGCAGCGGCATAAGGAGGTAGATCATGATTAAAGGCAAAACAAGTAGCGGCTTCGAGTTTGAAATCGATGAAGGCCTGAAAGACGATATGGAGCTTGTAGATGCCATAGCAGAGGCAATGGGCGAAAATTCGCTTGCAATCTCAAAAGTTTGCTTAATGGTTTTCGGCAAAGAGCAGCGCAAACGCCTTTATGATTTCCTGCGCGACGAAAACGGACGCGTTTCGGCGGAAGCGGTATCAGAGTGCACAATCGAGGCAATTAAAGCAAGCGGCGACGCCGGAAAAAACTAATCATCCTTGCCCGTATGATTGCAGCGGACAAAAACGCATTGATTTGCGACATGGCAGAGACCTACGGCGTATTTGATTTGCAAGCACTGCCGGTACCCATGTTGGCGACGCTTGCGGCAGGATTACGGGATAATTCGAGGATCAAAATAAAACTATCGGGAGCGCGTGCAGCGACGGACACCTTGCTTTTGGTGTCCATAGCTGACGCGCTTAATTTTTTAGCATGGGCAAAAACGAAGGCAGCGCAGACCGGCAAAAACCGCCCCAAATCGTTTTTGAACGCGTTTACGGAAGTGCCGCAAACGCACGACGAAGTGACGGGCTACCGCACGCCGGAAGACTTTAAAGCCGCATGGCAGCGGTTAGGGGGTGAATCAAATGGCAACTGAAATTGCAAAGGCGTATGTACAGATCGTACCCTCAATGCAGGGTATACAAGCGCAACTCTCAAAGAGTTTAGCCCCGGCAGTCGAGACGAGCGGCAAAGAGTCGGGACAGAAGATGGGCAACGCGCTCGCGGGCGGATTAAAGTCTGCGGCAAGCTCTATCGGCAAGGCGTTTACCGCCGCAGCGAAAGCCGCAGCCGTGGGATTCGGTGCGGCTGCGGCGGCGGTGGCGGCGGTTGGCAAGTCGGCGCTGAATGCGTATGCGGATTATGAGCAGCTTGTCGGCGGTGTGGAGACGCTGTTCGGAAATGCGTCGGACAAAGTGCTGCAAAACGCAAACCGAGCATTTCAGACGGCCGGTCTTTCCGCCAACGAATACATGGAGACGGTGACGAGCTTTTCCGCATCGCTTTTGCAAAGCGTGGGTAAGGACACAAAAAAAGCGGCGGAATATGCCGACCAAGCCCTTGTGGATATGTCCGATAATGCCAACAAAATGGGCAGCAATATGCGCGACATTCAAAACGCCTATCAGGGATTTGCCAAACAGAACTACACGATGCTTGATAACCTCAAGCTCGGCTACGGCGGCACAAAAGAAGAAATGGAGCGCCTTATCGCCGATGCAAACAAGGTGAAGCAGGCAAACGGTGAAATGGCAGATCTGTCGATAGATAGCTTTGCGGACATCACCGAAGCGATCCACATTGTACAAACGGAAATGGGCATCACAGGCACGACGGCAAAGGAAGCCAGTACAACCATTCAGGGCTCTGTCGGCATGATGAAAGCATCGTGGAAAAACCTGCTCGTCGGCGTTGCGGACGATACACAGGACTTCGGCGGGCTGATGGATAACTTCGTGGACAGTGTGGGAATAGCCGCAAAGAACATTCTGCCGCGCGTAGAAACGATTTTAGGCGGTATCGGCAGTCTGGTCGAGGGCTTGGCTCCCGTGGTCGCACAGGCCGTCCCACAGCTCGTGACGACGATTCTGCCCAGTATGGCGTCGGCTGCCGCATCGCTGCTGAAGGCGTTTGCGGGCAGTCTGGTCGAGCTGGCACCGGCATTGTTGCAGTCGGCGCTCAGCGGTATACAGACGATCCTTGTAAGCGGCCTGAATGTGCCGCAGGGGCTTGCGGATAACATCATGCACGTTTTTGATAATGCTGCCAAAGCGATAGAGAATGTTTTGGGTGCGGTCAAAGATGCAATCGGCACGATTGGCAGCGCTTTGAGCAACGCGGAAATAGACTGGGGCGGCATCTGGGACGGCATTGCAGACGCAGTATCAGTTGCCGGTGATATTATCGCCGGAGTGTGTACAGCAATCGGAGACGCTGTGGTTTATGTAGGCGGTATTGTCGGTACAGCTTTGCTGGCAGTCGGCGACCAATTCGGCTGGCTTGTTGAGCAGGCGCAAACAGATGGCACGGCAATCCATGCTGCATGGACGGCGGTGCAGGATGCTTTCAGTGCGGTGGGCGATGTAATCGGCATGGCATTGGAGGGTTTATCCTCTCTATTCGGCTCATTTTTTGCGGATAATCAGTCTGGCACAAGTTTGTTTTCTGCCGTATGGGAGTATGCGGCAACATATCTCGCAACGATTGCGCAGACCATTGCCGGTGCGATACAGGGCATTGCGGACGCAATCAAATGGCTTGTGGACGAAGCGCAGACGGACGGCACGTTCCTCAACGCGATCTGGACGCAGGTGCAAACGGTGTTCGAGACGGTGACAAGCGTCATTTCGTCACTGTTCTCCGCGTTCACGGCAGCGCTCAACGGCGACTGGGGTGCATTCGGCGAAAATCTGCTCAATGCCGGACAAATATTCCTCGGCGGGCTCGCTAACCTTTGGAATAACGGATGGACAGCGATTGGTAACTTTGCAACGCAGATTTGGAATGCAATCAAATCCTCTGTTTCAAATATCATCAACGGCATAAAATCCACGATCAGCACGGTGGTGGACGCGATCAAGTCTAAGGTGACGGCGGTGTTTTCGGCGGTAAAAACGGCGATCGAAAACCCGATAAAGGCAGCCAAAGAGACGGTCACGTCAATTTTTAACGCCATTAAAAAGGGTATCGAAACGCCGATCAATGCGGCGCGGGACGCGGTGCGCAACGCGATCGACAAGATCAAGGGCTTTTTCAATTTCTCTTGGAGTTTGCCAAGGCTAAAGCTTCCGCACATCTCCATTACGGGCAGCTTTAGCCTTGTGCCGCCGCGTGTGCCGCATTTTGGCATATCTTGGTATAAAAAAGCTATGGACACGCCGATGCTGCTGAATAATCCGACGATCTTCGGCGTGGCGGGTGGCTCTCTGCTTGGCGCGGGCGAAGCAGGCCCCGAGGTTGTCTCGGGCGCTGCAACGCTGATGGACATGATTCGTTCGGTTGTGGATGACGCGCAGCAAACGGACGGTATGCCCGTCACGGAGCTGCACGCCATTTTGACGATTCTGCGCGAAATTTTGCAGATGCTCACCGGCGGCTCTCCGCGCGACGAAAAGCTTGCAGCGATGCTGGCGGACGCAATCAGCCGGATACAGTTGCAGGTGAACGCGGTGTTCGACCCGCGTGAAACCGGTCGTGCACTTGCACCGGAAGTGGACAAGCGGCAGGGCGGCACGGCAGTTCTGCGCGAAAGGGGAGTGGTCTGATGGGCGTGCTCATCGGCGAAAACGATATGTATACGGACTTCGGCATGATCTTGACGGATCTTTCGCTCGAAATGCCGGAGTTCAAAACGAAATATCAGGAGTTGCCGCTCGAAAACGGCAGTCTCGACCTGTCCGAGGTCGTCACAGGGCGCCCGGTGTACGGGCTGCGCACGCTCAAACTGACATTCAAGCGGCGCGGCGCTTCGGCATCGGAGTGGCTTTCGGTGTGCTCGCACATTGCGTCTGCGGTGCATGGCAAACGCCTGCCGATTACGCTGCCCGATGACCCGGACCATTATTATTTGGGTCGTATCGCCTGTGCGCCGGGCGTGAAGGAATACGGTGCGGGCACGTTTGAAATCACCGCCACATGCGACCCGTACAAATACGCGCAGACCGAGAGCACAGCTTCGTGCGGCGCGGGCACGACGGCAGTTTTAAACAATGGCGACGAGATCGTCTCACCGACCTTTACGGCATCCGAAACCGGCATGACGGTGGCGCTCAACGGCGGCGCGGCATACAGCATCGCGCAGGTGGGCAAGGCCGTAAAAATCCCCGAATTGTTGCTTTTGCCCGGCGCGAATAATGTCACCGTGACCGGCACGGGCAACGTCGTTTTGACTTGGCGCGAGGGGGTTTTGTAAGTGTTCAAAATTACGGCGCAAAACCGCAGCGGTATAACCTATACGTTATATGATCCCCGCAGCCCGGATTTAAAGCTCATCTCACCGACGTGCAAAACGGCCGTGAACAAAGCCGGACTGCTCACCTTTTCAGTGCCGCTGACGCACCCGCACACAGACAAAATCGCAAAACTCGATACGGTGGTAACGCTGTGGCAGGATGATGCAATTTTGTTCCGTGGGCGTGCGCTCAACGACGAGTGGGATTTGCGCAGTACACGGAAAATCGAGGTCGAGGGTGAGCTCGCTTACCTAAACGACAGCGTGCAGCCGCTGACGGTGTACCATGACATGACGGTGGCGGCATACTTTGCGAAGCTTATCGAGCTGCATAACGCACAGGTGGACGAAAGCCGACGCTTTACCGTGGGACAAGTCACCGTGACAAACAGCACCGACAACGTGTACCGGCAATCGGACTACGAGAGCACCATGGACGCGCTGCAAGATAAGCTCCTTGACCGTATGGGCGGCTATCTTGTGATACGATACGGAAAAGATGGCACGCGGTATTTGGATTACCTAAAGGAGTACGGCAACGTAAACAGCCAGCGGATCACCGCAAGCACAAATCTGCTCGACATGCTGCACACCGTGCGCGGCGAAGACGTTGCGACAGCCATTATTCCGCTCGGTGCGCAGCTCGACGAGGACAAGGTGGGCACGGTAACGCCACGTCTTACAATCGCCGCGGCAAACGATGGCAAAGATTATATCTACGATGCGGACGCGGTGGCAAAATGGGGCTGGATTTATAAGGTTGTCGTACACAACAACATCACGCTCGCCGAAAACCTCCTGCGTGCAGGCTATGCCGACTTAGAGGCGGCAAAATATCTGCGAGGCAGTATTGAGGTAGATGCAGTAGATTTGCATCTTGTGGACAGTTCCGTCGAGCGCATTAAGCTCGGCGACATGATCCTGTTTTCGGGCCCAGGCAGCGCAACGCCCATATCGATGCTTGTATCCGAGATCGATTTGCCGGTTGACGAGCCGGGGGACGCAACCTACACGCTCGGCACCTCATACCGCACGATGACAGAGCAGCAAGTCGACGCGCGGAAAGAATTAGGCGAGCAGCTCGAGCTTGTGCAGGACGTGACCAACAAGCGCACAGACAAAGTGCGGCAGGAGCTGACCGATTACAAGGTCGATGCGCGGAAGGACATGGACAGCATCACGGCATCGGTAACGGAGACCAGGACGGAGTTGACCACGACGACCGAAAACGTGTATGACGCGCTGGGACGGTTACAAGATACCGCAGTCTCGACAGAGGAGCTTGAAAGCGTTAAACAGCTGCTCATCACCCAATGGAGCGATCAGCTTGAATACCGCTTTACGCAGGTGACAAATCTCATTGACAGCACCAACGGCACAATAGCGGAAAATCAGCGGCTTTTAGAACAGTATATCCGCTTTGAAGGGGCGAGAATTACGCTCGGCCGCAGCGACAGCGCCATACAGGCGGTGCTCTCCAACGACCGACTCGAATTTGTCGAAAACGGTCAAACCATTGCGTATATCTCCAATCGTATGCTGTATATCACGGATGCGCATATCACGGGCAGCTTGTCTTTCGGCAACGCCGACACGGGCTTGTATATGTGGCGTTATAACGCGGAGGCCGACACGTTTGATCTTGAGTTTGAGGGGGACGACTGATGAGCAAAAACAGCTATAAAGCCCAGCTTAACTATTATGACAGTAAGTGGGGTTGGAAAAGCGAGGGCACCGCCTCGCAGGGCCAGTGGGACGGCACAGGTGTGCGCACCGGCGTACTGTATTTTCCGGGCCTTGCAGCGCTCAAGGGCAAGATCATCAACAGCGTAAAGCTCACCGCGACGACCGGACAGACGGGCTACGGCACAGCGACCACCAAAACGGTATACATCTACAACTCCGCCTCGCAGGGCGGCATTAAAACCTCGCTCAACGCAGGGCACCGCACAGGCAATGCGCTCGGCAGCTGTAAAGCGCCTATGTGGGATAACACCAAAACATTTGACGCTGCTTTCATGGCGGCATCTATCGCCGCCGGGTACGATACGTACTGCATCTACAATGGCAGCTCTTACACGGATTATCTCAAATGGACGGCTGTAACGCTTGAGGTGGATTGGCAGGAGCCTGCAACACAGCCGAGTTTGAGCGCTGCAACCGTGGAGATGGGCAAGAGCGTGACAATCAACACGCCTGCGGTAAACAGCGCCTACAGGCATACACTGCGCTATGCGTTCGGCAGCGCATCCGGAACGATTGCCACGGGCATTGCAAGCAGCGTGAGCTGGACGCCGCCGGTGTCGCTCGCAAATCAAATACCGTCCGCCACGGTGGGCAGCGGTACAATCTATTGCGATACATATTCCGGCAGTACGCTCCTCGGCACAAAGTCCGTAAGCATCACGCTCACCGTCCCCGGCAGCGTAGTTCCGTCGGCGGGCACGCTTTCGGCAGCGCTCGCCGAAGACACAAGCGGCACGGGCCTATACGTAAAAGGCATGGGCAAAGCAAAGCTGACGCTTTCCGGAGCATCCGGCGCATACGGCAGCAGCATCAACTCGTACACGATTACCGGCGGTGGATGGACGGCCACAAACGGCGCACTGACAACCGGCACGTTGGCATCGGCGGGCAACATCACATTCACGGCCACGGTGACGGATTCGCGCGGCCGGAAAGCCAGCACTACGCGCGCGATCAACGTCATAGACTACACAAAGCCCGGCGTAGCGGTGTGTGACGTGTACCGCTGCGATGCAGACGGCAACCGCAAAAAGGCAGGCACCTATTTTGCCGTGGAGATCAACGCGAGTTACAGCGCAATCACCGGCAACATCTTGAACATTACAGCTCGATACAAAAAGCAGTCCGAGAGCAGTTACGGCACCGCAGCGAACGTTACCAACAACGGTAAAACCGTGATCGGCGGCGGAAATATAGGCGCGTCCACCACCTACGACGTGCTCGTGACGGTGGGGGACAAGTACAACAGCTTACTTATCCAGCGCACTCTGTCTACCAAAAGTGTGCTGCAATCCTTCAAACGCAGCGCAGGGGCGGCCATCGGCAAAGTAGCCGAGCTCGCAAACTGGCTGGATATTGCCTGGCATACGCGGATTCGGGGCAATTTGCAGGTGGACGGTACGATCTCATCGTCAGATCAATACCGCATTAAATGGAAGACTATCCCGGACGGAGCCGACCTTAATGATGATGCGTACAAAATATCGGGGCATTATCGTTCCGCGTTGGGGTCCAATATCATCTTAAACGCCCCTCCGTGGGTAAAAGGCGCATTTGAGATGGTCGTGACCGGCATTGCTGATGGAACTTATTGCACACAAACCGTGAAGGATTATAGAGACAACTATACATATGTGCGAACACAGAGTAATTGGACGACGCCATGGATCTGGTCCGATTGGACGTGGCACCTTATTCCCGCCGATTTGAAAAGCTATGCACAACTGCAAAGTCCGAACAATCTAATACACGCAGGAAACGAGTTCACGTTTGTGGCACCACAATTTAGCAACGATATTTGGCTCAATTACCGCACGTCAAGTGGAAATACCGATGGTAATATCGGGACGTATCTGTTTGGCAACGGCAAAGGTGGACTTGCACCAATCAAAGCCAGTGGCATTTATGCCGACACGCTCGGATGGAAAACGTTGTGGAGCGGCAAGCTCACATCCGGCAGCATCACAATCAAAGGCGCTAAAAAGTACGCAGCTATCCTCGTGAGCGGGCATCCGGGCAAGAGCGAAGATCGGGTACATGTCTGCCTCCCAACGGGCGGAATAGATTGCCAAATAACGTCGAACACGACATTTTTGTGTTTTGTTACCACATACAGCGGAGATGATTGCACGATAACGCTAAAAAGCAATCCCAGCAACGGCGATATAGATTACGTCTGGGGCATTGTGCAGTGGAAGGAGTGAGCAAATGCAGATAATCTTAAACGATCAGGGCTATATCGAGAGCTATGCGCTCATCGGCGGGCTTGTAGACGGCGTCGAGATAGAGGCGCCCGATGATCTGCTGGAGGACTTTAAGCAGCACCCGGAGGCGTACAAGCTTGAAGACGGTGTGCTCGTGCTGGATGCAGATAAGCTCAAGGCCGACGCGGATGCGGCAGAGCTAACCGTTATTCGGCGGCGACGCGAAACCGAGTGCTTTGCGTATATCAATCGCGGCGAGCTGTGGTATAGCCTACTCACAGACGAGCAAAAAGCCGAGCTTGCAAACTGGTATCTCTCTTGGCTCGATGCGCCGGAGACGCGGACAATCCCCGCACCGCCGGTGTGGTTGGATAAACTTTAAGCAACAATAAAAGGAGGAAAATAAATGAACAAAGCAACTGTACTTAAATCCGTAACGGCAGTCGTTGGGGCGGGGGTCGCGGCATACTGCGGGCAGCTGGCCGCGCCGGTGCTTGTGCTGCTGTGCACGATGGTGATCGATTACGTCACCGGCATGGTCAAAGCCTACATGACGGCGCAGCTCAGCTCGCGCATCGGCATCAAGGGCATCCTGAAGAAGCTCTGCTACATGGCGATGGTAGCGGTCGGCGCGGGTGTGGATTACCTCCTGCGCGGCGCCTTGGTGCAGGCGGGCATCGACCTGCACATCGAGCTTTTCTGCGGCCTGCTGGTCGCGATCTGGCTCATCATCAACGAGCTGATCTCGATTCTGGAGAACCTTGCTGCCATCGGCGTGCCGGGGTTTCCGCGGCTGTCTAAACTGTTGGAAAGATTGAAGAACACCGTAAGCGAAGAAGAGGAGGAAAAATAATGGTACCCATTCGCGAAAATCTATTATCTTCTGCAAAATACGATTTGAAAGTTCCGGTGGAGTCCTGCGCGAAGGACATGAAATATATCGTCGTGCACAACACGGCGAACGATGCTTCTGCCGCGAATGAAGTCGCGTATATGATTCGCAACGACAGCTCTACGTCGTTTAACGCGGCGGTCGATG
>OLPZ01001822.1_pt1 | contig 13342 bp, 9 predicted proteins | sample 1672711 | NCBI WGS metagenome assembly OLPZ01 (sample SAMEA3136716, study PRJEB25190) | human gut metagenome
AGTGAAACTCCCATCTGAGCATTTCTGACAAGCATAGAAAAGATTCCAGCCAGCGGCAGGATAATAATAAGCTGTCTCAAAAGCGAAATAACCAGCGATTCCACACCACCATCCAGTGCCTGATAAATGCCCTGATAAGCAACATTGATTCCTGCGAACAGGAAACTTATAGAAATCACTCTCATTGCTCCGATAAAATATTCTCTCGACTGTCCCGCATTAAACAGCGTTGCAAATGCCCCAGGGAAAATCTCTGTGATTGCAATTCCCAGAATCATTAACACAATTGTATAGATCAGACCATATTTGATCCCATCCTGAATTCTCTTCTTACTTCTCATTCCATAAGCAAATGCAATGATTGGGGTGATTGCATCTCGCAGACCAAAAGCAAGAAACAAAACAAACTGCTGTACCTTATAGAACAGACCATAGGCCGTCTGTGCTGACGGATCGAACTTCAGGATCAGGTTCATTACATAAACCATAATGGACATCAGCGCCTGAGCAATGATTGCCGGAAGTCCGATTGCATAGATCTCCTTGATAATTTCGCCATCTGGCTTCATATATTTCGCCCTATGCTCGAATTCCTTATTTAATTTGATATGAAAAATGAACAGTAATACTGCTGACGCTACCTGTCCAATTACAGTTGCGTAGGCTGCGCCTTTCACTCCCATTTCCGGACAAGGTCCAATACCGTAGATCATGATCGGATCAAGGATGATATTTACAACCGCTCCAACCACCTGACCAATTGTGGAATAAAGAGAACGACCTGTTGCCTGTAATAACTTTTCAAATAAAGAAAAGAAAATAATACCAAAAGAGATTACGCAGCATATCCTCAGATAGCTGACTCCCATCTCCAATACTTCTGTATCTACTGTCTGTGATGAAATATATGCTTTCACCCCAAAGATACCAAACAGTAAGCAGACCACATAAATGATCACTCCAAGAAACAGACTGTTTCCTGCTACCTTTACTGCTTTTTTACTATTCCCTTGACCAAGTGTCCTTGCCAGAAGTGCATTGGTTCCGACACCCGTTCCGATTCCTACTGCGACCATAAGCATCTGAACCGGGAATACCAAAGTCAATGCATTTAATGCTGCCTCACTGCCTACTCTCATATTTCCTACAAATGCACTGTCTACAATGTTATAGACTGCCTGCAATGCCATAGATAGGATCATCGGGATTCCCATCTGGACCATCAGCTTATTTACCGGCATCTCCTTCATCTTGTTGCTTTCCGCCATTTTGTTTTAACTCCTTTCTTTTTGGCACAAAAAAAGTGCGCACCTTGTCATATAAGCTGGACTTACGCTGACACGCTACACACTTTTTCATGGCGATATTGATTTTTGCAAAATGAAAACGAGTAGCTGGTAAACTGGATTTACGCTTACTTGCTACTCGTTTCTTGTAATTATATTTCCTCTTTTTCAAAAAGTCAAACAAAATTTTTCTTGCATTTTCTCTTCTTTTTCGTTTATAATATACCAGAAAAAATAATAATCATAACAAAAGCCGGCTTGTAAAAGCGTGAAATCATGAGGATTTGCTTGTCCTTACAGAAAATGTATCTTTTGTTTTTAGGCACTTCTGAATCCAGCCCGTGTAGAAGCACTGGCGAATCATGATCCTGATATCAAACCACATTGCATCACGTTATAATTCACATACATTTTCAGATATTTTCTCATATCTTTGCTGTTGCACATAGGCGTATCTGTATATTTCCAGTAGCTCTGAGTAATCATTCTTCTGTCCGTTCGGATTTTTTTGCCATCCAACGCGGTATCCATTTGGTGGTTACATGGACAGATTTGTCATCCTTTTTCTGGGAATACAGACCGGATACCTTTGCCTCACCCTTATTTAAAAGTGCCTGGGCAATAGATTTGTTCAGTTCTTTCCGCATGGAAGCAAAATATTTATTGTTCTTGAACAGGGCAAAATCACATGCCCGGTTCTCACAGTAAAAGTTACTCTTGCTTTCATAGACGTTCCCGCCGCACTTCGGACATTTCCCGATCACTTCCCGGTCACTGCCAAACATATGCTTTCCGTTTTCCTCCACCTCATGGTAGGTATGTACCAGATCGGAAACCAGCTCCTCAATGCCTGCTAAAAAAGTGTCTGCTGACTTTTCCCCTTTTGCTATCAAGGTCAGGTCATTTTCCCATTCTGCTGTCAGCTTCGGAGATTTCACGACTTCCGGCAGTACCGTAATCAGCTTGATACCATCATCCGTAGGGAACATCTGCTTATTTTTTCGTTCCACAAAGCCTTTCTCCACCAGTTTTTCAATGATTGCCGCTCTGGTGGCAGGTGTACCCAAGCCTTTTCGCTCCACCTCATCATTCATCTGTTCGCTCCCGGCGTGTTCCATAGCAGAAAGCAGCGTATCTTCTGTAAAGTGTTTCGGTGGTGCTGTGAAATGTTCACTGACTTTTGTTTCTACCTGCTCAAAGGTCATTCCCTCAGATAACTGCGGCAATGGTGTCTCTTCTTTTTCAGCTTTACTATTCCCGGATTTTAAAGACTTTTTTAATTGTTCCTCATAGGTTTTCCAACCATTTTGAAGGATGCTCTTCCCAGTCGCAGTAAACATGATGCCATTACAGGAAAGCTCTGCTTTTACTGTTTCATAAATGTGTTTTTCTCCGTATTTTTCTTTGTAAGCTTTCATAAGTGCTTCTCTTCTTGATACAGAAAGGCTTTCCGGGAAGCAGTCACGGCTTACTGCAACAACTCCGATTTTCAGTTCTGGCATGTTATTCATTGTTTTTTCCTCCTAAAATATGAATCTGTCTGTTCTATTTTGCGATGTCGATATTCTCACCTTTAAGTCCGCACACAGCGCCTTCGATTCCTGCTTCTTCATGTGCAATCAGCCATTTGTTCTTTGCGGTAAGAAGCTTGTCATCAAATGATTTGGTATGGCAAGTCATCAGATCTGTATTGGTTCCCTTTGGAAGAACTACTACTGCCTTAAATCCATTTCCATCTACTCCGCAAGGTGCATAGTGAAGGGTTGTTCCGTACACTTCGATTCCAATTCCTGCTGGGACAAGGAATGCTTCTACTTTTGATGTGTCATATGTAAAATCCGGTTCGATATCCTGCTCTGCCCCCAGAAGCAGAATGATATCTGTCACTGCGACATTCACTTCTGAACTTCTGTGATATTCCAGTGCGTTCAGTTTGCTGTTATGTCCGTTGCAGTATCCGATCTGGATCGGAAGTTCTCCGTAAACTCTCATCTTCAGATCGATTGCAACATCCGTTGTTTCCAGTTCTTCAATAGATGGTTCGTAGATGACATCCTCCGGAAGAGGGGTGTGTTCCATTGCCTTGATCAGCTTTGAAAAATCATATCCATCGATCACACGTCCGTATCTGCTGAATTCTGGATCTGTTACTTTTTTGATTTTCATTTCTTCCACCTTCTTTCTGTCTTATATTCTAACAGGCTAAGTCGGTATCCGCTACCGAAAACTTAGCCTGTTAACTGCACTTTCTTGTCCTTATGCTATTTTTTATTATTTAGAACGTTTCTTAGATTCTACATCAAAGATAACGGCTGCAAGAAGAACAATACCTTTTACAACTTTCTGCCAGTTGGCATCTACACCCATGATAGACATACCGAGGTTGATAACACCCATCAGAGTTGCACCTATGATAACTCCAGGGATTGTACCACTTCCACCGTAAGCGGAAGCGCCACCGATGAAGCAGGATCCAATGGCATCCATTTCGTATCCATCACCGGCTGTCGGGTTTGCTGAGTTCAGACGGGCGATAACTGCCATTGCTGCAACTGCTGCAAGAAGTCCCATGTTTGCATAAGCGATAAAATACACTTTATTAGTATTGATACCAGAAAGCTGTGCTGCTTTCTCATTTCCACCGATTGCGTATAAATGACGTCCTACGGTTGTCTTTGATGTCAGATATCCGTAGATCAGAACGATCAATGCTACCCAGATTAAGATCATCGGAATACCCTTGTACTGTGCCAGTCTCCACATAAATGCGATGATTACAATACTGATCACTGCGCATTTAACAATATCATTAACCGCTGGTCCGACTTTATATCCTTTTTTGATCTTTGACATTCTTCCTTTGAAAGTCATAAGTACAAAAACTGCTGCAATGATGATTCCTGCAAGGATACAGGTAATATTGATTCCGTTTCCGTGGAACACATCTACAATGTAATTGTTAAACAGTGCCAGGTATGCATCCGGCATTGGAGCAATCGTAAAACCATTCAGAATGATATTAGAAAGACCACGGAAGATCAGCATACCAGCCAGTGTTACGATAAATGGTGGGATACGTCTGTAAGCGATCCAGAATCCCTGCCATGCACCGATTGCAAGACCGGTAACAAGCATGATAAGAATAGATACCCCAACACTCATGCCTTTATTAACCATAAATGTTGCACCTACAGCGCCGGCGAAACATACAACTGAACCAACACTCAGGTCGATATTACCACCAGTTAAGATACACAGTAACATACCTGTTGCCAGGATAAATACGTAAGAGTTCTGTGAAATCAGGTTATTTACATTCTGTGGGAGAAGCATTCTTCCACCTGTTTTCCATGTGAAAAACAGTGTTACAATGACCAGTACAATGACCATTGTATATTTCTTTAAAAAAGCAGATACATTTTCTTTACTCATAACTATTCTCCTTTGCTTGAACTCAAAATTCGTCCCATGATGACTTCCTGGGATGCCTCTGCTGCATCCAGTTCTCCGACGATACGTCCCTCATTCATAACGTAAATCCTGTCAGACATTCCAAGTACCTCAGGTAACTCGGAAGAAATCATGATAACCGATTTTCCTGCTGCCACCAGATCATTGATAATACAGTAAATTTCATATTTTGCACCAACATCGATACCTCTGGTTGGCTCATCCAGAATCAGGACATCCGGTCCGGCGAACATCCATTTTGCAAGGAGAACCTTCTGCTGGTTACCACCACTTAAGTTTCCTACATTCTGTTCTACAGACGGACACTTTGTACGCATCTTCTGTCTATATTCCTCTGCAACCGCAATCTCTTTGTCACGGTCGATCACACCATGGGCACTGACTCCGTCAAGGTTTGCCAGAGTTGTATTTACACGGATTGGATTGCTCAGTATTAATCCGTTTCCTTTTCTGTCTTCTGTCACATATGCAATTTTGTGTTCAATTGCTTCTTTAACGGTATGAAGTTTCACCTCTTTACCATTAATATATAATTCACCAGAAATATTTTTTCCATAGCTGCGTCCGAAAATACTCATTGCAAGCTCTGTACGTCCGGCTCCCATAAGTCCTGAAATACCAAGTACTTCTCCTTTACGGACATACATAGACACGTTATCTACCACTTTGCGGTCAGAATATACCTGATGATGAACGGTCCAGTTCTTAACCTCCAGTGCTTTATCGCCAATTTTTACATTTTTCCTCTTCGGGAAACGGTCCGTAAGTTCACGACCAACCATTCCTTTGATAATTCTGTCTTCCGTAATTTCATCTGTTCTCTTATCCATCGTCTCGATGGTACTTCCATCACGGATAACTGTGATTTTGTCGGCTACATAAGCAACCTCATTCAGTTTATGTGTGATGATGATCATCGTCATTCCCTGTTTTTTGAACTCAAGCATCAGATCCAGCAGGGCCTTTGAATCCGATTCATTCAGTGATGAGGTCGGCTCATCAAGAATCAGTAATTTTGCATGTTTTGCAAGTGCTTTTGCAATTTCAACAAGCTGCTGCTTGCCGACACCGATATCTTTGATCAGTGTACGTGATGACTCATGAAGTCCTACTTTCGCAAGATATTCATCTGCTTCTCCATAAGTTTTACTCCAGTCAATTGAGAATTTCTTTCCCTGTTCATTACCGAGATACATATTCTCGCCAATCGTCATTTCCGGAACCAGTGCCAGTTCCTGGTGAATAATTACGATACCTTTTTCTTCACTGTCTTTAATTTTATTAAATTTACAGACCTCGCCATCGTAAATAATATCTCCCTCATAAGTACCATATGTATATACACCACTGAGTACATTCATAAGTGTTGACTTTCCCGCTCCGTTTTCACCTACAAGGGCGTGAATCTCACCTTCTTCAACTTTAAGGTTTACATTGTCCAGCGCTTTAACGCCCGGGAAAGTTTTGGTAATATTTTTCATTTCCAATAAAACCTTACCCAACCTGAATCCCTCCTTCTCTTTTAGCGGCACAAGCGGGATTAAAATCCCGCCTGTACTCATTTAAATATGTATCGTATTACTTAATATCTGCTTCTGTATAATATCCAGAATCAAGAAGCATTTCTTCGTAATTGTCAATTGTAACAACTGTTGGTTCGCAAAGGTAAGAAGGAATGATGCCTGTTCCGTTATCATATGACTCATTATCATTTGTCTCAGCTTCTTTGCCATCCATGATCGCATCTACCATCTTAACTGTCTGTTCAGCAAGTTTACGTGTATCTTTGAATACTGACATAGACTGTTTTCCATTTACGATGTTCTTAACATTTGGTTTGTCACAATCCTGACCTGTGATGACCGGCCATTTTCCTGTGTAGTTTGCTTCCAGAGCATTTTCAACACCAAGTGCTGTAGAGTCATTTGAGCAAAGAACTACGTCAAGGTCTTTTCCGTTATAGTTGGATGCAAGAATTGCTTCCATTCTTGACTGGGCTTTTTCTGTAGACCAGTCTGCTGTAGCAACTTCTTCTTTCTTAACCTGTCCTGACTGGACAACCAGTTTTCCTGAATCAATGTATGGCTGAAGAACTTCCATTGCTCCACCGTAGAAGAAGTTTACATTGTTGTCTCCTGGATCACCTGTGAAGATTTCCAGATTGTAAGGACCATCTGTATTATCAAGGTCTAATGCATCCACGATGTATTCGCCCTGTTTCTGACCTACCAAGTAGTTATCAAATGTTGCGTAATATGTAACTGCAGATGAGTTCATGATCAGACGGTCATAAGAGATAACCGGGATTCCCTGTTCTTCTGCCTGTTTTAACGGAGTTCCAAGTGATTCACCATCAATGGATCCGATTACGATTGCGTCACATCCTCCAGATACCATGTTCTCAACCTGTGAAACCTGTGTAGCAACATCATTGCTTGCAAACTGAAGGTCAACTTCGTATCCGGCATCCTCCAGCTGTTTCTTCATGTTCTCGCCGTCCTGATTCCATCTCTGTAAGTCTTTTGTCGGCATTGCAACACCAATCTTACCTGTTCCGGCTTTTGTCTCTTTCTTATCTGATGAGCCAGATGATGATGAAGTATCATTTCCGCTTGTACATGCTGCCATGGATAATGTCATAGCTGCAATGACGCCCACTGTAAGAAGCTTTCTTGTTCTGTTTCCCATAATTCATTTCCTCCTTTAAGAAAATTTGTTTTTCTTGATGCTTATACTATAGCAGTTCACAAACTGGACAAGATTGTAAAAAACCGTACATATTTATGATATTATTGTGTAAAAAAAGAAAGGTAGCACAAATTTGTACTGCCTTTCTGTCAAAAATGTCCTAGTCCCGGCTCTCTTCCGAAACATTCAGATATACTTCATCATGTAAATGGAATCCAAGATCAATGATCACTGAATCCATATTTTCTTTTGTCACTGCAATCGGCGGAAGTCCCCAATAAGGAACATCTTTCCCATCATCCGTTGTTTTTACACTGTTTTCTCCAATATCTTTTCCGACAATCTGTTCTCCGTTTGCCAGTTTTACCGCACACTTTGCCGCCACTTTTGCAAGCCGTTCAATCGGTTTATACACAGTCATCGCTTGTGTACCTTCCACGATTCTCTGACAGGCTTCCAGATCGGCATCCTGCCCGGTCACAACCACTTTCCCGGCCATCTGCTTTTCACTGAGTGCTTTGATCACATACCCGGCGATCGCATCATTGCCGCACATAACACCATCTACTTCCTCCAGCTCAGCCAGTGCCTCATTGACTGCCTGAAAACCGGTCTCCGGTTTCCACGAACTAACGCTTGTCTTCTTCACAACATTCAGATTACTGTCCTTGATCATCTTTTCAAATCCTTTTGCCACATCCTGTGAATTGGCATCCGATTCTGGTCCGCAGATCATAACAATATTGCCTCCATCCGGGAGTTTCTCCAGCATGGTCTTTCCCATCTCTTCCCCAACACTTTCATTATCAACTGTGATATAGAGATCTGTTTTTGTTCCCTGGATCAGACGGTCATAGGAAATTACCCGGATTCCCTCTGATTTTGCTTTATCCACCTCTTCCGTCAGTCCATAAGAATCCACTGCAACGATCACGATTACGTCCATCTTCTGTGCAATAAAATCCTCAATCTGCTTTTTTTGCTTTTCCAGATTATTATTCGCATTCTGCACATCTACCTGCGCTCCCAGTTCCTGTGCTACTGCGGTAAATACATCCCGATCTCTGGTCCACCTTTCCAGAACCAGAGTATCGATCGTAAATCCAATCTTCAGTTGCTTTTTATCACTTCTATCGGTCTTTACGCCCTGCGATTTTGCTGAACATCCCACAAGTAGCTGTCCTGCAAAAGCAATACACACCAAAAATACCATCCATCGTCTTATAGGTTTATTCATATCGTCCCTCCTCACGGTATTCCGTCGGTGTCACACCTGTCCATTTTTTAAAAATACGACTGAAATAATTGGGATCTCCGTACCCGGATTCCATACAGATCTCTTTGATACTCTTCTCCGTTTCCATAAGCTGCTTTTTCGCATATTCGATCCGCAGATTGTTCACATAATCTATGTAATTGACATTCTCTGATTCTTTAAACAGCTTACTTAAATAGTAGGAACTGATTCCAAGTTCTTTTGCCGTCTCTTCCAGAGAAATTTCCCCTGAAAAATGCTCTGCTATATAAACTTTTGCTTTTTCTACTACATTAACCGTCTTCTCCTGTTGTTTCATTGAGATGTGTCCTGCTGCTTCTGTCATTTTATGCACAAACCATCGTTCCAGCCCTTCATATGTCTGAAAGCTCATCAGCTGATCCAGATAATTTGCCCTTACATCAAAATGATAAGTCATTGCCCCCTGCTCGTAGACAGATTTTTCAGCAAGCAGGACAAATTCCATTACTTTCAGGCGTACATTGTTCGTAACCTCCGGAAACTGCTTCTCCATCCACATCACAAACTCTGTACTTCTTTTTTCTGTCAGTTCTGCATCCCCTGCGTGAACTGCATCAAAAAGACCGGATTCCATATCATACGGATATCCCTCTTCATATACACAGCTGACCGGAAGATCCTTTGCATGGTTCACCTTTCCTACTCCCTGCCTTGCCGTATCGAGTGCTTCTCTGTAGGACTTGGAAACTTCCTCCCAGGATACGACAGACCCGATGCCCGCTTTGAATTTCATTTCCATCTGCTGCTCCATTTTACGAAGCATACTGCGGATATTTTCAATCTTTACTTCCCGCTCATTATAAGATTCTTCCTTTTCCCTGCACGGGACAAGGACGATTACTTTGTTTCCCATCAGAGATCCTACAATTCCATTCATCGTCTCCTTAAGCATTTCACGGAAAATCATGCTGTGCTTTTGCAGCCGGATTCCTGCACCTACTGTGTTGGTCAGTTCTCCTTTTCGCAATTCTTCTCCGCATTCGATCACTATTGCATAGACATACTCCGTATTGATTCCAAGCAGCTCACGGTATGTAAGATTGGAGGTATCATTGCTCTCTCCAAGAAGAACGCTGTACACAAAACCACTTTCGATCATCGGAACCACAACCTCAAGTTTTTCTTTCACCTTCAGATCCTTACTTACTTTTTCCCTTCTATCATTTACAAGCTTCATCGCCTTTCGCAGGGTATCCGTCAGCACGTCCTTATTGATCGGCTTTGTCAGATAAGACATAACGCCGATATCAATAGCCTTCTGTGAATATTCAAATTTATCATAGGCCGTAAGAACAATGAAAATGATATTTTTATGTTCTCTTTTAATCTCTTCCATTGCTTCGATTCCGTTGATCCCCGGCATCTGGATATCCATCAGGATAATATCCGGGCGAAATGACTCTGCAAGTTCGATCGCCATACGCCCATTTTTTGCAGATTCAATTTCAAATTCATCTCCAAAGCTTTTCTGGATCATAAATCTAATTGCCTGCTGTACAATTCCTTCATCATCACAGATCAATATCCTCATCTTATGTCCTCCCTTTTCAAATAGATCAACACTTCTGTTCCTCTCTCTTCCCGCCGACGGATCTCAATCACATGCTCCATATTATAATACCGTTTCAGACGGTTGATCACATTATCCATACCGATTCCGGCGGAATCCCGCTGACTGTGGCTGTGTGCACTCTCTCCACGCATGATCTTTTCGATCACTTCCGGTTCAATTCCCACACCATTGTCTTCTACTTTCACGCAGACCATACCATCATCACTGTAAACAGACAGATGGATCTTTCCTTCTCCCTGCAGTTCGCGTATTCCATGATTTACCGCGTTTTCGATCAGGGGCTGCAGGATCATACTTGGCATCATTGTACCAGTCACGCGCTCATCGATCTGTTTTGTATAATGGATTTCTCCTGCAAATCGTACATTCAAAATATAAATGTAGTTGTCTACCAGTTCCAGCTCTTCCTTAAGCGTAGTATCTTTCTCCATCTTCCTTACATTATAGCGAAAGAAATCCGCCATGTTCTGTACAAACAAACAGGTATTTTCTGCACCCTCCATCATGGCAAGCTGTGCTGCTGCATTCAGACTGTTAAACAGAAAATGCGGGTTGATCTGCGCCTGCAGATATTTAAGCTGTGCTTCCTTAAGGTCATTTTTCATAATCAGTTCATTCTCGATCAGCCTGCTTTCCCGCTCATAGTTCTCTTTTGTCTGCCTGATATAATCACGGATACTGTTCATCATTTTGTTGCAGGCTTTCGCCACCGTACTGATCTCATCTCCGGTATCAATGATCGGAAAATCTACCTCCAGTCCACCTTTTGCGATCGTATTTGCCGCCTCCGCAAGTTTAATAAGCGGTCTTGTAATCGTTCTGGTCATCATAACGATCCATGCGAGTGCTACAAGCATGGATACGGTCAGAAGAAACATACTGAATCCGACAACGTAATTCAGTGTGGATCTCAAAACTGAATAATTCTGCGAGTTTTCAAGAAACACCGACGTATTCAGGCTTCGGACACAGGACTGCAGATAATCATAAAGCTTCTTCGCCTTACTGTATTCTTCGTTATAACAGCTTACATTTCTTCCCCGCTTTGCCTCGATCGCACCGGCTGTTTTTTCCAGATATGTATCCGACATATTGCGGATATTTTTTTCCATCAGAAGATTCTGGTCATTTACCGTCTCTTCATTCAGTTCACTGATCAGATTTCTATAATCCTGCTCATATAAATAATAATTTTCCAGTTCATCCGAACTTTTTGTATTCAGATACTGATAAAGCGATGTCTGCATTTTCTCCAGCGTTGTCGAGATATCATTTAACTGAATATTCGAATTATATACCCCGTCAATCTGCCGGATCGCCTGGCTCTGACTATGCACTATATACATATTGATCGCAAATACCAATAACATGATCACTACATAGACTTCCAGCAGCCGGATCCGGATTGATTTTCTTTTTTTCATGTCTTTTTACTACTTTCTATTCTGTATACTTTTTAATATTATCAGCAGTGATAAGCTCCGGGGATACTGTCAGGTATTCGCTGATATGCCGTTTCTTTAAATACTCATTCATTCCCTGTTCTGCAGTTTTTCCCCACTCGGTCGGATTGATCAGGACACTGGATTCGACGATTCCTTTCTGGATCCCCTCCAGTGTATCCTTCTGCGCATAATATCCGATAATCGATGTCTGTCCAACCTTATTGTAATCAACCACACACTGGATCGCACTGCTGGTATCCACCGCACTCATACATACGATAATATCCGGATAAGAAGTATCCAGAATCAGGTCGCGGACATTCTCTTCCGATTCAAACATCCCTGTATTATCGATCACCTTACTGGTCAGCTCGATCTTGGATGCAATAGAAGCTGTCGTCTCTGATATTGCCGTAAAAATAACATTCGGCGCTGCATTCCTCTCTTCTGAATTCAGAAGAACAGTGACCCGGATCTTCCGGTCTTCCTCTTCTGCCTTCTTCTGTGCAATATTATTGATCTGGTTTCCATACATTTCACCAATCGCATAATCATTTCCGCTTACAAATGATACCCTTTTACTGGCCGGCGCATCACTGCGGATCGTGATCACCGGAATATTCTGTTCTTCTGCCTTGTCAATCTGTGCGGAAACCGCTTCTTCATCGCTCACCTGTACAATAATCCCATCTACCTTGGCCGCAATTGCCATTTCCATCAATTCTTCTGTCGAATATTCACCCGACAGTGTCTCACCAAAATTCTCGATCAGGATCTGGTCTCCTTTCCCGGCATCTTTGGCTCCCTGGTATATCTTCTTCCAGAAGCTGTCTGTGGGATTTTCACTGATAATCGCAACATGATACTGATAATCCGTCCGGTCCTTTTTTTCCACTCCGGCATCTTTTTTTACTTTTTCATGATATATCATCCCAATACCGATCAGGACCAGAAGTGCGGCAAGAGCCACAACTCCTATTCCTATCAGTTTCTTCCAGTTTTCTTTATAACTTTTCATCTTCCGATTCCTGCTTTCTCATTTTACGGAAATCACTTGGTCTTACTCCATATTTTTTCCGGAATGCTTTGGCAAATGCTCTTCCGTCCGCAAATCCACTATGTTCTGCAATTTCCTCAACCATCGTATCACTGCTTATCAGTTCCCGGTAGGCATATTCCAGACGGATTCCCTGAATATATTCTTTATAGTTGATTTCTGCATATTTGCGAAACATCCGTGACAGATAGGTCGGCGAATACCCGAAAACCTGTGCCAGCCCTTCCAGCGAGAGATCTTTCTGATAATTATCCTTGATATAATTCGTGATCGTAGAAAGTCGGTTCCTGTTCTTGTGATCCCGCACGATCTCCGCACTGACATCAACCTTCCTGTATTTTGTCACCATCAGATAGACCAGCATATAAAAATAACTCTGTACCTTTAATTCATACCCTGTTTTCTTCTTCTGATACGTCACATACATCTTTTCAACCAGTTCAACCAGTTGTTCATCCTGTACGCGTTCGCTGTGGGTAAAACAGATAAACTGCTCATCCGTATAATACCGTTCAAATGTCTGAA
>OLPZ01001841.1_pt1 | contig 13258 bp, 12 predicted proteins | sample 1672711 | NCBI WGS metagenome assembly OLPZ01 (sample SAMEA3136716, study PRJEB25190) | human gut metagenome
TCGAGGACTACACCCGCGCCATGAGCGAAAACGAGCTCATCAACTCGCTGCTCGACGTGCCCGATAAGGCACAAAAAGTGGTCGGCGATACCGAGGTGAGCGTTGCCGCTACCGAGCTTGAGCCCGGCGACTTGGTAGCCGTGCGCACCGGCATGTCCATCTGCATTGACGGTGTGGTCGAGCAGGGGAGCGCTATGGTCAACCAGGCGACCCTGACCGGCGAGCCGCTTGCTGTTGAGAGGACCGTGGGCGACGACGTCTTTGCCGGCACCGTTGTGGAGGACGGCAGCATCTTGGTACGTGTGCGAGCCAATACTGCCCAGACCAAACTTCGTTCGATTGTCTCCCTTGTGCAGACGGCCGACTCGCTCAAGTCCGAGGGCCAGTCGCATATGGAGGACCTTGCCAACAAGATCGTCCCGTGGAACTTCCTGCTCGCGGGCCTGGTTGCGCTTACCACCCGCAGCCTCATCAAGACTTCAGCGGCACTGATGGTCGACTACTCGTGCGCACTCAAGCTCACGGGTTCCGTTGCCGTCATGACCGCTATGAGCGATGCTGCCAAGATGGGCGTCATGGTCAAAGGTGCGAAGTACTTTGAGTCGTTTGCCAAGGCCGACACCATTGTCTTTGACAAGACCGGTACGCTGACCGAGGCCCAGCCGCGCCTAGCTTGCGTGCTCACGACCGACGGCTGGAGCGAGGATGAGGTCCTGCGCCTTTCTGCCTGCCTGGAGGAGCATTTCCCGCATCCGGTGGCGCGTGCCGTGGTCAACGCCGCCCGCGAGCGCGGGCTCGAGCATCGTGAACGCCATGCCGCGGTCGAGTACATCGTGGCGCATGGTATTGCTTCGTCCATCGAGGGACGTCGCGCTATCATCGGTTCGGCGCACTTTGTGTTTGAGGACGAGGGCGCGCAGCTCGAGTCGGACATTAAGGAGCGCATCGAGTCCCAGATGCAGGGCCTGTCGCCGCTGTATCTGGCGGTTGACGGCAAGGTCGTCGGCGTGCTCGGTATCGAGGATCCGCTCAAGCCCGGGGTTCGTGAGGCCATCGCCGACCTGCACGCGCTGGGCGTCAAGCATGTCGTTATGCTCACGGGCGATTCGGAGCGCACGGCCGAGCGCATTGCGCGCGAGGCGGGTGTCGACGAGTTTAAGGCCGAACTGCTGCCCGAGGACAAGTACGCCTATGTGGAGCGCATTAAGAGCGAGGGGCGCCACGTTGCCATGGTGGGCGACGGCGTCAACGATTCGCCGGCGCTCGGTTTGGCCGACGTGGGTCTGGCGATGGGTGGCGGAAGCGATATCGCCAAGGAGGTCGCCGATATCATCCTGACCGATACGGATCTTGCCGCCATTGTTCGGTTGCGTCGGATGAGCCAGGGTCTTATCGATCGTTTAACCAGTTCGTATTCAAAGGTGATGCTCACCAATTCAGCGCTTTTGGCTCTCGGCATCACGGGGGTCATCACTCCTCAGGCTTCGTCGTTTTTGCATAACAGCTCGACGATTGCCTACAGCCTTAACAATGCGAAGGCCTATTTGCCGCCGGTCTCGTAGTTGCATGAACTTGGACAACAGCGGGTCATCGACATTTCGTAAAAAGTGCGCGCCGTCACGTTTGTGGCGGCGCGCCTCGGTTTGACTCGCTATTCCTTACGCGTTACGAGATGCGCGCGGAAACCTTTTTGAGCTTCGAGCTTGAGTAGGGTGAGCCCGGCTCCCTCAGCGAACGCACGAAGTTCGGATACCTTGGAAATCCGAACGTCGCCGTGTCCCATGAGGCGGGCCAGGGGAAGCTCGATGTTATTCATAAGCCATACCACGAAGTCGTTCGACGTGTAGTCACGGAGAATCAGGCGTCCGCCGGGGCGAAGGACGCGCGCTGCCTCTGAGAAGAACTTCTCCGGGTGCGGATAGTGGTGGAAGCTGTTGGAGCAGAGTACGGCGCCGAAGCTCTGGGACTCAAACGGCAGGGCTTCGGCGTCTCCGACGACGAAGCAGACGTTTTCGAGCCGCTTGGCGCAAGCCGCCTCGATCATCCTGGGCGTGAGGTCGAGCCCTGTCAGGTGCTTCTCGGGATATTCCCCATGAAGCAGCTCTAGGACGGCTCCGGTTCCGCAGCCCACGTCGAGCACGTCCTCAAACGACTCGCTTCGCAGTTCCTCGAGCATCTGCGGATAGTCATCCTTGCAAATCTCGTAGATTCCGCTGTGGCCAGACTCATAGATCTGCGCCGCCTCGGTGAACTCCTCGATGGACAGCTGTTTGAGCTGCTCTGCTGTTTTGGCCACGGCCTTCTCCTATTCCTGGACTTTCAGTGCCTCGGCGAGGCTGACGCGCTTGATGGAGCGTGTGTGCAAAAGCGCTACGACGAGATAGGTGGCGAATCCAATGCCCACGCATGCCGCCATGGACCAGCACGGTACGTAGATCTCGATGTTCCCGTTGTAAGAGATCAGCATCGCGCGGAAGATCGCGGTGAGCGAGCCGATGATTACGGGCAGGCTCAGTACGAGCGATGCGGCGACACACAGTGTGATCGAGCGGATGTAGAGGCGCGAAATTTCGCCATCGCGATAGCCAAAGACCTTCATGTAGCTGATGGAACGGGCACTGCGGTCGAGCACGGCTTTGGTCAACAGGTACATGAACAGCAAGAAGATGAACACGGCAAGCCCCACCATCAAGCCGATCAGGTTGCTCATCATGCCGATAAACTGATCGCCTACGGCGCGCATGTCGTCGGGTGTGGTGTCGCTGGCAAAGTAGCGCGCGTCGAGGTCGAGCTTCTCGTCGCTTGCGTAGCCATTGAAGTATGAGGCGTCGTTGCCAAAGAGCTCGTTAAAATCGTCGAGGCTCATGTAGACGTTCATATCAGACTTTGAGCCCCATGTGGAGCCGTTGCCCGTGTATTCGAGAGAGTAGTTCTTGTCCTCATATTTGTCGTAGAAATCGACCTGCTCGCCCTCTTTCCAGCCGAACTTGTCAAGCAACCCGCGTCCAAAGACGATCTGCCCTTCCCCAACGTTCAGGTCTTTCCAATAGCGCGAGCTGGGCGAGATGCCGTAGATCGTTACGGTCTCCTCGCCGTTTCCTTCGCCTCGGTCGTATTGAAGCTGGTAGACGGCGTATTTTTCGGCTTGGGCAATCTTATTCGCACCGTTGTCGGTCGTATTGACAGGGTGGATATCGTCATCGTCGGTGTCGATTTTGGAAGCATCGTCAATAAGGTCGATTACTTCGTCGCGATCGCAGCCGAGGGCATCTGCGATATCGTCGAGGCGGGCGTAGAGCGCGCCTTTCTTGTCCTGGACTTCTGCTAGAGCATTTTGCGCCGCGCTCAGGCTTGCGGCGGAGGGCGAAGCGGTCGCGGCGTCTGCTGCGGCTTGTGCCTCATCCGCCGCATCGCTGAGCTCGTCTTCTGCATTTTCGGCGGCGGTAAGGAGCGCGCCGTCGGTTGATTGCAGGCGCTCGAGCGCTGCCCATTGTTCGCGTTCCTTGGTGCTGCCTTCAAGCTCGAGCGGGGCTTTAAGTGTGTACTGGTGCTTCGCCACAAGGCTTGTCTCGAGGTTGTCGGCATAGTGCGTCATTGTGGGAAGAATCGCCAGGCCGAAGAGCAGAAGCAGCGAGGCGAAAGCGATGCCCACGAAGAGCGTGGCGAAGTTGCCGAGGTTGCGCAGGAAGACGCGGAGGCGGAAGCGCGCGACGAAGCCCATGTACTCGGGCAGCTGCAGGCCTCGCTTGGTGCCGGACTTGCCGCTGGCTTCGTGACGCAAAAACTGCAGGGGTGTTTTGCCCATCTTGCGAAGAAGCCCTGCGAGTGTGATGAGGACGAGCGCTGCGGCGGGCACTATGGCGCACTTGATGAAGATCTCCCAGCTCCAGTACACGCGGAAGGGTGGCAGGCTGTAGGAACCGTAGTAGAGGTTGCGCATGGGCTCGGTGAAGAACGCGACGCCGAGGGTGCACCCCAGTCCAGCTGCGAGGATGCCTACGATGGCGGGGAGCGCGAGGTAATGGAGGATGATCTCGCGCTTGCGGTAGCCGCTGGCAAGCAGCGTTCCGATGACGGCGCTCTCTTCTTCGATCGTGGCGTCGGTAAGCACGACGAAGACAAAGGCCATAATCACGATGATGATGTCGAGCAGCGTCGTCCACATGGCGGAGTCGCCGTCTACGTCGTTGCGCGCGTACCCGATGCCCTGGTTGGAGTCGGCGTCGATGAGGTCGTCCACGCGCGCATCCGCGTCCGTTAAGGCCTCGACCATGTCCTTCTCGGCATCGGTGCGCTCGGCGACGGAGAGGTCGCGGTCATTGAAAGTGAACGAGTAGGTGTAGGCGGGCGCACCGCCGGCGTCTTCGAGCGCAGCAAAGCCGGCGTCTGTGACCTCGGCCACGCCAAAGGTAATGGTGTTTACCGTGAAGTCGGAGTTGTTGGGAAAGAGCGCTTGGCTGTCGGGCAGGGTCATGATGCCGCAGATGGTGTAGGCGCGCCCGCAAAGCTCAACCTTGTCGCCCACGGCGAGGCCGTTGTTCGTGGCGAACACGCGGTCGACGGCGACCTCATTGTCTGCTTGCGGCTTCGTGCCCTCGCAGTAGGACGCGGTGTCGACCTCGGTTCGGTGTGCGTAGGTGCGCAGCGTGCGCTTGGTGCCGTCATCGCCGGTGGGCTTCTTTATGGCTGCGTCTATGGAGAAGTTCTTGTGGAACGTGACGCCGCCGACGCCTTCGGTCGCGCCCTCGGCAGCCTCGAGCTGGGCGTCGGTCGCCTCGAAGGAAGTCGTCACGCGACCGTCTTCAATCGTGTACTCGTTGCGCATGCCGTCGATGATGCAGCCGATGGAGTGAGCGGCGAGCAAGAAGCCCGATGTGAGGGCGATGCTGCCGCACATGAGCAGGAAGATGCCCAGATATTTACCGATGTTGTGGCGCAGCTCGCGAGGGAGCCGCCTGGCAAGAGGAGTCATGGGTCGCCTACCAATCGAGCTCGGCGGCGGATACGGGAGAGTCATTGACCTCGTCTTCGGCCAGATGCCCGTCACGCAAGCGCAGCACGCGATTGGCCATGCGGGCGATGGCGGCATTGTGCGTCACGATCACGATGGTGCAGCCGTACTTGCGGTTCACGCGTTCCATGAGCTCGAGGACTTCTTTCGAGGTCTTGTAGTCGAGGGCTCCCGTGGGCTCGTCGCATAGGATAAGGCCGGGGTTCTTTACGAGCGCACGGCCGATGGCGCAGCGCTGCTGCTGGCCACCGGAGACCTGGCGCGGAAACTTGTTGCGGTGCTCCCAAAGGCCAAGCGAGCGCAGAAGGTCTTCCATGGGCAGGGGGTTTGCCGAGAGGTGTGCTGTGACCTCGATGTTCTCTTTGATGGTGAGATCGGGCACAAGGTTGTAGAACTGAAAGACAAAGCCGAGCTCGCGACGGCGGTACTCGCCGAGGTCCTTGCTCGAAAGTGAGGTGAGCTCGCAATTTCCGACCGAGACCGTGCCGCCGTCGGCGTCCTCGAGGCCGCCGATGAGGTTCAGGAAGGTCGACTTGCCCGAGCCCGAGGGACCGAGCATGACGCAAACCTCGCCTCGGTTCACGGTGGTGGTGATGCCGCTGAGCACCTGGATGCGGGCTTCGCCGTCGCCGTAGTGTTTTTTGAGGTCGTTAACCACTAGGTAGGGGGTGTTGCCCTTCATGGGATGCTCCAATCGTTGCACATAAGGCTAACGGAGCGGTCGATGGGGAGGGCAGAGTTAGCCTAGGTTGAGTTTAACTAGGCTAACAATAGCATAGGGACAAGCTGTCGGTTCGGGAAAGGGCATTTGTTACAAAAGCCCGTTGGAACGTGCCGAGGCGTGTTCGAACGGGCTCGCACCCAGGCGGGCGGGTTGCCTTAATTTGGCGGAGAGGAAACCTTGTTCATGTCGTGCGTCGCGAGGAGGCTCCTGTGGTCACGCCGGCCGATAACGTCAAGACGCTGCGTTGCCTCAACGCCGTGAAGCAGGCTGCCGAGACTGGCCAGCTCGTGGAGCTTGCATAGTCTGACTAACAGCTGAATAGAGCTTAATTGGAAGTCCTTTGTCGTTCCAGGCGAGGGACTTCTTTTTGGTGCGCAGACAGCGCGGACCGGGCCGCGCCGGGCCCGGTCCGTCGGCCTTCCCGTCTCGATATTGTGCTTGCATTAAGGTTGCCACGCATGAAAAAACCCTCCATTTCCCGAGTTCAAGAAATGGAGGGCAGTCCAAGATGCATCAAAAGAGGCTGCTGAGTATATACCAAGAGCAACCGGCCGGTTTTGCGGCGCTACTTTATACCAGAGCGGCCGCAGCTTCCATGGCGTTTGCCTCGGCAAGCATGCTCATCGCGGCGTTGCCATCGCCCTCGAGGGCCGCAAGGCCGCGGTAGAGCCAAGCGTTGATGGTTTGATGCGTGGCTTCTTTAGCCTGAAGCTGACACGCTATATCCGCGAGACGGGCGAGCAGCTCCTTTTTCGAGCTGGAGAACTCCTTGACGTTGGCGACGGAGTGTACGGGCACGCCGCGTTTTTCACTTACGTGATCGATGAGCCCGCAGACCGACTCGGTCTTCTTGCTAAGCTCTTCATCGGAGAGTCTGGCCTGGAGCGAGGCGAGGCCGTCGATGACGATGGCCGCAGGATGCCCACAGGGGACAAAGCCATCAATCTCATCCATGGCTTGATAAATAGTCCCACCAAGGCCGACAAGCGCTCCTGCAAGTTGTGCGTTTTCGTTCTTCATCGTTGGTATCCAATCTAGGGGGTTAGGGCCTAAACGGTTGTTTGATAGAGTAGCTATTCTTCGCATGGGAACAAACTTGTTCATATTTTTGTCAACAAGTTCTCGCAGGCTCTTCACGAAATATCGCTGTTATATTTCAAATTTGTTAAGAACATGCTGGTCCAGAGGCTGGGCGGGCGCATGTGTGATTTGGCGTGCGATTGAGGCGGCGTGCAATCGAGACAGGGTGCATTCAGGTCAACGTGCGTTCGTACCGGTGTGCGTTCAAGCCGTGTGCGCTCGAGTCGGTGGCTCACAGCAGAAAATGATTGGCGGAAAATCGAACATTTTGCGATGAGTGGCGGTAAGTAGTGCATTTATGTGCGAAATCTTGCCCCGAGACGTTTCAAAAACCGCCACTCGTTTACAGATGATGGAAAAACCGCCACTCGTTTGGGGCGTTCCCTACTTGAGTGGCGGTGTTTCATACGTAATGCGATAGTTGTTGTTTCTCATGTTTGAAAAACCGCCACTCGTCTTGCGGTGCTGTTGGGACGAGTGGCGGAAAGACACGCAGTCTTGCTGCGACTGCCATCGGGAATCGAAGGGCTGCCACGCATTTGCAGCTCAGACACGAAGGGGCGATAGCGCCGCTGGTTGGCGCGCCGAGGCCGGTTGACGCGCCGGGGCCGGTGGGCGCTGCCGGCGCTATCCGATAAACGAGCGGATTGCCTCGAGTTGTCGTTGCGCTGCCTGCCTGCCCTGGATATACAGGTCGAGGAGCTTGGATGCATCGCGTTCAACGTGCTTGACGGTGACGGGCTTTGCGGGCGCGATGACGAGTGCACGACCCTGACGCTCGTACTCCCAGATGTGTTCGCGCTGCTCGTTGTAGCGATCGTGGCGCGTGGCGATGGCGTCGAGGAGATAGGGGTACTCGGCATAGCGGGCATTTGCTGCCGGCATGAACTCGTAAGAGCCCTTTTTGTAGTTGCGATCTTGGGTGAGGATTACGATTGCGCGGTCGAAGCCGGCATCTTCCAGTACATGCTCCACAGGCACGGAGTCGGCGATTCCGCCATCAAGGTAGAGATGCCCGTTGAGCTCGACAACAGGGGTGACAAGCGGCAACGACGTGCTGGCGCGTACAGCGTCCAGGTCGAGGGTCGAATCCTTGATGGGGAGATAGTCGGCGGTGCCAAAAACAACATCGGTGACGGTGACGTAGAGCTCGAGGGGGTTGGCCTTAAACGTCTCGTTATCAAAGGGGTCGATGTGATCCTGGATGTCATTGAACAAGAAGTCGTAGCCCACCATGCTTCCGCTTTCGGCAAAAGACTTGGTGCCTACGTAACGCGAGTCGCCGCAAAAGGCGAGGTTCAGGCGATTGCAGCGGCCAATTTGCTTGGATTTGAAGTTGACGCCGTTAAGAGCACCGGCAGATACGCCATAGCAGGCATCGACTGTGATGCCCTTCTCCAAGAAGACGTCGAGTACGCCGGCTGTAAACTGCCCACGGAAGCTGCCGCCTTCAAGTACCAAAGCGGTCTTTCCCGCGTTGTTTGCTTTTTCGCTCATCGTGGCCCCTTTCGAAGTCTGTATCGGGCAAGGTGTGTTCCTGGGACTTCTTCTACCACAATGGGACGTTCTCAAACCAACTTGGGTAAATCCCAGGGCAATCTATTCGACGAATCGCTTTGATTGCCCTGGGCGATAAAGCTCGGTGATGACCTAAATGCTCCAAGCTCGATCTTTTAAGCTACAACCTCTCCAATTTGGAGTTCGAAAAGCAGATCAAGAACAAAGCCAACTGAGGTTGCCTTGATGTTTGCACTTCTTGATGGGCAGTAGAGAAGTGCAAACATCGACGGCACATGAATAGCATGGCGCTCAACGTGGTAGAATACAGGTCCGCGTTGAGCGCGTGTTCTTTGAAAAGGTCGATGTTGCTGCCGTAGTTGTGATGTGCAGCAATGCCATGACCTCTCGATTGAGGGGGTGACTGGTTTCGACACGATAGCCTTGAGAGAGGAAGCAAGCCGAGGTCTCCTCGCCTCGTAAAACAGGGGTACCGTCAAATTGAATTGACAACAACACTTCTTATGAGCCCATGGCTCTCGCTGCTTAATTTATAGCTGGCGCGTCAACCCGGTGATTTCCCCGACACCGGTGCGACGTCATTTTAGGGGAATGCTCTCGCGTACGTAATCGGTATGGCGCGGGCTAAGACCGAACCGGTTGGGATGCTGCGAGCGTGTCGCTGCGCGCAATGCGTCCGAGATTAAATCAGCGACTGAGCTTGGAGATGCCGATCAGGGGGCTTTCGTGGACCGGAGTTCGATTCTCCGCACCTCCACCACAAGAGAATTGGTCGAACACCTTTGGTAGCAAGGGTGTTCGGCCTTTTTCTGTTTTGGCGTGAAATCGTCCGGCAGTTCGTCAAACATGAAGTAGACGGTTACATCTTTGCCGTCAATCTCAACGAATCTGACAAACTCGTTGAGGATTTCCAAAGGCGTTGTGTCGTTCGCGAGATCATCGAGCCACAAAAGCACATCGTCAACCGATGGTTCGAGCGATTCCGCTTGCTCTGCAACGCGCAAGCGGGCTTCTAACTCTGCTCTCTGTCGCTTCAGCTCGGTTGTGCGCTCTCTGCCACCAGGCGGCGCTATGCCGTCTTCTATCGCTTGCCAGATGCGTTCAAACGCGGTGTCGATACGCCGAATCTCTTTCTTGATGAAGTAGCTTTCGGGCTTTTCTTCGGTCGCCCGCTCAGCTTCGTAGCCAGCAAGCGTCTTGGCAATGCGTTTTCTCACATCAGCTTGCTTTACTGCTTCATAGGTCATATCGACCACTGCATCTTCTATCAAGTCTCGGCGAACTGTCCTGCGGCATTTTCGGCACTTGTAATAGTGATAGGCAGAACCATTCTTAGAGGTTCCGCTTGTTCCGGCCATTGGCATTCCGCATCGAGCGCAATAGAGCTTTCCGCTAAGCGGGAACTCTAGCGCGCTGTCAACCTTCCTTCGTGGGCGGTGACGGTCGCTAAGGATGCTGTTTATCATATCCTGTTCTGCTTGTGACCATAGGGCTGGCATACCGCCTTCTACCTCGTGTCCTGCGTACTTGTAGACACCTGCGTTCTGCACTCGCTTTAGAAGCTTGGTGACGGTATCCTGATTGAACTTTGCGCCGCGCTTGCTGCGCTCAGCGTCAACGGCGCGCACGATCTCCGCTACTGAGTTACCGCTAAACAAAAGGTTCTTCATGCGCCTAAGCACTGCGGCTTCTCGCTCGTTGATGGCGTAGCGTCCTTCTACGATATCCCATCCATAGAGAGTGCGACCATTAGCCATGCACCGTTCGGCGTTCTTCTGGATTCCGTCTCTAATGCGTTCACTGTCGATTGCGCTTTCCCATTCTGCGAGAACTTCGAGCATTCCAAGCTGAAGAACACCGCTCGAACCGTTCGCTATCTCTTCGCCCGCATAAAGTATTTCTACACCAGCCTTGCGCAACATGATTCGCGCCAATGCCATTTCATCGCGGTTGCGCATTATGCGAGTTACCTTGTAAATCACCACAAAATCAAATAGACCAAGCTTCGCATCGCTCATCATCCGTTGGAACTCTGCTCGATCTACGTTGCGCCCTGTCTGCGCATAGTCGCAGTATTCGCGCACGACATGCAAGCCTTCACGCTCGCAGTATTCGCGTGAGTTCTCAACTTGTATCTCAATGCTTTCTGAGCGTTGGTTGTGCGAGCTGAACCGCGCGTATATGGCAGCTCGGTTCTTCACCATGCTAAAATCACCCCTTAGAGCGAGCGCGCAATTGCGCTTCGTTCTTTGCACTTGCCCTGCGCGCCGACCGCCAAGAAGCCGCGCAGGGTTTTCTATTTCCTTCCCTTTGAACCTATGGCAAGCAAAGCGCCCAATATAGCAATCGGGACACCAACGATTGCTGCGCCTAAAACAGTGATTGCAAGCCCAATCAATACGCAAACGGAACCGATTAACACCAATGCTTTATTCGTGTTCCGCCGATCTGGCACGGCATGGTTTCTGTCCGGTTGATTATCCACGCTGTCTTTTTCATCCTTGGCTTGCTGCTGAACCTCGTTAGCCGATGGCGCGTTGTTAGTATGTTCGTCAGTGTCGGCCAATGCGGCAGCATAGCCGCTGCAAACGATGCTTCTAAACTCTTCGTCGCCATACTCGAAATACGAATCGCCGAACTCATCCTTTACGCGCTTCGGGCGGCGGCGCGGCTCACCAAAAAGAAAATCATCGAGAATCGAATTGAAGCAATGCGCTGTTGCTCTTACGTCGTTCAAGGCGTCATGCGCCCCAAAGTCACGATATCCGTAGAACGCTGCGCAATCTTCCAACTTGCACCATGACCATTCAGCATGCGTGCCGTCCCATGCGCCGTGTATCTTCGCAAACTCCTTCATCACGTCAAACGTCTGATGATCTGGTATATCCAAGCCTGAAGCTCGAAGAAATCCTAGGTCGAAATCGGCATTGTATGCGACGTATAGCTTAGCGTTCTTGAAAATCGGTTCAATTTCCGAACGCCTTTCTACAATCGTCTGCTTGTCCTTCACCATAGACGGAGATATTCCGTTTATGCTTTCCGCTTTAGGCCACTTTTTGCGCTCCGATGGCTTCAATAGGTCGCAAAACAGAACGTCACCGTCAAGATTCATGACAGCGAGCGACAGTATTTCATCGCGGCGAGAACCGCCGATGTTCAAGCCGGTTGTCTCGGTATCAAAAACGATTACCTTCTTTGGGTCAATCGCTTGTAACTTCTCTTTTCTAGTCATTTCCGCCACCAATCTTCAGCGTATCCGTCAAGCCAAGGATGAAGTCAGCAGAGCAATTTAGGGTCTCAACAATTAGCCTGACTTCTTCGCCGTTGGGCGCGCGCTTCCCGCTTTCCCACCTAGAAATCGTCTGCTTATGAACGCCGACCGCTTCTGCAAGTTGATCTTGGTTGAAGCCATTAGCCTTGCGCGCGATGGCAATTCGAGCGCCAATGAGCTTCTTTGTCTCGGTGCTATCCATAGCAACCCCTATCAAACGTAACCGTCTCGGCTAATTGTATACAAATTATTGTTGACACGCTAGACCAAACGGCTTACTCTTTTGCTTGCCCCGAAATAAGCCGTATGGTTTATTTCATCTCTCTTTCGGATGATTGGAGGTGAACAATGAGCGAGAACTATAAGGCAGCGCGCGAGCGGAAAGGTCTTACGGCTCAGAAGGCCGCAACCCTTCTTGGCGTTTCCATCACGACGCTTAGCAATTGGGAGACGGGCAAGACTTCGCCGACAGCGCCCATGCTCATAGAGCTTTGCAAGCTCTATGAGTGTACCGCCGATGAGCTTTTGGGCATCGTCGCTCTTTCGAGCAACTAAAGCGGAGGTTTCGAAACGTGAAAACCGATAAGAAAACCGTTGGTTTTGGAGGTGGTATTACGAATGCCCGAACCGTGCGGCCTAAGCGCTGCGCAGCGCCAGTGGTGCAGATGCGCCGTTGCGAAAACGCGCGAATGGCTGCGAAGAAAGATGCCCGCCCGAAGCGGCAACTTCGAACGGGCGTGTCAAATTGCAGGGCGCAATTGACAGAAGACAGTATAGCGCGCATGCCGCGCTACCAGCGCTGGGGATTGTATGCAATCGCCGCTCTGACGCTAACCGGCATCCTCCCTATGGCTGCTGCCGCCCTGCTTGGGTGGTTGTGCGATCTTGTGGGCTGGTGGCTTCTCATTCCGCTTTACATCGTGGTTGGTCGCGTCTTGTGGCGCGTGATTTGGTCATGAAGGCCGAAGTCTACCGCGACAACGCGGGCTTCTGGATGGCGCGCATAGAGGAAGACGCGAGCACGCCGGAAAACCGGGGCATCGGCAGGGTCTACCGCCGCCAGATGCTACCCGTCGCACCATCGGCGAGCAAGGCGGAAGCAGAAGCGGCCTTGCGCCGCGTCATGAGCCGTGAAGCGAGGTGCCCGCATGGACACCGATAACTACACGCAACCGCTCGAAGCCGTCATGCGCGAAGAGCGCCAGCGCGTCTACCCGATGCCGCTAAAGGTCGCGGACAGACGTTACCTGTTCAAGGAGTGGTGCGAGAAGAACCCAAAGGCGCTGCGCGAAATCGAGCTTACAGCGCTCGCAATCGACGCGCGCGGGCTTCGCGTCTCCACTAAGTACCTCATCGAGAAGCAGCGCTACGAGGGCACTACGAAGCTCGTTGGCGTGCCCTTCGTTGACGATCAGGGCAACGAACACACCTACGGAATCAACAACAGCGATAGCTCTTTGCTCGCTCGCTGGCTGCTCGAACGCAACCCGAAGCTTCGCATCGAGCTTAGAACATCCATGTTTGACAAGGAGAAGAAAGATGAAGCGTAAAGAGATCACCGAGACTATCGCCAAGGTCGGCGCTGGCACCTTCGACCTCAACGGCAGCATGTCGCTCATCAATCCCAAGACCGGCGAGGGCTTCGACGTTGATA
>OLPZ01001843.1_pt1 | contig 13228 bp, 7 predicted proteins | sample 1672711 | NCBI WGS metagenome assembly OLPZ01 (sample SAMEA3136716, study PRJEB25190) | human gut metagenome
ATTCTTTTGTTATATAAAAATGTTGTTAACAACATTTTTATATAACAAAAGAATATGCACAAAAATAATACTATTTATTTATAAAATAAACTAAACCCCAGAAGCGTATATTAACTACTGTTAACATACTTCTGAGGTTAAAATTGTTAATTATTTATTTTTCTTTTTTAGGAAGTATACACCAAATCCAATTATTAAAACTGCAAATGTTATAGTTATTCCATAAAATATTCCTTGTCCTGTTTTAGGTATTTCATTTTTATTTTCAGAATTTACCTTGTTATCTGTACTAGTATTACTATTATCATCTTTAGGAGTTTCAGGTGTTACTGGTACATCTGGTGCTTCAACTTTATCATCTGATCCGCTGCCATTTCCTGGTTTATTTATATTCCCTGAATTATCATTACCTGAATCATCTGGATTTTCCGGAATACTTGGGTTATCTGGAAGTTCTGGATTACCAGGAGTAGTTGGCTCATCTGGTTTTTCTGGCTTTATAGGGTTAGATGGCTCTAATTCTACCATTTTCATACTTACTTTTACATTTATAGTCTTAGTTGTAGTTGCACCATTACTATCTGTTACACTATAAATTACCTTGTAATTTCCAACCTTAGTTGTATCAACATCACTTTCAACAACTACTTTATCAACTGGAATTTCTCCATCCTCTTCATCAATTACCTTTACATTATCTAGTTCATTAAATTTATCACCAACTACTAATTCAACATCATTTGCTATTATTACAGGTGCAGCATTCATACTTGGTGCATTTATTACTTTCTTTTCAACAACTAATGTTAATGATTTTTCTGAAACATTATTAAATCTATCAGTAGCTCTCACTGTTAACTCATATGTTCCTGCTTTATTCACATCATAACTACCAATTATTTCAGGATTAATAGTTCCTCCTAAATAGTCAACTGCACTTATATATTTACTTAAATCAAGTTCATCACCTTTAGTAACAACTATTTTATCAACTTCTTGCCCATTATTCATAATAGTTATTATAGGCTTACTAATTTCTTGATTTGCCACTTCTTCAACTATTACAGTTTGTTTTAAATTAGTAACTTCTCCCTCACTATCACTAACTGAATAGTTAATATTATATGTACCAACCTTTTTCGTATCAACCTTTCCGGTAACAACTACTTTATCAACTGGAATTTCTCCATCCTCTTCATCATTAACTACAATATAACTTTTTGCATCAAAATCCTCTCCCTTTGATACAAAAATATTTCCATCAACTACTGTTGCTAAATTTTTCAGACTTATTACTGGAGAGGAATTTATAGTTAACTTTTCCATATTTAAATTTGCTATATCATTTCCACTAACTTGCTTATTAGTATCATTAATTATATAGCTATATGAGTTTCCGTCATTATTTACATTAGCATTAATAGTATATGCAGAACTTCCATTTCCATCCTTAGTAACATTTATTTCGCATATTTCTAACTCTCCACCATTCTTATCTAATGGTTCATTAGATATTATAAATATTTCCATAGACTTTTTATCATCACTTATTTTAGTATGAGTTTTTATATCATTTGATTTTGATTTCACAAGCCATTCAATGCTATTTTCCTTAAATTTAGCATTACCATCAATCTTCAAACTCAATTGTAATGATTTAATTACAGGAGTAAAATTATCCAATTTAATTTTAACTTTATCCTTTTCTATTTTTTCAACACCTAACTCTACAGCTACTTTATTACTTACTTTTTTATTATCTGCAACACCATTAATTGAATATGCAAATATAACTGCAGTAACTGTAGATATAGCCATTAAATTAACAAATCTCTTATTTTTCTTTTTCTTATTATTTCTTCTAGTAGCTCTATTTTCAAATCTTTTCTGAATCATCTTATCACCCCGTTTAATTTAGTGACAAGTTATAAGTGACAAGTGACAAGTTAATGATTAAACTCTTTGAAGAGTTTCTTAAAATATATTTTCTTAAATTAAGAATCAGCTCAATTTTTCTCTCATCTTGTCACTTGCCATTTTCCACTCTTAACTATCTCAAAATTCATCATAAACTGAATTTTTTCCTCATCTTGTCACTTGTCACTCGTCACTCTTAACTATCCTCATATTATCTTGCTTCTATTACTTTATTAATTACATCTTCCTTAATATTAAAGGTCTTAATGTTATTAGTTCTTTTTTCATTACCTGATGATAATTTTATTTCTGGCAGTTCATCTGGAACTTTAATTTTAAAAGTATCACTTACAAGTCTTTGTCCTCCAGTTAATGCATCTGCACTATCTGTTCTATATAACTCAGCAAATATCTCTGTATTATCTTTCATAAAGTCATTAACATATTCTGGTTCAACCCAATAAACCCAATTTCCTTCAGAAATTTCTTGTAAATCTCCGTTATCAGGAATTTCTGCCATAAGTATTCCATTATATTTATCAGCAATATGCTCTTCATTTTGATTTAATACTAAAGGTACATTAAAAGCTGGATTTCCTCTATATTCACCAGTTATAACTATTGAACCTGCTGGAATTGATTTTTCTTCATTTTCCTCAGTTTCAGGGTTATCAGCTACATAAACAAACTTTTCTTTTAATATTCCAATACCATTTTCATAATTAATATTATCTTCTGCAACACCAATTTCAATATTATCTCCAGGAGGCGTTATTACTTCAAGTTCAGCTATTGAAATATTCTTAGTTTCTAAAGCTGTAATCTTAACATATCTTGCATTATATGAGCTTAATTGATTTCCTCCAGTAACTCCTTCTTGGTCAAAGAAAATAGTAGCTGTTGGATTATCTGCAGTTAAATTTAATGTATCTTCCTTAACAGTTGTCCAATTTGCTCCATCTTTACTAACCTCAATTTTATATTTCTTAAGTGCTGAACTTGCCACAGCTTGTCTCTTAAATATAAATCCTGAAGTTTCAATAGGTGCAGTATACTTTATACCTACTAATGTCTTCATTTCAGTAGTATCTACTATTACATATGGATTATTATTAGGATTCATTTCTGTTAAATGAATTGAGCTATTAAATTCATCTTTAGTTAACATTCTACCTTCATAAGCAGTATTATTGTTATCATCTAAAGCTAATTTTAAATCCTTATTTTCTTCATGTGAATGAATATCATTGTGGTTTTCATTTAAACTTATTGTATTGGTAGTTAAAATTGTACTAGATTTAGCAATTCCACCTTCATGTCTAACTTTAATTGTTCCTAATTCAACTGTATTAGTTGGATTTAAATTATAATCATATGCAACTGCAGAATAAGTAACTACTCTATTATTTATATTGTCTACTACATCAGTATAAACAGTCTCTTGTCCATTTTTATTTCTTTCAATAAATCCAGCTGGCTTACCATTTCTATATATTTCATACCCTAAAATATTATCATTGCTTTTATCTACAGATAAATTAATTGAAACATTTTTATCATTTACATAAGAACCATTTACTATTTCATTTCCTCTAGAGTCATTTCCAAACTTAGCAGAAAGAATAGTTCCCTCTTCCATATCTGCAGTTCCTGCCATTCTTCTTCTTCTAGCTTCATCATTAATATATTGAATCTTCTTAGTTTCTTTAGGGAATTGAGATACATATTGTAATGTTGTTTCATTTGCCACTATTCCATGTGCTTCATAAAAATCAGTTAAATCTTTTCCTGCAACCTTTGAGTTCATTCTAATTAACCATTGATCTCTATCGCCATTAGCTTTTTCCTCTGCTGTCATTTCTCTGTATGCTCTATTTAATTTTGCAAAGAATGAATCATTACTTAAATCAGCATCTCCATCAGTTAATAACATTTTATATGTACTTTCATTTTCATATGCAAGATATGGTTGCCACAACATATTAACTACAACACTTCTATTAGTAGATAAACCAATTGTATTTGAAGTTACTTTTTTATAAAGTTCATTCATTGATGATGCATATGGACTATCTTCATCAAGCATTGTTCCTGTAATTGCAGTCATTAAATTATTACTTGTTTCTGGATAAAGTCTATCTGCAATATCCATACAATGTCCCATTTCATGACCTATTAATCCTCCATAAAGATGAGCTTCATCCTTATTTACTACATCTCCCATTGAATCAATCTTATAAGGAACCCCTTGAATATATGAAGCTGAATTAAATCCTACCCCTATATGATGACTTGATGCATAAGCTGCTGCTCCCATCATCATTCTTTGATATTTAATATTTAATCTTGTAAGCGGAGCTCTATGCTTTTTAAAGTATTCTCTATCTTCAGAGTCAATTTCTCCATTTCCATTGAAATCCTTAACCTCTTCAAATACACCTTTTTTAGCAAATCCAACTTGTACTTCCTGTTCCCATGCTAAAAGTGCATTATGTACCCTTTCAACTTGAGCTTCTATATCATTTTCTAATCCTTCTTCAATTCCTCTAAGTATTTCAGATGCTGGTAAAGTTAATGTAAATCTATCCCCTTCTATATCTGTTGTGTTTAAAGGTGATGTTTCTTTATCATAAAGATAAATATTATTAATCTTATCTTTATCACTAACTTCTGTTGGATATAAACTCTTTATGTCAGATATATATGTTTTTAACTCATTTATATAAGCTCTTATTTTATCTTTAACTTCTTCTTCCTTAGTAGAATCATTTATTATATTATTAACATTTAAATGAGGAATATCAGTAACTCCACTTAAACGAATTTGTACATTTGCACTTGTAGAACCTTGAGTAACCCTCGCCATAACTTGACCACCCTTTTCTACATCAGCAGAAATAATTGAAGGAATTGTTATTTCAGTTCTTCCCGGAGATATTGTATAAACTTTACTCATATATGAAGTTGGTAATCCATAATTTTGTAAAAATACTATATCAACCTTTGTATTTGGGTCACTTGATCCCATATATACTACTATTTGTTTAGATGTTCCATTATCATCAACTGAAGGTCTTGCAACACTTCCTAATGACTGATAACTATTTTCCATTCCTAAAGATGGACCTTCATTATCAGTTCTAATACTAGCATCAAGAGTTGTTACCTTTTCAGAAACTTCCTTATCATTAAATAACTTTTGTGCAACATCTAATTCCTTTTCTAAAATGGCTTTATCTGGATGATATTCTCCACTTAAATCATCTTGTATATTTAATCGCTTTGATAATTCATCTAATACATTTTGAGTAACAGACTCTTTAAGAACTAATCTTAAATCATCTTTATATAAATTCTTTATATCATCAGCTAAACTATCATATTCATAAAATTTAAGCTCTGATATTATTTGTGTACTTCCACCATATCCTGATGTATCAACCTTTATTTTTTTTGCTCTTATAGGTTCATTTAAATTTACCATGTAATAGCTATGACCATTAGAGCTCTTTTCACTTATTGATTCCGTATAAATTACATTTTTATTATCATTCTCATCCCAATAAGTAACCTTAACCTTATATAAGCCCATATAGTGGCCCTTTTGTAATGTTCTTCCTATCCCTATTTTCCCAATTGTATAAGTGTCATCAAATGTAATTTCAGAACCTCTATCAGCACCATAACTAGCTCCTGTATCCCAGTCATTAACCTTCCATTCAGTAGTAAAATCACCATCAACTAATGCATATTTAGAATCATAATGTAAGCCATCATCTTGAGATGCCCATCCATTAGAATCCTTTTTATTACGAACATCAACAATATGAGTTGTTCCAATTTCATTTTCAGTTGTTGGTCTATTAATTAATTTATACTCTTGCATCTTTGGTGGATTAACAGATGTTGTACTTGCTATATATGCCTTAGACATTTCACTTGTACCTAAATGGTTAGTTGCTGTAACCCTTACTTCATAAGAAACATTATCCTCAAGACCATTAACTGTATAGCTATGACTTCTTACTAATTTATTTTTATCTGGATTAGTAATATCTTCACTACCCTCAACAACTTCCTTGTGATTATCATTTGCCTTTATCCAATTTTTATTACTATCACCAATTTTTCTGTAATAAATATCAAAATCCCTAGCTTGAGAATGTTGTTCCCATTTTACTGTAAATGACTTATAACCTTGATCTGTAGTTAAATTTCTAGGTGGTTCTGGCTTATTTAAAGGAATAACTTGAATTTCTGATACACTTCCTTTATCACCATTATAATAACTATCAATTGGATTAAAGTTAGCATCTACATTATCAGCTTTTCTATCAAAGGCTGAAGGCACATCTTCTTCAGTTAAATATCCACTGCTCCATTCCCCATTTAAAGATTGAATACTTACTCTATATAAATCATATGGCTTTATGTCTTTATCTAATATATTTAAATTAGTTTTATTGGTTTGTAATTTCTTAGTACTAATAACTTGTCCATTTTCGTTAAGTTTTTGATACATTACTTCATATGAAGTTACATTTGGTTGTGCTTCCCATGATATAGTTATTCTTTCATCATGAAGATTAGTTGATGTTTCTAAAGTCTTTATTGTAGGAATATTCATATCTGGCTTTGGAACTTCCTTATATACATTATTTAAAAACTCTATTTTAGCTATTTCAGATATATTTTTATTTCCTCTATTAGCTGTTACATTTATAGAAATTTGCTTAACAGCAACTTGAGTTCCTAAATCAATAACTATATCTCCATTTGAACCCTTTGAACGAGCTTCATTAGAATTTTCATTAAATTCTACAGTTTTTGTAACACCATTTTCATCAACATATGTTATACTACCCTTTTCTGGCATTGATGCATCTGAGTTACTTGAAGTCTTAGGAGCCTTAATTACTATTTGTTCCATTTCAATTGAATTTTCTGATGCTAAAGCTATTCCTTCTTTGCTTCCTCTCATAGATTTAGATAAATCAATCCCAAGTACTAATGGAGATTCCTCACTAGGTGCTTGTCCGTCATTTTTTCCTAAAGATACTGATTTTTCATTATCTATAAATATATCCTTAATACTAGTACCACTTTCCAGCTTGAATTTACTTTCATCAACACTAATACTATTTACATCAATTATTGCATCAGTATTTTCAATAACTGCCTTACCTTGAGTAGCTCCCATATTAGAATTTATATAAGTTAAATCAGCAATATCAATTTTACCGTCCTTATTAATATCAAATTTCAATGTATCTTTTGTAACTTTTGATGTTCCAATATTCTCAAATACTAAATCATAGTCTCCCATATCTATTTTTCCATCGCCATTTACATCACCAGCTAAAAATACTCCATTGTAATTTAAAGATTCATTATTACTACTTCCTAAAATAACTCTCTTTGAAAAATCTTTAATTTCTATATTTTCTACCTTTGTATCTATATATCCTTCTGATTTAATTTCAGCAGCATATGTTCCAAGCTCTAATTTTTCAATTGTTATATGTAAAAAATAAATATCTTTTTGTCCATCTTCTAATGGCAATCTTTTTGAATTTAATTTTTCAACCTTATATGTTATTCCATTTTCTAAATCTCCATTTTCTAAAGATAAGTCTAAATTTTGAATAATCTTACTTTCATCTTTAAATATTGATAAACCTATTGAATTTAAGTCCTTTACTGGCATAGCAAAATTCATATCAAATTCTAATTTTCCATATCTTTTTACATCTTCTATAATATTAGAAGTATTTTCTGATGTTGTTTCATTTGAAACTTCTTCATTTGGATTATTTTCTAAAGTTAAATCATCACTATTATTTTCAAATGACTCACTATTATCTATATCTGTTTGAATTTCTTCATCCTTATTTAATTCATTATCTTCATCATTTATTTCTGAGTTAATACTACCTTCCCCTGTCTCATCATTATTTGATGAATTTTCAGTATTTGAACTTTCTATACTTTCTGTATCTTCTACAGTAACATCAATAGAATTGTTAAACTCTTCATTTATATTAGCATTAATTGAATCATCTGCCTTAGTTGTAGCACTTACTGATTGTGCCGCTATAGTAGTTAAATTAGTTGCTGCCAATGCAGTTAAAATAGTATTTGATACTATTTTCTTCATTTACACCCTCTCCTTTTATTTTATAATTATACAAATTTATAACCATTTTAAATTTTACTCTACTTTTTTGTATTTTTAAACACTTTTATTTAATTTAATTCAATTTATATAAATTAATATTCAATCCTTAATTCAATTTACGACTTTTTTCGACTTTAAAAATTCTAAAAATATAAATAAAAAAATCATTCCCCATGTAATAAATTTACTAAAACTATAACTATACTACATAAGAAATGATTAAAATTTAATTAATTAAAATATTCAACTATATGATTTAAAATCCTTTCACATGCCTTTCCATCTCCATAAGGATTGGCTGCATGAGCCATATTTTCATAAGTGCCTTTATCATTTACAAGTTCATTTGCTATATTAAAAATATCTTCCTTTTTAACCCCAGCTAACTTAACTGTTCCAGCTTCAATTGCTTCTGGTCTTTCAGTTTCTGTTCTTAATACCATAACTGGTTTTCCAAGTGCAGGTGCTTCTTCTTGAATTCCTCCTGAATCAGTCATTATTAAATAACATTTAGCCATTAAATTAGCAAAATCAACGTATTCTAATGGTTCAATTAAATGTACCCTATTTTCAATTTCCTTAAATTCCTCAGCTGCAATTTCTCTTATCAATGGATTCTTATGCATAGGAAAAATTACATCAACATCATCATTTTTAATAACTAATTCATTAACTGCTTTAAATATTTCTTTCATTGGTTCTCCCCAATTTTCTCTTCTATGAGCAGTTAATAAAATAACCTTTTTATTTTCAAAATCTATATTGTTTAAACTATTATCTTCAAATTTATGTTCATTATTTATTACACTTAAAAGAGAATCTATTACCGTATTTCCTGTTATATAAATATTTTTATGTATATTTTCCATTTCTAAATTTTTTTTATTGCTTTTTGTTGCAGCAAAATGTAAAGTGGCTATTGCCCCAGTTAGCTTTCTATTTGCTTCTTCTGGGAAAGGCGAATATATATCTCCTGTTCTAAGACCTGCTTCCACATGTCCTATAGGTTTTTGATTATAAAATGCTGCTAATGCTCCATTTAATGTAGTTGAAGTATCTCCATGAACTAATACTATATCTGGATTGCACTCATTAATTACTTTATCTACACCAGTTAACACCTTATTTGAAACATCTACAATAGTTTGTCCATGAGACATTACATTTAAATCATATTTAGGTTTTACATTAAAAACATCTAATACTGCATCAAGCATTTCTCTATGTTGTCCTGTTACACATACTATAGATTCTATTCTATCATCTTTTTCTAACACCTTTACTAATGGACACATTTTTATTGCTTCCGGTCTTGTTCCGAATACACTTAAAACCTTTATCTTTTCCACTTATTTTTTCCTCCTAATATTTTTAAAATGTTAAGTTATTTTTCATTTATGCAATTTCCTATAATAATTAAAATTACTGGTATTATATAATATATTAAATCTATAAAAGGTATAAAATCTATAAACCTTATTGCTATACTACCTATAATAAATATTAGTAATGTAAATACTGAAACTATAATTATAGGTATAATTATTCTTATGGTTTTCTTAAATTTTATAAAATCACTAAATAATAATGCTGATAATGCTATAAGTATTAATGGTTGTGCTAATATTAATATTGAATTTATTAAAAATAGAAAAGCCCTAACTCCACTATCGTATCTAAATGAAATATACATATTTTCAAAACAGTTTCCAAATTCATTAAAAGCACTAATTACCCTTGGTATTAAAATTACTATAGCTATTACCCCTAAAATACTTCCTATACCCTTATATCTTATAAAAGATTTATTTGATACATTTTTATTTATATTGCTTTGAAAATCAACATTTGTATTTAAAAATAAATTACTCTCATCATTATCATTTAAATGTTGAAAATCATCAATAACTTCATTTTTATTATATATTTCATTTTCTTTGTTTGAATACATTTCTGAAATACATTCTTTACAATAATATTTATTATTTATTTTTACTGCACATTCTTCACAAATAAGCTTATGGCATTTAACACACATTGCTATTGCTTCTCTATTTTCATGCTTTAAACAATTCATCCCTAATTAATTCTCCTTCTATTATAAATTAATATCAATTTATAATTTACATCACTTTACTTAACCATAATTATCTCCATTTTATTTACCTTATTGATAAACCAAAATTATAAATTCTAAATTATCTTGTCTTTTATTCATATTATTATAATTATATCATATAATTTAAATGCCATAAATCAATTATAAAATAAATGAACCTAGCGTAGAGTAAAATTTTCACTAGGTTCACTTTCTTTAATTTAACTTTTTTATTGTATTTCATCATGATTATCTATTATTTTCTTATATTTATTATCATAATAATCATACTTCTCATCTAAATAACCATATTCATAAAAATTATTATAACTATTTTCAATTTCATCATCAAAATCACTTGCTACTTTCAATAATGAAAAAATAACTATAAATATTAAACATATAAATCCAATAATAAAAATATATTTAATCACATACTCACCTCTTACAAACCAAACAATATCATTACAAATTTTCCCCATATTAATTGCAATATATTCTTTTAATTCATATTTTTTTTATTTATCTTTATTTATGCTAAGTATAAAAAAAGTTTACAATGACAAGAATAAAAATATGTTAACTATGATTTTATATTTTAAAATTTAATAAAGGTAGGTAAAATTTCAATGATTGATTTTAAAACAAGTAAGACAAAAGAAAATCTATTAAAAGCATTTGCAGGCGAAAGTCAAGCAAGAAATAGATATACATTTGCTGCTGAAGTAGCTAAAACAGAGGGATACCCTATTTTACATGACTTATTTATTTATACAGCTAACCAAGAAAAAGCTCATGCTCAACAATTCATGGAAAAATTAAAAGAATTTTCTGGAAGTGAAATTGAATTCACAGCTTCTTATCCAGTAGAAGTAGAAAAATCAACGCTAACTTTACTAAAACAAGCTGAAAAAAATGAATCAAATGAAGGTAAAAATATTTATATTGAATTTGCCAAAGTTGCAAAAGAAGAAGGTTTTTCTGATATAGAAAATCTATTTACTAATATAGCTTCTATTGAAAATGTTCATTCTGAACGCTTTAAAAAATATGCTGAAAAGCTTTCAAGTGGCTCATTGTTTAAAGATACAATTACTTCAGCTTGGATGTGTACAAATTGTGGATTTATTTATGAAGGTCTAGTAGCACCAGCAAAATGTCCAGTATGTTCTCATCCTCAAGGATATTTTATTAAATTTGATGAATCTCCTTTTGAAGATAAATAATCACTCATATTCAATTAATTTATAAAAAAATATTAATATTATATAACATTAATCCACATTTAAAGAAAATTTTAATAATTAATCTTTCCTTAAATGTGGATTTTTTTAATTATAAATATCTGATAATTCTAATTCTGTATTAGCTTCATCAAATTCATAAATTTTCATTGGCATATTATCAACTAGTACATTTGGTAATACAATATCAAATATACTACCTCTCTCTAATTCACTACTTACAAATATAAATCCATCATGTGCTTCTACCATTGATTTAACTATACTTAAACCAATACCACTACCTTCATTTAACCTTTTAAAAGAATTATCAAGCCTTAAAAATCTTTCAAATACTTTATCTTTCATATCTATTGGAATACCTATTCCATTATCTTCAAATGTTAATACTACATTTTTTTCACTTACATTAATATTAACTTTAATTCTTCCACTATGTTCAGTATATTTAATAGAATTAGATAATAAATTTAAAACTACCTTTTCAATCATATTTGGATCACACTTTATATAATGCTCTTCCACATTTGTATCAAATTCAATAGTTATATTTTTAAATTTCAAAAATGAAACTGTTGAAATAACTATATTTTCTATAAATGAAACTATTTCATAATTTCCAAAATTAGGGCTAATTACACCAGTATCAATCTTAGTTGTATCTACAATATTATTTATTAGCCTAATCATTCTTTTGCTATTTAATTTTAATGAAGAACTATACTTATCATACACCTTTAAAAACTCATCTGCCCCATTTGATTTTGTTCCTTCTAATAATTGTAATGTAGAATAAAGAACATTAAGTGGAGTTTTTAACTCATGTGATAAAGTTGAAATAAATTCTGATTTTTTTGTATCATTAAGCTTACGCACTTCTAATTCTTGCTCTAATTTAATTCTATCAGTAATACTTATAAAACTAACTAATATTTCATTTTCATTAAATGATTTATTTTCACTTGAATATATCATTTGAATATAACAATCAAATATGCATTTATTATTGCTAACATTCACTAATCCTCTCCATGCTCCATTTTTAGTTAACTCTTCCTGAATCTCATTTATTTTTTCTTTAAAACCATCATTTTTTAATATCTTTTCCTTATACCACTTTTCATCAATATCCTGTCCATAATGTTCTTTAATTTTATTATTCATATCTGCTCTCTCCCTTTTTCAGCCATTATTCTACATTCTTCAGCGCTTCATCCATCGGTACCCGGCAGATTCTGCGGTATTCTAGCGCCGCCACCACTGCATACGTTCCGATTCCAAGAAGAAACATCTTAACATAGACCGCTGACTCGATATAAAATGTAATCCATCCACTGATACTCTCCAACATCACTGCCCGGAACAAATATTCCATCGCCCAGTATTCCATCGGAAGGCTCAACAACAGGAACAGTACCACCATAATCGATGTCGATACGATATACAACCGGCTGATCTCCCGGTTGCTGTAGCCGAGAATCTTGACCATAGAAATCGACTGTGCATTTTTCTCTATGATAATCTTCGACAGCAGATAAATCAGGATCATAAACATCAACACCGCAAATCCGTCCACCAGTCCCATCATACTTCCCATGGAAACATTCAGCTGTCTGCTGATCTTGGTCAGTGCATCCAGATCAATCACAGAACCGATGTAGCTGCTGTCGATATCTGTAATCTCTGAATTGCTGAAATATCCGCTGAAATAATCATCTCCCAGATCAAAGGTCCGGTTCAATTCCTCCTGTGGCATGAAAATACAAAGACTGCCATTATAATCATAAATTC
>OLPZ01001854.1_pt1 | contig 13162 bp, 6 predicted proteins | sample 1672711 | NCBI WGS metagenome assembly OLPZ01 (sample SAMEA3136716, study PRJEB25190) | human gut metagenome
CGTTACCGAGCAACGCGTCGGCGATGCCGGCGGCAACGAGGTGTTCCCAGGCAAGATCGTCATCGGTCTCGATGGGCTCTTCACTCAGGTTGCCGCTGGTCATGACGAGCGCGTGCATACCGTGCGACGCGGCAGCGGCAAGCAACAGATGTTGAAGCGGCGTATAGGGGAGCATAACGCCGAGCTCGGGCAAGTCGTGCGCGGCAGATGGCGCGAGGGCGAGGATGTCGGGGGAACCGCCGTCGCTCCCGCAAACAGCACGCCGGCGCAGCAGCACGATGGGGCGGATGCTGCCGGCGAGAAGCTCGCGCTCAGCGTCGTCGATATGGCACAGGCGCCCGGCATCGGCAAGACTGCGCACCATGACGGCAAGTGGTTTGTTGCTGCGACGTTTGCGACGGCGCAACTCGGCCACCGCCTGCTCGTTGGCAGCGTCACAGGCTAGATGGAATCCGCCCAGGCCCTTGATGGCAACGATGCCACCGCTGGCCAGCAGCTCAACGCAGCGCTCGATGATAGCGTCGCTGGCCTCGCGCGTGGAGCCGACGGCTGGCGTTGCGTCGACCGCCGTTGGCACAACACCGCGATCGGCCTCGCGCCACGTAATGTGCGGCCCGCATTCAAAGCAGGCATCGGGCTGCGCGTGAAAGCGTCGATCGAGTGGGTCGGCATACTCTGCGGCGCAGGTGGGGCACATGGGAAAGCGATCCATCGAGGTTGCCGCTCGGTCATAGGGCAGCGAGCGAATGATGGTAAAGCGCGGTCCGCAATTGGTGCAGTTGATAAAGGGATAGTGAAAGCGTCGGTCGGCGGGGTCGAATAACTCGCGCAGGCAGTCATCGCACGTGGCGATGTCGGGCGAGATGAGCGTCGTGTGGGCGGTTTGATCCTGCGACGCCACGATGCGAAAGCCCTGCTCGTTAGCGGCGTCCCAGTCGCCGGGTGCTAGGTCCACAACCTCGACATGCTCCACGCGAGACGCCGCGGGTGCATGCTCGGAAAGCGCGTCGACAAATTCGTCGAGCGACTCGCTTAGAGCGTGCGCTTCGATATGCACGCCATCGCCCGCGTTGAGCACCCAGCCGCAAATGCCGTGCGCCACGGCCTCGCGATACACAAATGGCCGCATGCCGACGCCCTGCACAATGCCCGTTACATGGATATGCGCATGTCGCATGCGACCCTCCTTCGTTGAAATGTGTGCTGTTACAGCCCCAAGCTCTGCTCGGTGGCGGCGCAGGTGAGCTCGCCGTGTTTAACGCCGCGCAGGCCCAACAGACGGTCGGCCAGCTCGTAGACACGCTCGCCGCGACCCTTAAGCGCCAGAATCTCCAAGCAGTTATGGTGATCCAGGTGCACGTGCATGGTCGATACGATCTCGTCGGTGTAGTCGTGCTGCACCTCGTCCAGGCGGCGCGTCAGGTCGCCGGTGTGATGGTCGTAAATCATGGTGAGCGACCCGATGACCTGCTCGTCGGGCGTTCGCATCTGCTCCTTGGCAATCGAGGCGCGAATCAGGTCGCGCACGGCTTCGGAACGGTTGGCAACGTCGCCGCGGCGCGCGATCTGTTCGTCAAAGCGGCGCAGCAGGTCGTCGGGCGCGGTGACCGAAAAACGGACTAGCTCGGAGGCGGAGCCGCTGCAGCGGCAGTCCGCGTCGCCAGTCGGCCCGTGCGAATGCTCGTGCTCGTGATCGCAGGCGTGCTCGTGCTCGGCCACGCTACACCAGCTTTACGGAGCCAACGGAGTTATGGTCGGCCTCGATGGCCTCCTCGTAGCCCTCGAGTGCGTCGTGCGCCTCGTGGAGCGCCGCCATGGCGGCCTCGAGCTTGGTGCCAATGCGCTCCATGTCAAAGTTCTCGGTCGCATGCAGCAGCTGGTGGCTCCACTCGTGGGCGAGCTCGATCGTGTCGTCGACCTGCTTGACGCTCATGGCAAGCTGGCTCATGTTCATTCCGACATCATGCATGGAAAGTCTCCTTTTGTACGGGTCTAATCAGTGGTTCAGATTCTACTACGCCCGCTTTGCGCATCGCCGCATAAGAAAACGGGTGCGAGTCCGTCTGACCCGCACCCGTTCACTGGGGGCTGTTTGTGATTACCACACTATCCGTGGTCGCGGGCGCAGCGCCCGGCTCTCCGGTGAGCGGCGCAAAACCGCTCATGGACGGCAGCACATGACCGGCGTATTACAGGTGCTTCTCAAGCAGCGCCTGCAGCCTGGCCTTGGGCAGCGCGCCAACGGAGCGGTCAATTTCCTCGCCGTTCTTAAAGACAACCAGCGTGGGGATGCTCATGACGCCAAACTTCATGGCCAGGTCCTGATTGTCGTCGACGTTGCATTTGGCGACGGCAAGCTTGCCGGCCAGCTCGTCGGCCACTTCGTCAACGATGGGCGAGAGCGAACGGCAGGGACCGCACCACGGTGCCCAAAAATCAACAAGTACGGGAAGGCTGTCGTTAACGATGGAATCGAAGTTCTCGGGGGTAATCTGCTTAATGTCAGCCATGGTGACCTCCATAATGTGACGCGGCTCAGCCGCGTAAAACTCAGTACGACCGTGCTTATACCCAGCCGCCCGCAAAGCAACCACTCGCGGGCGGCTCTTTTATATAATGGTGGGCACGCAAACGATTGGAGAGCGCATGTCCACGTCACAAAGCCAGAAAAAAGAAGTTATCGCCCAGGCGACCGAGCAGGAGCTCGCATCGCTCGCGGGTCGCGGCGTGCGTATCGCGGGCAACGCGTGCTCGCCGATTGTGCTGGTAAAAGGTGATTTAGACGATGCCGAGCGTGCGGGCGGCGAGCTGGCTGCCGGTCCGGACGGTGCCGCGCTGCGCAAGGCGCTCGGTGCCATCGGCTACGCGCCCGAGGATTTTTGCGTGCTGGCAAGTGTTGCCGGCGTGGGTGACGGAGCGGTTGCGACAGGCGAGGGCCTGCCGTGCGAGCTGTTCCGCGAGGCGCTCGAGGCTTTGGACCCCGAGGCAGTCCTGCTGCTGGACGATCGCGCGGCCGATACCATGCGCGAGACCTATGCCGACATGCTCGTGGCAATCGACGACTTCGATACCGCCATGCTCAAGCCCGGCTTGGTCGCCCATGTACAGGGTCGTCGCGTGCTCGCGCTCGACGGTTTTGAGGCGGCGCTCACTGACAAAGCCGCCAAGCAGCGCATGTGGGCATACATCAAACAGCTGACCCCGGCAGCCGCGCCGCTGTAGCGGTCCGGCGCCGACAAGGCAGCCCCAGCGGGTCGAACGCGGCTGCCGGCCTGTCGCGTCCCTACATCACGGCGCGCAGTTCAAACCGGTCGCCGTTGATGCGGAACTGGCAGTTGCCGTCCATGCGCTCGACGGCAAGCTTAATGCTCTTGGTTCCAAAGCCGTGTCCGGTGTGCCCGGCTACGGGCATGCCGTCGACCATGCGCGGCGGGCGCCCAAACGTGTTGGAGACCAAAAGGAGCAGTTGACCGTCCTCGCAACGCAAGTCAAGATCGACAAATCGCTTGCCCTGGGGAGCGGCGCTTGCGGCGACGATGGCGTTGTCCAGGGCGTTTGAGAGCACGCTAAACAGATCGACGTCGGCTACATGGACGCTCTCGGGCACGGCGGCGCGCAAATCGGCGGTGATGCCGTTTCGGTTGATATCGGAGCTAAATGACGAAAGCACGATATTGACCGTGTCGTTGGCGCAGTAGCGGCGCACGGCGGTGCGGTCGTTCGTCTCACAGAGCTCGTCGATGCGTTCGAGCGCCTCGTCGATGTGGCCCTCCTCGATCAAAGCCGCAAGGCCGCGCAGGAAGTGCCGCATGTCATGGCGGAGGACCGAAAGCTCGCGTCCAGATTGGCGCCAAGCCTCGAGCTCTTTGATAGCTGCGTTGTCGCGGGTCGTGAGCATCCAGCGCTCGCGCTCGGCGATTTCCTTCGCCTCGTATTCGCGCAGATATACAGCAAGAAACATAAGGTAGAACGCGCAAAGCGCAAACGCCAAAAACTCAACTGTCACCACAGAGCCCGAGTGGAAGAGCGTGGTGTAGACGTTGGTGGCGTAGTCAAAGATGTAGTAGACGAGCGGCAGGATGAGCAGAATCTCGAGTTCGGTAGGGCTTTTGACCGCCAGGCGCGGACCGATGTCGCTGGCCCAATGCAGCAGGATTGCAAAGACGACGGCTGTGGTGATAATGCGTGCCACGTAGTACACGATTTGCGAGTCGGTGGCGGCGAGCGCGGCGATGCCCATCCAGTTGCTGAACTGGCAGCTCAGGTAGGCACTGGTGACGCCCAGCATAACGAGCAGCGGGCTCAGGCGATAGCGTGCGCACAGATAGATGATGAGCGGCAGATGCACGACGAGCGGATATACCTGACGGGCGAAAAGCTCGCCGCCGACGGCATTGGCGAGGCCGAATGTGCATCCGGTTACGGCGCTGACCATTACCAGCTCAAGCGCATGACGCCGGTTGATCTCGATGCCGCAGAGCGCCGCCGAGGCAAAAACGCCAAAAAGCAGGGTCGTTGCGTGGTGGATTGCCCAAAGCATCATCTCGGCCGAGGGGAGCATCAGCGCCTCCCGCCCTCGAACCGTGCCGCAAAGTAGGCATCCTGGAAACCCTGCTTGCAGCTGCGCGCCAGCGGGATGCAAGCGCCCGAGCGCATGACGATATCCGTGCGGTTGAAGTGGTCGATATTGCGCAGGTTGACCTGGTAGCTACGGTGACATTTAAAGAAGCTTGCGTTTTTGGCCAGCTGGTCCTCGATGTTGCGGAACGGTTCGAGCGCCTCGATATCGCGCCCGTCGCGCAGGTGGAATACCACGTGCTTGTTGCGGGCCTCGGCATATTCGATATCAGACAGGCGCAGGGCGTGGTAGCCAAAGGACGTTTTGGTTACGAGCTCATCGGTCACGGCGGGTCGCATGCTCGAAAGCTCGTCGAGTAGTTGCGCCAGGCGTTCATACGCTACGGGTTTGAGCAAGTAGTCGAAGGCACGGACCTCATAGGACTCCAGCGCGAACTCGGGCGATGAGGTGAGGAACACCAGTCGCACGGCGGTGTCAGATTGGCGCAGCTCCCGCGCGGTGTCCATGCCGTTGACGAGCGGCATGATCATGTCGAGCAGAATGATGTCGGCACGCGATGCGGCATGGCGGGCCAGCAGGTCCTCGCCGCGCGTGACGAGCGCAACGTCGACTGCCGTGCTCGTCTCGGTCGACCAGCGGTCGATCATCCGGTGCAGTCTATCTAGAAAAGCGACGTCGTCGTCGCAGGCGATAATCTTGAGCATTCGAGCCCCCTTAGTAGTTCGATTTTGCCACATTGGGTGCGCGCCGCCCGCGGAGGCGTGTCCCATTTGCGCCCCAAGGCGTGCAACTCGCGCCAAGCGGCAGAGCGTCAGTTTTGACGACCGCACAATACTCCATGGATACACATGTCAATCGATGCCGGCGGTCGGACGGGGAATCAGGCCGACCGCCGGCGCCAAGCGATAACGAACATTGCGAAAGCATAGGGGTAAGGGGAACTGTGATGAGGGAGAAGAAGATGGGGATGCGCACTGTGTTGACGCGCATACTGGGTATCGCCACCGTGGCCTGCGCGCTCGTGGCAACGCCAGCGGTGGCAAGTGCCGAGACGCAGGTCATGCCCGACGGAGTGAATGCCGAGGTGCTGTCGCTTAAGCAGGACGGCACCAAGCCCGTTCAAATTACTGAGCCGGGTAGCTATGTGCTTAAGACCGCCAAGGGTGAGGTCACGCCTACTTCGGGCTATACCATCGACGCCCCGGATGCGACTCGGATTAATCCTGTAAGGATTTACATCGATGGCACGGTCTACGTGAACAGCTATACGAACTCGTCGGTAGGTCAAAATCGATGGCTGTTCAACATCAAGCAGGGCAGCAATATTGAGTTCATCGGTGTCAATAATCCAATCATTAGCTTTCATGATGAGCGCGGAGGGAGTCAGTCCGTAAGCGGATTTTTGACCGACCGTTATTACAGTGGTGGCTACAAAAAGGCATCGGGCGACATCTCGGTTAGCCTAAAGCTCGGCGATGGTTCTCAGAACTTCTTCCTTTCGTATGGCGGCAGTGTTGACCAAAAGGTGCCTGCAATTTCCCTGGGCAGCACCGAGGGTGAGCTGACTGCCAAGTTCGAAAAACTGAAGATCAACGGCTATGTTGGCAAGTCGGGTGCAGTGGCGGGCAATGCCCAAGAATATGCCGTTCCCGTACACCTCTTTCGCGAGGGCCGGAATACGACTGGCGGCAACACCAACTCCTTCACGGCGACTTTTACCGGCTGCGAATTCTACGATACGTCCGGAGACTTCAATGGTGCTGTTTCCGTCGATGGCAACAGCAGCTTTAAGATGCCCAAAGATGGAAGCGCTGCCGAAAAGTTGACAGCAACGTTCAACAGCTGCAGCTTCAGTGGCCGCAATGGCGGCGGCAATGGGGAGAACTTGGGCGTCAGGCAGACGAACAAGAGCTATAAGTCGGTCGAAGCGTCTCCCTATTTTGAGAATTCCTCTATCCTTAATACCTATGCTGTCGCAGGTGTGATGGGCGTCACCAACGCTACGGTCAACCTCAACAGCTGCACAATGAAAAACTTCCACAGCACGCGTTCGGGCTCGGCAGACAGCACCTTGACAGTCGATGCCCTCAATGTCGCACGAAGTGCGCGCTGCAACATAAGCGGCGGCACGATTGAGCGCTACGGTGCGCGCGGCAATACGTGCGTGGTGTATGCTGCGGGATCCTTGACGCTGGACGGCAAGCCGAAGATCGCAAGTTTTCACAAGAACGCCTCTGCCGGTGATACGAATCAGGGCGACGGGTATACCGATGCCGATGTTGCGACCGGCACAGCAAAGAGCATTTACGTTCCCAAGAAAAAGAATGCGGACGATTCCGTTCCCGCAATCAATCTTGCAAGCGGGTTCAGCGCTCCCTCCTCTGACAACCAAGTTCTGGTGACCGTTGCTGAGGTCGAAGGCAATGACCCCTTTTCGTCGCGCTTCCTCGGCAAATGCGACTCGAGCAACTCGATCAAGTGGGTCAAGGCAGACGGTCCGTCGGGCTTTGGCGCTTACACCGACGACTATCAGATCGTGAATCTCAACGGCGATCTTACTTTCCGCAAGGCCGTCCACGAGTGCGTGTGGCAGATTGATTCTGATTCGGTGACCGGGCTCTACATTGAGGCCAAATGCGTGGGGTCGTACAATAGCGACGCGTGTCCCTATAGGAAGAAGCTTACCGCCTCGTATACGCTCGCTACGTCCACTAAAGGTCAGACTGGGCTGGTTTACGATGGCGAACCGATTCAATTATCGATGGACGAGTACCAGCAGGACAACCTTGCAATGATGGGTGTCACAGTTGCTGACGTGACGTGGTATCGGTGCAAGACGAAGGAAGAGGCCGAGGCGTTTAAGAGTGGCACCAAGCTCGAGAGCGCGCCCAAGGATGCGGGCTATTACTACTTGGTGGTGTCGTACAAGACGTCCAGCGGTTTTCCCAACTATGGCAAGACGCTCGAGGGCAAGACGGCTTTCGAAATCGTGCCGCGTAATCTTAAGAAAAATAAGGGCGGCTTTGAGTTCATCCTTAGGGATGGCGGTAAATACACCTACGACGAGAAAGAACATAGGCCAATCATTGCGAGCGCAACGTTCACTAACGGTGCTGGCAAGGAGATTAAGCTCGTAGAGGGAGCGGACTTTGAGCTGAGCGGAGACTTGGTCAAGACCGATCCGGGCGAGTATGAGTGCTACGTTAATGGCAAGGGCAACTATGCCAAGAGCTTTAAGCTCTCGTGGAAGATTGTTGACGTTGCGCGTTTTGACCTCGAGGTCACCGGCTTTGAGGGTGCCTATGACGGCGAAAAACACGGCATTACGGTCAACGTTAAGAACGACCCTGTTCCGGCGGATATGAAAATCGAGTACCGCGAAGACGGTGGCGATTGGACGACGGATAAGCCGACCTATCTCAATGCGGCCGAGTACACGACCAATTATCGCGTGACGGCATCTGACTACCTGACCGTTACGGGTAAGGCGACCGTGAAGATTACCAAGGCCGACCAGGAGGCGCCGGCTGGGCTCGTGGGCAATAATTGGACTACGTGCAGAAGTAATGACGGTTCCATCTCGGGCGTCACCAAGAAAATGGAATACCGCCACGAGTTGAGCAAGGACTACCAGAAGATAACGTCTGACGATAAGCTGACCGGTCTTGCGAAATCGGGAACGTATTACGTCCGCTTTGCCGAGGATAGCAACCACAATGCGTCTGCCGATGCCGAGGTCAAGATCGAGCCGGGACCCCATGCTGTTGCCGACAATGCAGCTTGGAAGCCGAATGGCGAAGGTAGCCACGTTAAGGTCTGCAAGTATTGCAATAAGACTCAGGAGCGCCAGCCCTGCAGGTGGAAATACGAGATCGTTACGCCCGCCACGCCCGAGGCCGATGGCGTTCGTCAAAAGGTCTGCAGGGTTTGCGGCGGCAAATGGGATGAAGAACGTTATACCTACGTGGACACTTACGCCCCCACCATTTATGACCTGTGGGTAGATAAGGCCTACTGTGAGAGCGTTTCGTTTGACGTGTTCGATGATCGCGACGAGACGGTGACGGTTACCGATAGCGGCAAGGAGCTCAAGGCTGGCAAGGACGGAAAGTACACGGTTAAGGCCGCTGAAGGCGATGCCGGTACTGAGCATGTAATCGTGGCTACGGACACTGCCGGCAATAAAGAGACCATCACAATTAAGATGTACGCCGAACATGCGTATGAATGGACAATCGACAAGCAGCCGACGGTTACCGAGACCGGCTCCAAGCACGGGAAGTGCTCCGTGTGCGGCCACGAGTCGGGCGCGGTAGAGATTCCGGCCCTGGCTGTTAAGGGTTACTCAGGCAAATATGACGGCAAGGACCACTCTGTCGATGCCTCGGCCCTGCCCGAAGGTTCCGTCGTTGAATACAAGGCTGCTGACGGCGGCTGGACGAGCGTTGCGCCCAGCATCAAGGATGTCGGCAGTGTGACGGTCGACTATCGCGTCACGATTGATGGCGCGGCGGTTGAGGGCCAGGTGACACTCGAGGTCACTCCGCTCGCGATCACGGTTTCCGCTTTGGACGCCTCCAAGACGTACGGCGATTCTGATCCCGCGCTGGGTTGGGAGGTCACCAAGGGCAAGCTTGTCAAGGACGAGAGCCTCCAGGGCATCACCGTCTCTCGCGAGCTCGGCGAGGCCGTGCGCAAGGACGGCTACGCCGTGACGGTAGCGCAGTCCGAAGGCGCCAACCCCAACTACAAGATTACGTTCAAGGATGGCACCTTTACGATCGGCAAGCGTGAGCTCGCCGTAACGTGGGACACCACTACTGAGTTCACCTACGACGGCGAAGAGCACTGCCCCCAGGCGAAGCTCCACAACGTCGTCGGCGATGACAATATCTCCGCGTACGTCGAAGGCGCCAAGGTCAAAGCCGGCACCTACACGGCGAAAATTACCGAACTGACGGGCGACGACGCAGGTAACTACAAGCTTCCCGCCGAAGGCCTGACGTGTGAGTTCTCCATCAAGAAGGCGCCCCAGGGTGCGCCGAAGGTCCAGGCCACGGCCGAGACTGTGAGCGGCAAGTCCGACGGTAAGATCACGGGCGTCGACGCTAAGATGGAGTGGCGAGCCAAGGGATCTGGCGAGTATCAGGGCGTGCCCGATGGCGTGACTGAGATTACGGACCGCGCCGTCGGCACGTATGAGGTGCGCTACCGCGCCGATAGTGACCACGATGCCTCCTCCGCCACCGAGGTTACCGTTAACGCTGGCGGCAAGTTTGTCGTGACGCTGCCTACCAAGCAGATCGGCTATACGATCACGGCGAACCCGGACGAGCTTGACTGGCACGGATCAACCACCCTCACTGTCAGTATCGAGAGCGGCTACTTTACTGACAACGACTCTTACGCCGTCAAGGTCAACAATGTCGTTGTGACGCCCGACTCGCGTGGCGAGTTCACTGTTCTGAACGCCGAGAGCGACCTCGTCGTCACGGTCGAGGGCGTGCGCAAGCACGAGGCCGTGAACGATAAGTGGCTCTCCGACGACAATACGCACTGGCACGAGTGCACCTGCGGTGAGAAGATCGACGAGAGTGCGCACACCTTTGAGTGGGTCATCGACAAGGCGCCCACGGCAACCGAGGCTGGCTCCAAGCATCAGCAGTGCACGGTCTGTGGGCATGCGTTGCCTGCAGTCGAGATTCCGGTTGCCGCCATCGTTGGCTACTCCGGCGAGTACGACGGTGCATATCACACGGTCGATGCGACGAGACTGCCCGAGGGCGCGACGGCCCAGTACAGCACCGATGGCAAGAACTGGTCTCCCGAGGCCCCCAAGATCAAGGACGTCGGCACACTGACTGTTTCCTATAAGGTGACGATCGACGGTACGACCGCCGAGGGCGAGGTTGCGCTCGAGGTCAAGCCGCACGCGATCACGGTTGCTGCCGACGATTCCTCCAAGACGTACGGCGAGGCCGACCCCGTATTTACGTGGGCGATCACATCCGGCGAGCTTGTCGAGGGTGAGAGCCTTCAGGGTATTGAGATCGAGCGCGAAGATGACGACAACGTGCGCGAGGGCGGCTATGCTCTGAAGCTGACGCAGCCCGAGGGTGCAAACCCCAACTACAGCATCACGTTCGTCGATGGCACGTTCACCATCAACCAGCGTCTGCTCACTGTGACGTGGGGTACCAGCGAGTTTGTCTACGACGGCAAGGAACACTGCCCCGAAGCAACGCTCGGCAACGTCATCGGCGAGGATGAACTCGGCGCGACTGTCGTGGGCTCCCAGGTCGAGGCTGGCGATTCGTATCAGGCGACCCTCACAGCGCTGACGGGCAAGGCCGCTGGCAACTATGTGCTGCCGACCGAGGGCCTGACGCGCGGGTTCTCCATCAAGAACGCCGCTCAGGACGCTCCGGTGATTCAGGCTACGGCCGAGACCGTGAGCGGCAAGCGTGACGGCAAGATCACGGGCGTCGACGCGACGATGGAGTGGCGCGCCAAGGATGCCGCCGATTACCAGGCTGTGGGCAAGGACGTGACCGAGCTCAAGGATCTCGCCGCCGGCATGTACGAGGTGCGCTACCAGGCCAAGGCCAACCATGATGTCTCGCCCGCCACCGAGGTCACCGTGGCCGCCGGTCGCAAGTTGGTCGTGGCACTGCCGGCCACCCAGGAGGGCTACTCGCTCACCGCGACGGCAACCGAGCTCGACTGGCACGGCGCCGCAACGCTCACCATGAGCATCGACAGCGCGTACTTTGCGGGCGAGGACTACGCCGTAAAGGTTGACGGTAAGGCCGTTGAGCTCTCCGACACCGGCACCTTTGAGCTTAAGGGCGTCGAGCACGACGTGAACGTGACGGTCGAGGGCGTGCTCAAGCACGAGCCCGACGGCACGGGTTGGGCGCACGATGTCACGAATCACTGGCATGTCTGCCGCTGCGGCGACATCATCGACAAGGCCGGGCACACCTTTGAGTGGGTCGTCGACAAGCCGGCGACCGTTGAGGCCAAGGGCGAGAAGCATCAAGAGTGCACCGTCTGCGACGAGAAGGGCAAGACCGAGGAGATCGCGATTCTGAAGCCCGTGATCACCGACGGCAAGGGTCAGACGATGGTGGTCGACGCCGCGAAGGACCTGAGCTTCCGTTCGAACGCGCCGCTCGAGTTCTTCCAGAAGGTGCTGGTTGACGATAAGGAGGTCGCGGCCGAGAACTACGTGCTCACCGAGGGCTCTACGATCGTGACGCTCAAGGCGAGCTTCCTGAAGACGCTCGGCGTGGGCGAGCACAAGCTGAGCGTGGTTTCGGCCACGGGCACTGCCGAGACGACCTTCACCGTTGCCGAGGCAGCCAAGCCCGCTCCTGGCCAGACTACCACGACTACTACGACCACGACTACGACGTCTAAGTCCAAGAAGAAGGCTAGCAAGAAGACGTTGCCTCAGTCCGGCGACAGCGCGTACGCCATGGCCGGTGCCGTACTCGCTGCCGGTGTGGCAGCCCTGCTGCTGGCGTGGGCCATGAAGCGCCGCGCTTAACCGCATACCAGTCCTCAGCGGGTCCGGATCGAGCAATCCGGACCTGCCTTTATGCCCACCGCTTCTCGGGCCAAGGCAAAACGGGCCGATCAAACCGTGCGGCAGGTCCATTTTCGACTATCCTCAGCTTGCCAGTTCGAAAATGGACCTGCCACATGATTGAATCTTTATTTCAACTTTACACCTAGGTTTACAGCTGTCTTGTCAGCTGTAAACCTAGGTGTCATACTAAAGCCCCAAGATTCGCCAAAAGAGAGGGGCCTTGATGGCACAGAGCGCGAACATGGATGCGTCGGAGCTTGCGCGCGATATCGCGGCCGGCCTAGCATCGGCAACGACGGCAACGGAGCGCGCGGCACTGGTGCCCGCAGAGCTCGTCGAGGCCATTCAGCAACTAAAAACCCAACGTGACGCGGTGATCTTGGCGCACTACTATGTGGCGCCCGAGGTCCAAGCCGTTGCCGATTACGTCGGCGACAGCTTCTACCTGGCAAAGCTCGCCAAGAGCCTGCCGCAGCAGACCATCGTGCTGTGCGGCGTGGAGTTTATGGGCGAGAGCGCCAAGCTGCTCAATCCCACCAAGACCGTGCTGTTGCCCGAGCCGGGCGCGGACTGCCCCATGGCTCACATGGTCAAGCGCGAGACAGTCGATGCAGCGCGCGCCGAGTACGGCGACGACCTTGCCGTGGTCTGCTACGTCAACTCGACGGTCGAGATCAAGAGCTGGAGTGACGTGTGCGTCACCAGCTCCAACGCCGTCAAGATCGTGTCCGAGCTGCCGCAACAACACGTCCTGTTCATCCCCGATCAAAACCTGGGCCGCTTCGTAGCCGAGCAGGTGCCGCAAAAGCACGTCATGCTTAACAAGGGCTACTGCCCGCGCCACCACATCATCACCGTCGAGCAGATTGTCGACGCGCAGGAGGCGCATCCCGATGCGCTTGTCTTGGCGCACCCCGAGTGCAAGGCCGACGTGCTGGCCGAGGCCGACTACATCGGCTCCACCGCCGGCATCATCAAGTATGCCGAGG
>OLPZ01001855.1_pt1 | contig 13152 bp, 10 predicted proteins | sample 1672711 | NCBI WGS metagenome assembly OLPZ01 (sample SAMEA3136716, study PRJEB25190) | human gut metagenome
TGCGTACCAAGGCTCAGAATGGGTTTTGTCCCATGTGTACAAAAGGGTGCTACACGGTGCTGACCCGTTCCAACCTCTTTTGGGGGCAGTTTTGGGGGCAAATCTGCTAGACGGATTCTCACCAACACCGCTCAAATAAATGCGCAGCTTTGGTCTCATTGAGAAATGCGGATACCAATATCTCTGGGTTCACGCAAGTGAAAAGCCCAAAGAATCAGTATATAAGTTTTATCCTCCAGCAAGAAGTTGTACGCAAACCCACTCCGCAACATCCTCGCACACCGCCCCTGTCGCCGCGAGAAACGCCCCTGTTTGGGCACATTCACACAGCATCGGCGGCGGTACTCGGTCCGGCCAAACACCGCCCTAAATCCCCCGCTTTCCGGGGATTTTTTATTTTACCGCAAAGGCATTTACCTAGACTGGATTTTCCTGTACAGGTAAATCCAACACAAATAAATAACTAAATAAATAAAATACTAAGATACTATCGTATCCTATCCGTAAAACCGCAAAAAGTTGGATTTCTCCCACTTTGGTTTTGCTGCTATGCGTACAACTTAACACTAAAGAGTACAACTTACGATTGCACCGAGCCAATCCGATGCGGTATAATTTATTTACCCCATCAGCGTCTGTCCAAAGCATAGAACGACATGACAAGAATCAGAGCCGTCATCAAGTCAACAAGCGACACGGACTTGATGTGAGAGACGCGGAAGCCTGCAGTCATTGTTAGAATACCGCCGCAGACGGAGAGATTGGCGAGCATCGTGGGCAGGTGTTCTTTCAACATTTTGGGCAGGACTTTGCTCAACAATGTGCCTAGCAAACTACCTAGCAGCACCGTGCAAGAATGCTCTCACCCACAAAAAAGGCACTGCCGTTCTCAGGCAGTGCCCCAGTGCTTATTGTAAGCAATTACATCGTAAACTGGATCGCGCAGAAGGCCGCGTAGATAGCCAGCAGGATAATACCCTGTGCGCGGTTCATCTTGCCCTTGACGAGGGCGGGCACGGTCATGATGAGCATGACGGCCAGCATGACCGGCAGATCGAGCACCAGACTCGAGTTAATGCCGAAGAGCGTCGAGCTCTGCGGGATGGTGAACGGCGCCAGCGTGACGGAAACACCGCTGACCAGCACAAGGTTGAAGACGTTTGCGCCGACGACGTTGCCGACGGACAAATCGCTGTGGCCCTTGATGAGGGAGGTAATTGCCGTGACCAGCTCCGGCAGAGAGGTGCCCAGCGCGACGAAGGTCAGGGCGATGACACTCTCGGGCACGCCCAGCGCCTGCGCAATCAGCGTACCGTTATCGACGAGCAGGTTCGCACCGACGGCGATGACCGCTGCGCCGACGACCAACAGGATCAGCGTCTTAGGCAGGGGCATCAAATCCTCTTCCTCGGCGTGCTCCTCGGCGGGGGCGTTCTTCATCTGCCGGACGTTGGCGACCATGTAGGCCACGAACATGGCCAGCATGATGAAGCCCATCGGGCGGGTAAATTCACCGAAGCCGTAGGCAGCCACGCAGTAGATGGCGGCAGCGATAAAGAAGAAGATGACCGGCGTTTTCAGCGTCTTGGGGTCAACCTTGCCGGGGCGGACGGCAATCGTGATGGCGGCAATCAGCGCCGAGTTGCAGATGACCGAGCCGATGGCGTTGCCGTAGGCGATCTCGCCGTGGCCGGACACAGCCGACATCGTGGAGACCATGACCTCCGGCAGCGTCGTGCCGATGGAAACGACCGTCGCGCCGATCAGCAGCTCCGGCAGGTGGAAACGCCGTGCCAGCGCAGATGCGCCGTCCACGAACCAGTCGCCGCCCTTAATCAGGAACAGCAGACCGACGATAAAGAGTAAAACAGGTACTAACATACTTTTCCTCCATGTTTCTATTCTTCGCGTAAAGCATGCGCCGGTCGCGGCGCATCACTGCGAAACGTCTTCAGCACGGACAGCCCCATAGGCAGCGCCAGCGCAAAGGCCAGCAGATCCGCGGCGGGCTGGGCATACTCCACGCCCGCAAGCCCCAAAAACCTTGGCAGGACAAAGACGACCGGAATCAAAAACAATCCCTGCCGCGCGGCAGCCACCACCGACGCTTGCCACGCCATGCCGATGGTTTGCAGCAGCATCGTACACAGGATGATCCAGACCGTCAGTACCAGCGTCAGGCACTGTGCGCGCAGCGCAGCCGTGCCGATGACCACGACATCGGCGTCATCCCGGAACAGTCGGATCAGCTGCGGCGCAAAGGCGAAGCCCAGCACCGACAGCGCCGCCACCGTGCCACCGCCCAAGCGGATGCAGAAATAGAACGCCTGCCGCACACGGGTGCGCTTGCCCGCGCCGTAGTTTGTGCCGCACACCGGCTGGAAGCCCTGCCCAAAGCCGATAAGCGCCGAGTTTGCAAACATCGAGATACGGTTCACAACGCCCATCGCGGCGATGGCGGCATCCGCCGACGCGCCGCCATAATTGCCTGCGGCCAGATTCAGCAGCACAGTGGCAATGCTGCCCACGCCCTGACGGCAGAGCGACGGCACACCGCCGGTGAATATCTTGTAAAAGTAATGCGGTTGCGGGGTAAAGCGGCTTAGTTTTACCTTGATAGCCGCGCGGCGGCGGTTGAGCACCAGCAGCACCACAAAGCTGACAAGCTGGCTGACGGACGTTGCCCAAGCCGCCCCGGCCACGCCCATTTTCAGCCCGAAGATCAGCACCGGGTCCAGCACGACATTGAGCACCGCGCCGGTCATGATGCCGACCATCGAAATGGAGGCGCTGCCCTGAAACCGCATCTGGTTGTTCAGCACGAATGCCCCGATCAAAAACGGCGCGCCCAGAAAGATGATCCGCAGGTAGGCGACCGTGTAGGGCAAAATTGTCGGTGTAGAGCCCAGCAGCCGGGAGATTGGCGTAATGAACGCCACGCCCAGCACCGCGATGCCGCAGCCTGCCAGCAGCGCACTGAAAAAGCCCGTGGCGGCCATACGCTCGGCGGCTTCATAGTTGCGTGCGCCCAGCTGGCGGGAAATGTAATTGCCCGACCCATGCCCAAAGAAAAAGCTGATGGCTTGCAGCAGCGCCATGGCCGAGTAAGCCACGCCCACCGCCGCCGTGGACTGGGTGTCCAGCTGCCCCACAAACAGGGTATCGGCCATATTGTAAAAGCTCGTCACCAGCATACTGATGACCGTAGGCGCAGACATTTCCAAAATCAGGCGGTGTACCGGCGCTTGTGTCATGTAGCGCACACGCTCCTCCGCCGTCATGGCTGTTGTTTTCATCGTTGTACCTCCTTGCCGCAGCACTGCTATTGTACCGCGGCCAAGCAGACAATGCAACGAAAATCGCCGCCGTTTACGCATAAAACCGGGGGCTTTGCGGCAGCCTCCGGCTTTATGGTTTTCGGTTACTTCTGCATGATGTGGATGGCAAAGCCGCCATACTCACCGTTCAGATAAACGTTTTTGATGCGGCCGTCCTCAAAGTAGGCGGCGGTGTCCATGTTGAAGGCGAAGCCCTTCTCCTTCAGTTCCTCCATGGCGGCAGCCAGGTCAGGCGTGCGCATGGCAATGTGGCCGTTCTTGCCCAAGAAGGGGGCCTTCATGCACTCGAAGTAAGGGCCGCCGAACTCGGACTTCTGGCCGTGGCGCGGCTCCAGATTGAACATTGTGCTCAGCAGCTGCGCAAGGCTGGCGGCTTCTTCGGCGTTGGCGGTATTGATGCCGATATGCTCTAGCTCAAATTTGTTTTTCATAGCTCTGCCTCATTATGCCATCGGGAAGATCAGCACAGCGCCGACCGTCAGGAACAAAAGACGGATGAAATACTGCGGGATCGTGAACTTCCAGAATTCCTTCATCGAGTAGTTGCCGGCACCCATGATCATGGCGGGCATGCCGTCGATGGGCAGGAAGTGGCCGCACCAGCCGGAAATGACGATGGCGGCCGCCGCAGCGGTGGGGTCAAGGCCGAGGCTGACGCAGGTGGCAATGGCCATGGGTGCGAAGACGTAGACCGTGCCGATCGTAGAGCCGGTCAGGGTGGCCAGAACGCTCGTCAGGACGCAGAAGACGAAGATCAGGACAAAGGGGTTGACGTTCGTGCCCAGCATGTTGGCGACGGTCTGGCCGACCAGAGCGGTCAGGCCGGTGTTGCCCAGCGCATCGGCAATGCCGATAACGCCGGCGGACATCAGGATGATGGGGGCGCTGATGGCGTTGCGGATCTCGGTAAAGTCCATGATGCCGAAGACCAGCAGACCGCCAACGGCAAGGCCTGTCAGGGCGTAGCCTGCATCGCCGATCACGCTTTGCAGAAGCATACCGACAACAGCAACGACGAAGCAGATGTAAGTAATGATCTCTTTATTCTTGGGCAGGGTGGAAACAGCGGTCTGGTTGGCCTTAGCTTCCTCGGTAGCCTCGGCGATGGGGTGGTCGGGCATGATCTTGTAAGCCAGCAGGCACCAGACAAAGAAGCCCAGAGACAGCGCCACATTGACGAAGGTGAACTTAACGAGGTTGACGTTGGCGATGACACCCGCACTTTCCAGAACAGCCACAACGATGCCGTACTGCAAGGCGGTGTTGAAGGGCAGCAGCGGGTGGTTAGCGGCAAAACCCGCAGGCATCAGCACCTTGGACGGGGGCAGCTGTTTGGAGTAAGGCAGCGTGCTCAGCAGGCCGATGGTCAGCACATAGTAGGCAGTGGAGCCGGTGCCGAACAGGCTGCAGCCGAGCATAACGATGAGGATCAGCGCCACATACGCCTTAAAGCCGCCGTGGCTGGCCATCTTGTACATCGTTTCGCGGAATTTGACGATGAAGCTGGTCTTTTGCAGCGCGGCCATGATGGCCATGAAGGACGCCAGCATGACGATAGTGGAGTTGGAGAAGCCGCCGAATGCGGTCTTGATATCGGTAACGCCGAACACGACCAGCAGCAGCAGCGCCAGCAGCGGGGGCGCGCCAAAGGGAAGCTTGTCCACCATGATAAGAACGATCATGAGAACTGTAACCGCAAGCGCGATTATCATTGGCATTGTCATTTGAGTTTTCCTCCTTGAAAATTGCGTTTTTCCTTGCCGAAGTTCACACGCCGTACCTTGCCGCTTTGTACAGTTTCCTTCGGTCATCTTGCCTATATTATAGTAAGGTTGGCCGCCGGCAACAACGCAATGTGCACCGCAATGTGTTTCAATCAGAAACGCGTTCAAATTTTCTTTAAATTTTCCCCTATTTTATGTTTCTATTTGGAACATTTGCAAGGAAGCTTCGTCTAACCGCGTTTCTATTTAGAACGCAGTTCTCTATGCAAAAAGGCAGAGCCGTTGCAGGTTCTGCCTTTTTGCGCGGAGAGGTATGCTTTATATGCTATGAAAGAGAATGGCTTGGGAGGGGAAGCATCACTGTTTTTTGCGGCCGTTCGTCATCTTGATGGCATAGTCAATGGCGTTGACAAGGCTCAGCTCGTTGCTGGTGCCCTTACCGGCCAGCGCAAAGCCCGTGCCATGATCCACACTGGTGCGGATGATGGGCAGACCCAGCGTAACATTGACACCCTCAACGGCTTTCCACGCCTGCTTGTCGCGGTCGTAGACGAAGCCGACGGTCTTGAGGGGGATATGCCCCTGATCGTGGTACATGCAGACGACGATATCATACCAGCCGCCCAGTGCCTCGGAGAAGACACTGTCCGGCGGGATGGGTCCGATCGCGTTGATGCCCTCGGCCTTGGCAGCCTCGATGGCGGGCTTGATCTCCTCGATTTCCTCGGTGCCGAACAGCCCGTTCTCGCCGCAGTGGGGGTTCAGACCGGCCACGGCGATCTTCGGCTCGGCAATGCCCATATCCTTGCAGGCCTTGTCGGCGATCTCGATGACCTCGAGCACACGGGCCTTCTTGACGCGGTCGCAGGCTTCGCGCAGCGAAACATGGGTGGACACATGCACAACGCGCAGGTCATGATGCGCCAGCATCATCGTGTACTTCTTGGTGTGGGTGTAGGTGGCGTAGATCTCGGTATGTCCGTCAAAGTGGGTGTAACCGTCGGATTTTTCACCGTGGTAGTATTCCAGCGCCTTGTTCATAGCTTCCTTGTTCAGGGCGTTGGTGCAGGTGGCATCCACCTCACCGGCCAGCGCCAGCTCAATGACCTTCTTGACGCACTGGAATGCCGCGTTGCCGCCCTCGACGCTGACCTGACCGATGGGGAACGTCTTGACGTCGGGGATCAGTTCCAGATGCAGCACGTCGATCGTGCCGGGGGTGAATTTGGCATCGCTGACCTTCTCACAGCGGTGGATGGCAATGTCGGGGCGGCCGACGAAATGGGTCGCCTGCTCGATCATTTTTGCATCGCCCACCACGATGGGGCGGCAGCGGTCGTAAATATCGGCGTGGCTCAGCGCCTTGACGGTGATCTCCGGGCCGTTGCCCGCGGGGTCGCCCATCGTAATGCCGACAATAGGCTTTTCACTCATAAGAACGTCTCCTCTCGCGTATCAGTTCCAGCCCTTGGCGGCGTTGTCGGCCAGCACTTTCTTGATGGCCTCGAGGCCTTCCTCGGGCACATAGTTGAAGGGTGCACGGCACTTGCCGACATTGCGGCCCTGCAGGGCGACTGCCGTCTTGATGATGGTGTTGGGGTTGCCGTACTTGAAGGTCTGCTGCAGGATGGCAATGGCATCCTGTGCCGCCTGTGCGCCCTCCAGATCGCCCGCAATGAAGCGGTCATAGATGGATGCCACCGTGGCAGGCCAGATGTTGGCGCGGCCGGCAATGCCGCCGGCGCCGCCCTCTTTCAGGCAGGTCAGGATCGCGCCGTCGTTGCCCGCGAGGATGCGCACATCCTTGTCCAGATCGCGGGTCAGGCGGATATAGGCTTTCAGGTTCTCAATATCGCCGCTGGAATCCTTGGCGCCGATGATGTTATCCACATCGCGGCACAGTGCCTGCACGGTTTCGGGCAGCAGCTTATTGCCGGTGCGGGCGGGGATATTGTACAGGATAATGGGCAGGTTCACGACCTTTGCCACAGCCGCATAGTGGTCGTACAGCTCCTTCTGGGAGGCCAGCGCAAAGCTTGGCGTGATGATGGACAGGGCGTCTGCACCCAGTGCTTCGGCACGCTTGCTCATGCGGATGGTCTCGGCAGTGGTGATGCAGCCTGTACCGGCGTAAACCGGCACACGACCCTTGACCTGATCAATAACGGTGGCCAGCACTTCCTCTTTCTCTTGGAAGGACAGGGCGTAAGCCTCGCCGTTCGTGCCCAGCGGGAAGATACCGTGGACACCGCCCTGCAGCAGGCGCTCGACCTGCTTGCGCAGCTCCTCATGGTTGACGGTTTGCTCGGGGTCATTGTTCATCGGGGTGATTACCGGGGGGATGATGCCTTTAATATCCGAAACTTTCATCGTATATCGCTCCTTTTCAATCAGCTTTGCGGCTTACATGATCTCCTGATACAGCTTGCGGGCGTCGTCCGGCGTGACCGGGCGCATATTGTTGACCAGCAGACGCTGCACCTGCATACCGGACTCGACAAGGCCCTCAAGGTCGCTTTCCGGCACACCGAAGGTCTTGAGGCTCGTGGGGATGTCCAGATGCTTGACGATTTCTTCCAGCTTGGCAATAATCCACTTGGCCTTTTCGTCCACAGTCGTGCAGATCTTTTCCTCGTGGCAGCAGCGGTCATAGGCGACGGCCAGACGCTCCTTGACGGCGGGGTGCTCGGCGTTGAAGCGCATGACGGGCGCGAGCAGGATGGCATTGGAGACGCCGTGGGCGATGTGGTACTTACCGCCCAAGGGATAGCTCAGGGCGTGGACGGCGGTCGTGCCGCTGGCCGTGATGGCGAGGCCGCCGTAGTACGCGGCGATCTGCATACGGTTCTTCTCGGCCATGGCCTCGGGGTCGTCGCAGGCCTTCTCGATGTTGTTCAGGATCAGGTCAAGGCCCTCCAGCGCGTACAGGTCGCTGAACGGATTGGCCTTGTTGCTGGTGAAGCACTCGATGCAGTGCGCCAGTGCGTCAACACCGGTCGCAGCAGCGATCTTGCGCGGCAGGTTCTTGATCATGCGGGCGTCAAGGATGACGTAATCGGCGATCATGTTCTCGTTGACGATGCCGACCTTCAGTTCTTTCTCAGGCACGGCCACGATGGCGTTGGGGGTGACCTCTGCGCCCGTACCGGCGGTGGTGGGGATCAGGATGATGGGCACGCACTTCTTGGCGCGGCCGGGCTCGTCCAGCAGCTCCTTGACGCCGTACTCATCGGTGACCAGAACGCTGGCCAGCTTGGCGGCATCCATAACAGAGCCACCGCCGCAGGCAACGATCATATCCGCACCGCTCGCCTTGAACTGGTCAACGAGCTTCTGCACGGCCATGTAGCTGGGCTCTGCCGGCAGATCATCGAGGACATAATAGTCCGCGCCGCTGGCCTTGACGGCTTCCTCGGGCAGGGCGAACAGCCCCGCACCCTCGATGCCCTTATCGGTGAACATAGCAACGCGCTTGACGCCGTTGTTCTTCAAGATCGCGGTGATGTTGTCCATCGCGTTTTCGCCGCCATAGACGGCATGGGGCATTTTCAGACTGTAAGTGGTAAGCATAGCAAAAACCTCCCTATATATTCCCTGTATATTGGCTTCCCCCTGAGGGGGAAGCTGTCACCGAAGGTGACTGATGAGGGGCAGCGTTATCTCAATTGCCCATTCATGGGCGGCTGCAGCAGCTCCGCCCCTCATCCGGCCTTCGGCCACCTTCCCCCTCTGGGGAAGGCAGTTAGTGTGCCTGTGCGGCGGTGGGGTTGTACAGCCCCACGGTCTCGCGCTTGGCACCCAGAACATCCTGTTCACTAAAGCGGACGTACTTGATCCCCTGCCGCGTGCGGGCGGCGTAGGCCAGATGCAGCATACCGTCGCGGCTCTGCATCAGGTAGGGGTACTCGTACTGTTTGTTGTTGGTCTTGTTCTCGTCACCCATGTAGCCCTCGCCGCGCTCCATCCAGCGGATGATGGGGAACGTCAGACCGCCGTCCTCGGACAGCGCCACGGCCACCGGGCAGCGCAGACCGGGCCAGGCAGCCTTGCCGGGCTGCGGGTTCGGCGTGCAGGTGGGGTTGTAGGCGATGGCGATGCGGCCGCTCTGCAATTTCAGCGCACTGATGCTGGAATTGTTGTTGGGCAGCGGCGTGGGCGCGGGTTCTGTCCACGTATCGCCGTAGTCGAACGACTCGCTGCGGTGGATGCGCCAAGCCTCGCGGTTACGCATGAACGCCACCAGATGTCCGGGTTCAAGCTCCACAACGTTGGCGTGGACATGGCCGTTGCTCTTGGGCATCATGACCATCTTCCATGTCTTGCCCTCGTCGTCCGAGATGCGGAACGCCGTGGGGTCGCCGGACAGACCATCGACAGAGTCGGTGCAGAGCCAGTTGGCGAAGATCCAGCGGCCATTGGACAAAATCTGGATAGGCTGACGGCAGAATGTGCCCTCCTCGGGGAAGACCGTGGTGTAATCGCCCCACGTCTTGCCGCCGTCGGTGGATTTCTGGCAGCGGATGACCGCCGTGTACTGCATGTTGTCTTTGCCGGCCTGCCGGTCGAGCTGGGCGGTGTACATCGCCCAGACGGCGTTGTCAGGGCCATAGAACAGCGAGGGGTTCTGCTCACTGCGGGTGGGGTCTTTCGAGATATCCACCGGGGGCAGCCAAGCCGTGCCGTCGTGCGGCAGGCAGGAGCAGATGATGTGGATGTCGGCGCTGCCCTCATATGTACCGGCGAACCAGCAGCACAGCAGGTCACCGTCAGGCAGCTCCACCATAGCGGGGGCGTGGGCAGTGGGGTAGCCGCCGGTGGGCAGCAAGGCTTCCAGCGTGCCCATTTCCTCGTTCTCATAGACCGTGCCATCCCATGTCAGGCCGGGCAGTTTTGCATAGGTCATGTTGTTTCCTCCGTATCAGTCAGCGATTCGTTTTGCCAGCCCGGTCAGCAGATCAGCCTGTCCGAAGCCGCCGGATTTTGTGATAACATATCGCGTTGTGCCGTTGCAGCCAAAGCGTGCCAGCACAACGCCGCGCTCCATCTCGCAGATGGGCTCCAGCTCATGGACGCCGACGCTGTTCATGCACTGCAGCAGCGTATCGCCGCCGGTCAGCAGCAGCGTTCCGACCGAGGGGCTGGCGAAGATTGCCCCCACCAGCTGGCCGACGCCACCGGCAATGCGCACCCGCATTTCCTCACGGGTCAAGCCCAGGGCATCAGCAGCGGCAGCCGTCGGTTCGTTGCCGCCCTCGTCGTTTGTCTCGATGATGTTATAAGGATGCGCGGCGAGCGTTTCCTCGATATTTTTCAGTGCCGCCTGCCCCTCTTCGCTGCGCCAGTAGTCCGGCATCAGCTTTTGGTGCGGGGTCAGCCGCAGGCGGGTGAAGCCTGCCTGCTCGGCCTTGTCGAGCTGCGCCAGCGTGATGGCGTTCACACTGCCGCAGATGACCAGCAGCCGCGAGTCCAGCGTCGGGCAGGTGACATCTGCGCCGCCCAGCCCCAGCAGCTCCGGCAGCACGGCGGCAAATCCGGCGCAGCCCGCCAGTACATGCAGCCCGCCGTTGTTCAGCAGGGCGCGGCCTGTGCTGCGCAGCTCGTCCACTGTGGCGGCATCAAAAACCAAGATGCCGTTTTCCGCCGGAACGCTGCCGTCTGTCGCCAGTGCCGGGAAGCTGGCGGCGGGCAGGTCGGTCTGCTCGGCCAGCAGGTCGGTAATGGCCGCATGGCGCACCGGCTCGAACGGGTCAACGCCGAACGGACTTTCGGTGACCGGCGCTCCGTCGATGTACTGCACACCGTTTTTCGTCACGCGGTTCATCTGGGGGAAGGCGGGCAGAAACGCCAGCTGGCGGCTGCCGCTGGCGTTCAGCAGAGCAGCCAGCTCTGCGCCCACATTGCCGCGCAGGGCGGAATCGGTCTTTTTATAAAGGTAGGCGAACCCGGCGTACTTGGCGCGCTGCACCAAGCGCTCCACTGCCGTGTAGGCTTGGGTGGCGGGCAGGTGGCGCGTCTCGGTATCCACCACCAGAACGTCCGCGTTCTGGTGGGTAAGCGCTGCGTCCGCCCCTACCACCACGCGGGTCTTAATGCCGCGCGCCGCAAACTGCACGCCGGTATCCAACGCCCCGGTGAAATCGTCCGCAATAATCAGCAGAACCATCGGATGTCCTCTCTTTCTCTCATTCTGTGCTTCCATTATGCCGCATTTTGGAACGCCTTGCACCGAAAAAACGCAAGAAATGTGTTGCAATCTGCAACGCATTTGAATTTTGTCTTGTATTTTTCAGTAAATCGTTTCAAATAGAAACACGCAAGCCGTGCAATTTCTGCCACAACCTGCTATAATTGTCTCAAAGATGAACACGGAGGTTTTGCTGCTATGGAGCAGAGCAAGATTCGCATTCTCGGTATCGCCCCCTATGACGGTATGCGCACCGCGATGGAGCGCGCAGCTGAGGCGTACCCGCAGATCCAGCTGGACGCCTACACCGGCGACCTGGATGCCGGTGTGGCCATTGTACAGCGGATGCCGCCCAATACCTACAACTGCGTCATCTCCCGCGGCGGCACGGCGGCACTGATCCGCAAGGTAACGGACCTGCCGGTGGTGGACATCCATATTTCGGTTTATGATGTGCTGCGCACAATGAAGCTGGCGCAGAATTACACAAGCCTGTACGCCATCGTCGGCTTCCCCAGCATCACAGAGCCCGCCCACACGCTGTGCAGTCTGTTGGGGTATGATCTGGATATCCTGACCGTGCACAGCGCCGACGAGGTCACAAACACCCTGCAGCGCTTGCAGGAGGGCGGCTACCGCATGGTCGTCTGCGATATGGTCACCCACACCGTGGCACGGCAGCTGGGGCTGGACGCCTTTCTGATTACCTCCGGTATGGAAAGCCTGCACGCCGCCCTTGACCAAGCCTTGAGCATCAGCGAGTGGTACAGCCAGCAGCGGTGGGAGATCATGCTGCTGCGGCGCATCACGCAGGGGCAGAACGGCCGCGCCATCGTCCTGCACGAGGACGGCAGCGTCTTTTATGCCAGCCCCTCCGACCCGCCTCCCGAATTGCTGGAGCAGCTGCGCGCCCACCTGCCCGAGATACCGGCAAGCGGCACACTGAAATTTTACTACACCGAGCGCGACCAGCTGTACAGCATCACAGCGCAGGTCTTTGTGGCGGACGAAGCCAAGCGGTATCTTTTCTACTGCGTACCGTCGCGCATCCCGCTGCACACCAACTGGGCCGGGCTGCGGTCGATGAACCGCGGCGAGTGCGAGTACCTGTTTACCAACAGCTTTTACAGTCTGAGCGGCGCCATGGGTACACTCGACACAGAAATTCAGTCCTTGGCCGCCGTGCGCCAGCCTGTCATGATCAGCGGCGAGCCGGGCACCGGCAAGGAGCAGATCGCGCGGTATCTCTACCTGCACAGCCCGCTGGTCAATAAGCCGATGGTCGTGGTGAACTGCGCCCTGATGAACGATAAGAGCTGGGATTTTCTGCTGAACCATTACAGCTCTCCCCTCAACGCCACCGGCAACACTGTGTATTTCCAGAATCTTGAGTCTATCGCAGATACCCGTGTGCCCGAGCTGCTGGCCGCCATTAAAGAAACCGGCCTTGCCCGCCGCGTGCGGTTGATTTTCAGCTGCGCCTGCCGGGAGGAGGGAATCGTGCCCGACGTGCTGCGCAAATTTACCGAGCGTCTGGGCTGCCTGACGCTGACCCTGCCGCCGCTGCGCAGCCGTCAGGATGAGATACCCTCGCTGGCAAGCCTGTATCTGAGCAGCCTGAATCTGGAGCTGGGCAAGCAGATTTCCGGCTTTGAGCCGCGCGCCATCGAGATGCTGCGCCAGTACAGCTGGCCGACGAACTACACCCAGTTCAAAAACCTTCTGCGCTCCCTTGCCACCCTGACGAACGGCCCCTACATCCGCAGCAGCAGCGTGGCAGACCTGCTCTCCAAGGAGCGCAGTCTGCGCAGCGCCCCGGCAGCGCACCCGGCGGCGGTGGTCAGCACCGACACCTCCCGCACGCTGGAAAGCATCATCGGCGAGGTGGTGCCGTGCGCGACGGCGT
>OLPZ01001856.1_pt1 | contig 13149 bp, 9 predicted proteins | sample 1672711 | NCBI WGS metagenome assembly OLPZ01 (sample SAMEA3136716, study PRJEB25190) | human gut metagenome
GGCAGGGTTTCTCACCACTGCTTCCCGCCTTTACAAGTACCCGTTCCATGAGCAGTTGATGATCTACGCCCAGCGTCCGGACGCCACCGCCTGCGCGGAGTACGATTTCTGGAACGAAAAGATGGGCCGGTATGTCCGCAGGGGCTCCAAGGGCATCGCTCTCATCGACAGCAGCGGCGAAAGGCCGAGGCTTCGGTATGTGTTCGACGTGTCGGACACGGGCGGCAGAGAATTTCCAAAGAGCCGCTATCTGTGGGAATACCGGGAGGAACACGCGAACGCGGTAAGCGTCATGCTGGAAAGCCGCTACGGTGTGGACGGAAAAGGAGGGTTCCCTGACCAGCTTGAGCGCATCGCGTCTCAGCTTGCGGAGGAATACTGGCGGGACTATAAGCGGGATATCCTCGCCATCGTTGACGATTCCTTTCTTTACGGGTATGATGAGTTCAACGTAGGAGCGGCCTTCCAAAGCGCCGCCGCCGTCAGCATCGCCTACTCGCTCATGTCCCGCTGCGGGCTTGAAGCGGACGACCGCTTCGAGCATGAGGATTTCCTGAGCATCTTCGATTTCAACACCCCGGAAGCCGCCGCCGAGCTGGGCACGGCGGTGAGCAGGATCAACGGAGAGGTGCTGCGGCAGATCGAAGTCACCATCAAGAATTACGAGCGCGAGAAACTCGCGGAAAGGAGCCATAGCCATGACAGAGCTGACCTACACCAAGAACGGGGACTACCTGATTCCCGACCTGACGCTGAGCGAGACGCCGGAGGACGCGAGACCCCTGGGCAAGTACGGGAGACTGCGCAGGAGCTACCTTCAGGAGCACAGACCGGGGCTGTACAGCCGTCTGGTGCTGTCGGAGAAGCTGTTCCCGCACCTGCGGGAGATCGACGAGACGGCGAACCGGAGATTGGAGCAGATGATGCCGGAGCTGATGAAGTCGGCGGGCGTGACGGAGGAGCTGAAAGCCCGCGACCAGATGAAATGGGTGGGGCTGATGAACAGCCTGAAAGCGCAAGCCGAGGAGATCATCCTCAGCGAGCTGGTGTACAACTGACCAATGACGCGCCGGAAGCGGAACCGGCGCAGCCTCCGATACCGCAGGCATACCAACTGAGCCTGTTCCCCACGGAGGAAGAGCAAATCGCATATATCGCAGAAGCGGAGAGCTACACGCCCTCCGCTTTTTCCATGTCCATCCCGCAGTCGGATATCGACCACATTCTGCGCATGGAGGGCAACGCCGACTATGCCCGCATGAAGATCGCCACGGAGTTCTCCAAGGGCAAGAGCGTGGAAGAAATCGCGGCGTTTCTTCAAAGCAGCTTCCACGGCGGCAACGGCATCGTCACCGAAAACGGCAGATATTCCGCCTGGTATGCCAACGACGGCATCCACATCGCCAATGGGGACGCGGCAAGATATCTGACCTCCGCAAAGGTCGTAAGCTGGCAGGAGGCGGCGGAGCGCATCGGACAGCTTCTCACTCAGGGCGAATACGCAACCAACGTAGAGCTGGCGGAAGCGCCGGGGCACGAGCGCGCGGAGCTGGCGCAGTCTATCTGGTATCTACGGCAGGATTTAAGTGAAAAGGCGCGGGCGCAGGGCTATCTCTCCTGCCTGTCGGATATGCGGGGCGGCGGTTTTCCGGAGGAAACGGCGCGGCTTGCCGGGCGGCTGAGAGACCCTGCGTTCCGCGAAGTCCTCATGGACGATTTAGCACAGCTCCGATCCGACTACCGGGAGGACAGGAGCCTGCTGCGCTTTCACTACCACAAGCCGGACAAAATCGAGCAGGGTTTGCGGGAGCTGTCCCTGCCCCGCAGGGAATACCGCACCGAAATGGCGGAGATCCCCGCCGTGCAGCGGTTCATTACGGAGGACGAGATCGCCGCGACCCTGACCCGCGGCAGCAATATTGAAGGGAGCAAGGGGCGCATCTACGCCTATTTCAAAGAAAAGCATACCCCCAGGGAGCAGGCGGACTTCCTGAAAGACGAATACGGCATTGGGGGACGCTCCCACGCGGTATCCGGCGCGTCCCACAGCGGTGAGGATCACAGCGGCAAGGGCGTCAGCTTGAAAAAGCAGGACTGCCCGGAAATTCAACTGAACTGGGCGAACGTCGCCAAGCGTATCTCCGAGCTGATCCGCAAAGACCGTTTCCTGACCCCGGAGGAAAAGACACAGTACGAGCAGCTTCAGCGGCAGACCGCAGCGCAAAGCGCAGCATGGAATGACTACAATGCCGTAAAGGAAGCCCACCCGGACGACCTCGTGCTGTTTCAGGTGGGGGCTTTCTTTGAGCTGTACGGTGAGGACGCAAAACAGGCGGCGGAGCTGCTGGATATGAACCTGACCACCCGCAACATCCCCGGTGCTGGCCGTGTTGCCAAGGCGGTCGATGTGGGCGGCGACGTCGTCGAAGGAGACGGCGCGGGTGCGAGCCGCCTCTACGGGCGCGCCTTCGGCGACACCGGAAACCCCATCGGGGAAGGCAGCTTGCAGGCGACGGGCAACGGCGAGGGTGGTGCGGGGAGCGCCTTCGATATCGGCCTCGGCTGCGGGGTGGAACTCCATGCGAAGAGGCTCGCCGATGTGGAGGGTGGCGGTGCCGACGAGGGGCACGCGGGGCTCACGGGCGTCGTCTTCGAAGGCGGCCTCGGCACTGCGGACGCGGAAAACGCGGTCGCCGGCCTTCACCGTGCGCGTCTTGCCTTCCAGCGGCAAATGGTAGCGGCCCTTCTTGTCGGTGCGCACCGGCCCCAGCGTCAGCGTGCCGTTGCCCTTGCGCGTCCAGAACTCCAGGACGTCGCCTTCTGTCAGAGCATGGGCGCTCTTCAAATAGGCGGCGCCATCGCGCACCTCGTCGACGCGGCCGAGGAACAGGCCGCGGTTGTTGGGACGCTGGTAACTCATGATATCGTTGCCGCGCTTGCCGTCCAGATAAGCCGTGGTGAAACCGCGGGAGAAGGCATCGGTGAGGCGGTCGCGATCGGCATCGGTGATAGCCGCGTTCTCCTTCGCCAAAGCAGCATCGAGAGCTTTACGATAGACGGAGGTCACGGCGAAGACGTACTCGGGCGACTTCATGCGGCCCTCGATTTTAAGCGACGCCACGCCGGCGGCCACGAGGTCGTCCACGCGATCCACCGTGCACAGATCCTGGGGCGAAAGCAAGTGATCGCCCGGCGAGGGAAGGCTCTTCTGCAGAGCCTTGTTCTGCAGCTCATAGGGAAGCCGGCACGCTTGAGCGCACATCCCCCGGTTGGCCGAGCGGCCGCCGATCATGGAGGACATGAAGCACTGGCCCGAGTAGCACACGCACAATGCGCCGTGGGCGAACACCTCCACTTCCATCCCCTCTTCGGCCGCCGCCGCGCACAGAAGGGCGATCTCGTCCAGCGACACCTCACGGGCGAGCGTAATGCGCTCGGCCCCTAAGCGGGCCGCCGCGCGCACGCCGGCGAGGTTGTGGGTGTTCGTCTGCGTGGAAAGGTGCAGCGACGCTTCGGGGAGCGTGCGGGAGATCTCCGCAGCCAGGCCGATGTCCTGTACGATGAAGCCGTCGGCTCCGGCGCGGTAAGCCTGGCGCACGCATTCCAAGGCCTCCCCTACCTCGTCGGGCAGGATGATGGTGTTCATGGTGACGTAGACGGAAACCCCGCGCAGATGCGCGAAGTCGCAGGCCTCCCGCAGCGTCTCCAGGGTGAAGTTGTCGGCCCCGCGCCGCGCATTGAAGGTCTCAAGCCCCAGATACACCGCATCGGCCCCGCCAGCCACCGCCGCATGCAGCGCCGCCATATTGCCGGCCGGCGCCAGCAGTTCTACTTGATTAGTCTTCATTCAGCTTCAAAGCCTCTTCGTCGGCGGCCTTCAGTTTGTCGATGCCCTCGTTGTAGGCGTCTTGGATTTCCTTCACGCGCCCGTCGTAGGCGCTGAAGTCGAAGGGCGCCTCCTCGGTTGCGCTGCTGATCTCCGTGTACAAATCGATGTAGCTGTTCAGGGCATCCTTCAGCTTGTTGCAGCCGTCGACGTAGTTCGTCTGCAGGTCTTTCATGGCGTCCGGCGTATCGATGGCCGCCAGAGCGTCAATGGCCTCGAAGGCGCTGTTGGCCTTGTTGCGCATATTGACGACGCTCTCCTGAGCCACCGCCTCGTCGAATTCGCCGAGGCGCGTGTTCAGCTCCTCCACCGCCTGGTTGACCTTGGTCATGTAGGTGCGATTGGCCTGCTGCTGGTCGGTGGCTCCAGTGGCCGGCGACTGGCAACCGGCAAGAGCGCCGAGGGCCAAAGCCGCGCCAAGGGCCACAGCCAAAACCCGCGCGATGGTACGTTTCCTCATGATTTCTCCCGTCTTCGGTGCCTTGAGGCACCGGTTGTTTGCTCAGGGTAGCCTCGTCGAGCGAGGCTTTGGTTTCTCGTTCGCTATGATAGCAGTCCGCGCCCCCGGGCCCGTACCGCCGTCACGGTATCGCAACAATTATGTCGCGGCTACGCTGCTTTAGGCACCCTCGCCGCCACCGTCGTCCGGGGCTGGGTCGGGTGTCGGCTCCGGTGTCGGCTCCGGCGTCGGTTCGGGCTCCGGGGTAGGCTCCGGCGTCGGTGTCGGCGTCGGCTCGGCGTTGCCGCCGCCCTCGTTGCCCTCTCCGCCTTCGTTGCCGCCGTTCTCGTCGCCGTCGCCCTCGGGCGTCTCTTCGTCATCCTGCTTCGTGGTCACCTCGGTGTCGTCCTTCTTTTTCTTGGAAGAGTAGTAGCCGCCGATATGGTTGTCCTCGTCGCGGTAATCCTTCTTGTACTCGGGCTTATCTGCCTCGAAGAACTTCACCGTCTGCGTCGGGGAGATCATCTTGTCGATGAAATCGCCGAAGACGCTGGCCGCCGTCGTAGTCGTCGCCTGGGCCTCGGAATAGTCGGAGCGGTCGCCCAGCCAGATGGCCACGGCGTACTGCGGGGTCACACCGCAAAACCAGCTGTCCTTCTTGTCGTCGGTGGTACCGGTCTTGCCGCCGGCCTCCTGGCCGTTATCGGGGCGAGCCGCCTTGCCGGTGCCGTTGTCGATGACCACTTCCATGCAGTCGAGGGCCGCCCGGGCCACTTCGCGAGAGAACACCCGCTCGCCCGTGGGGTCGGTGTTGTCCACGATGACGTTGCCGTTCTTGTCCTCGATGGAGATGATGCACTCCGGATCGTAGTGGACGCCGCCGTTGGCCACCGTGGCATAGGCGTCAGCCATTTCGAGCGGCGTGACCGAACCGATGCCCAGGGTAAGGCCCGCCACCGCCGGCAAATCGGAGGTGATACCCATGGCGTGGGCCATCTCGATCACCTTATCGACGCCCACGGAGAGAAGCAAGCGAATAAACGCCGTGTTCGACGACACGCCGAAAGCGCTCTTGATGGTGCGCGTGCCGTAATCGGCCTTATCGTTGTTGTAGACAGGCTCGCCGCCCTCCAAATCAACCTTGTAGCCGGCATCGATGAGCGTTTCCGGGTCGATGCCCTCGTTGATAGCCGCCAAAAGCGTGAACAGCTTGAACGACGATCCGGCCTGACGGCCCGCGCCGCCCTCGCCCGTGGCCATGTTCACCTGAGAGCTCTCGTAATCGCGACCGCCCACCAGCGCGTCGATGTAGCCGTTCTCGGGGTTCACAACGGCCATGGCCACCTCGAAGGGATCGCCGGCCTCCTCTTCCTTTTCGGCCGCAGCCTCTTCGGCGGCGGTCTGGGCCTCGATATCCAGCGTCGTGATCACCTTCAACCCGCCCTTGAACAGCTCGGAGGTGGAATAGGCGTACTTGCCCTCGGGGTTGGTCAGCTGGTTGCGCACGTAGCTCGTGAAGTAGGGGTAGGCCAGAATGCCCGTCATGGAGGGCTCGGAGGGGTTCAGCTCGATGGGCTCGGCCTTCACCGCGTCGGCCTCCTCCGCCGTGATAACCCCGTTGGACACCATGCGGTCGAGCACGGTGTTGCGGCGCTTCAGGCAGTTGTCCGGATAATCGATGGGGTTGTTGTAGGTGGGCGACTGGGGAATGCCCACGAGCGTGGCCGCCTCGTTCAACGTGAGGTCCTTCGCGTCCTTGGAGAAGTAGCGCTCGGCGGCGGCCTCGATACCGTAGGCACCGGAACCGTAGTTGATAGTGTTCAGGTACATGAGCAGGATCTCGTCTTTGGAGTACTGCTCTTCCAGCTTCTGGGAAATGTACATCTCGCGGATTTTGCGCTTGAAGGAGATGTCGCGCATCTCGTCGGAAAGAATCGTGTTGCGCACGAACTGCTGAGTGATGGTGGAGGCGCCCTCCAGCTCGCCGCCCATGAGGTTGTTCACGAGCGCGCGGGCCACACCGAGGTAATCGACGCCGGAGTGGGTGTAGAAGCGCTCGTCCTCGGTGGCGACGGTGCCCTTCAGCACGTACTCGCTAATCTGGTCGAGAGCCACCGGGTCGCGATTCTCCAGCTGGAACTCGGCGAGCAGCGTCGTGCCGTCCGATGCGTAAACCATGGTTGGCTGCGCCGTGTTGTAAGCGTCGGCGTTCTGGTAGTCGGGCAGATCCTCCAGCCAGGAGTTGCACAGCGTCACCACGCCGAACACGCCCGCCGCGATAAAGGCCACCATGAGGCCCAACACCGACAGGACAATGACCTTCTTATTCTTTACTTTCGTGCCCTTACGGCCCTTCATTGCGCGAGAACCCACGAATTAACCTCCATCAGTTATAGGTCTGGCCATTTTACCAATGAGTTATGGAGGGTTCATAAGATGGAGCCGCCACCAGGAAATGCACAGAGGACGAGGGGCTTCCCATTCTGCCCTTATCGATGCCGATACAAGTCATCCAGCGTTACCGAAAATTCGTCGCCAGACGCCTTCATCTTTCGCAAGGTGGCCGTCGAAAGAGGGTTCTTCGAGAACAAGTAGAAGAATTCGATGCGGTAGCCCTTGACGAGATCGGCGCGGTGGTGCAGCTTCTCCAGCACTTCCGTCTCGTCGAACGAGTTGCGCCACTTGCACTCCCCTATTAAGGCCGTTTTGCTGGCGCGGTCTGCGGCCACGACATCGACGTCATCCTGCTGGCGAAGCGCCGGATCGGTTCCCCACCATTGCCCGAATGACGAGGCCCGTATCGGAAGGCGTCCCGCCAGGGACTCTTCGAGAAGCCATTGGGAGCACACGCGTTCAAACCGATGACCGAGGTAGGTTCCGAGTACTTCGTCGGAAAGCCCCTCAGCGACAATACGACCGGCACCTCCCTCGATGTCTCCAACTGCCGGCATGACAAAGGTATACCAAAAGTCGTAGCAGGCATCGGCGAAACGGTAGAGTCCTTTGCGCGAAGTTTGAGGGTTCTCTCCAAAAGGGACGACGCGCTCGATGATGTCAAGGCGTTCTAGAGTTGCCAAGTACTTCGACACCGCCGTCGCCTCAAGTCCCGCGCGAGCAGCAATCTCGCCGCGCCGCGTTGCCCCCGAGCCTATGGCGCGAAGAATCGAGTTGTACACAGCCGGTTCGCGCAACTCCTGTCGCAACAGCATAAGAGGCTCTTCATAGAGCAATCCGTCAGTCGAAAAAAACAGATCGGCGATGTTGTCGAGGAACGGCCGACTTTCATCAATCTGCGCCAGATAATAGGGCACCCCGCCCACGCAGGCGTAGTACCGAAAAGCGTCTTCTGCGCTTACCGTTGGAACCATGCGCGCTGACGTTAAATAGTCGAAGGGCCGCACACGAATCTGCGCCGTGCGGCGGCCGTGCAAGGGGCTCTTTTTGCCCAGCACCTCGCTCTCCATGAATCCCTGATCACTTCCGCATAGCGCAAGACACGCCTTCGTTTGAGCGAAATGATGGTCTATGGCGATTTGCATTTTCGAAACCAGCGACGGATTAGCCTCGGCAGCATAGGGAAACTCGTCGAATACGAAAAGGAACGGTTCTCGCCGAGCCTGCTCCGCGAGAAACTGCAGAGCACCATCCCAACCGTCGAACCTTGTTCCCGGCGGCAGCGAGAAAAACTGCGCAATCTCGACACTGAAATCAGCCAGGTTATCCGCGTCAGTCTGCTGCTGAGCCGTGAAGAAAAGCGTCGGCTTGTCCTGGGCGAAATGAGTTAGCAGGGTCGTCTTGCCCACACGACGTCGTCCATACACCACCACCATCTGGAAGACATCAGCATCATAGGCCCGCTCAAGCGTCTCCAACTCGTTTTCACGTCCGACGAACAACGGCACTCCTTACAGCAAAATAAGATACTCACGATTATTATAATCACGAGTATCTTATTTGCAACTAGCTATTCGCGTCTTCGTTCGTAGACAAGTCTCTTTCGCCGGAGCGCTTTCACCAGACATACGAGGTAACGGGCTCCACGACAAATCTCTGGCAAACGTTAGCCAACGGAATCCCTGTACATTTCGCTCCACGAGTCGTCATACAGACGATACAACTTGCTCCAGTTGTCGTCATAGGCACGATATTGATCGGTCCACGAGTCATCGTAAGCACGATACATGTCAGTCCATGTATCTGAAACAACTTTGTATTCCTCCGTCTCATAACCAGAGTTGATGGCCCCATCATACTGCTCGTACGAGTCTTTGAGCAGTCGGTCCCACGCCTCGTAATAGTCTTTCATGGCATCGTCCCACACCCCATAGCCATCCTCCATGGCTCTTGACCAAGTCTTATAATCGTCCAGCCCTTTTTCTCGGACAAGAGCATAATAGTCCGTCATACCAGCAAGGATTGACTCATACAGAGCTTCCGAACGCTGCAAAGCAAAATCGTAAGCATCTTGAACTTGGCTCGAATTGTCTGCATACCCCTGGTAAGTGTCACCAACCGCAGTATTAATCTCGCTGAACCTGCTTTCGAGATCGGACGAGGCTGCTTCTGTCTCGCTTTTAATCGCGCTCAGCTTAGCGTCAAGCTCATTATCTCCGGTAATAACCTCGACCTCTTCTGCCGGCAACTCAGCAGCAGAAGATTTTTCTTCCCCCTCGTCATCGCTAACGCTCTCAGCGTCTTGAGCACTTTCAGTAGATTTTTGCGCATCTGTCTGTGCAGACTCCGGGGTCGATGGAGAATCGTACGCACCTCCTGTCACCTGAGCGCAGCCCGCACACCCCAGCAAGGCCAAAGCGAAAACCACAGCGAAAGCCAATCTTGTTGCAACGGCCTTCTTCGAATCATCTTTGCCAAACACGCGATCGTCCTTTCCGTCGTTGCGTCTCGAAAGCTAGATGACGGCCAACTCGACACGTAAGCCACATCCTCTTTGACTCACTGCGAGCGAACGCGCGAAAGAGGAGAGCATCCACCGCAGTCACCACAACCGCAAGGACTTCAGAACGGGCAAACCGCACGAAAACCTTGAATGGCAGATGCTCTCCTGCCCTAGTTTTCGATGCAGCTGTACCGCAGCTCTGAAGTTGTATGCAAGCATGTCACTTGCGGTTGTGGTGGCTCGATTATAGCAAAGCCCAAATCGAAAGACAGCATAGAGAAAGCTGCGGCGCAAGCGGAGTCGCTTGTGCCGCAGCGGGATACAGCAGAATTCTCGATTTACCAAACTACGCTTAAACGCGCTTTGGCAATAAACTAAGCTCCAAAACCGACGAGTTGCGCCTTGGCGGCCGCCAGCTGCACGCGCACCGCTTCGGGGGCCGTGCCACCGAAGGTGGTGCGGGCGGCAACGATGGCGGGCAGGTTCAGGCACTCCACGATATCGGATTCGAAGAGATCGCTTTCCGCCTTGAAATCGTCCAGCGTGAGGTCTTCCAAATCGCAGCCGCGCTGGTCGCACAGAAGCACCAGATGCCCCACGATCTCGTGGGCCCGGCGGAAGGGCAGGCCCTTCTTGGCCAGGTAGTCGGCCACATCCGTCGCGGCCAGATATCCCTTCTTCGCTTGGGCGGCCATGGCGTCGGCGTTCACCGTCATGGTGGCGATCATGCCGGCAGCGCATACGTAGCAGTCCTCCAGGGTGTCGGCGGCGTCCATGGCGCCCTCCTTGTCCTCCTGAAGATCCTTGTTGTAGGCGAGCGGCAGCGACTTCAGCGTCATCATGAGGGCCACCAGATCGCCCACGACCCGGCCCGACTTGCCGCGGATGAGCTCCGCGAAATCGGGGTTCTTCTTCTGGGGCATGATGGAGGAGCCGGTGGAGTAGGCGTCCGACAGCGTGATGAAGCCGAACTCCGCCGACGACCACAGCACGATCTCCTCGCACAAACGCGACAGGTGCAAACACGACACGCTACAGGCGTAGATGAGGTCGAGCAGAAAGTCGCGGTCGGACACAGCATCGAGCGAGTTCGGGATGGGATGGTCGAAGCCGAGCGCCTCTGCGGTGGCGAAGCGGTCGAGCGGGTAGGTGGTTCCGGCCAGAGCGCCAGCGCCCAGAGGGCATTCGTTCATGCGCCTTACGGTGTCGTCCAGTCTGCCCAGGTCACGGAGCAGCATCTGCACATACGCCAGCAGGTGGTGTGCAAAAGTCACCGGCTGCGCACGCTGCAAATGGGTGTAGCCCGGCAGTACGGTCTCGGTGTGCTGTTCTGCCAGCTTGACCAGTACGGCGCACAGCTTTTCCACCAGACCACGAATTTCCTTGATCTCGTCCCGGAGATACAGCCGGAGATCCAGTGCCACCTGGTCGTTTCTGGAACGGGAGGTGTGCAGACGCTTGCCCACATCGCCGTAGCGCTTGGTCAGTTCTGCCTCCACGAACATATGAATATCTTCTGCGTTGGGGTCAAATTCCAGCTTGCCGCTGTCCAGATCTGCCAGAATGGCAGTCAGCCCCTCGATAATGGTCTTGCTGTCCTCCTTGGAGATGATGCCGCAGTCACCCAGCATGGTGGCATGGGCGATACTGCCCTGGATGTCATGCCGGTACATCCGTGCATCAAATGCGATAGAGGAGTTGAACGCATTTACGCCTGCGTCGATCTCTTTGGAAAATCTTCCTGCCCAAAGTGCCATAATTTTATCCGTCCTTTTCTGATTCTGTATATTCCGTGTGCGGATGATAGTGTGCGATCCACTGCTGTGCCAGCCTGTATTTTTCTTCCAGCGGTTCCATATCGTCAAACAAAAGCGCACGCCGCTCAGTTTCTGCATGATCTTTTTTCACGCAGATCTGCAAAGATATCATATTCCGGTTTCCGTAATGTGTGCAGTACAGCTGGATTCGCTGTATCTCTTGCCAGGAAAACGACTCGAATCGCTGTATCTCCTGCCAGGAAAACGACTCGAATCGCTCTCCCCAATAACAAATGCCGGAGGGCGACAGCCTCAGACTGCATGGTATAGCTTTCTTTTTCTCTTTATAGAGGGCGTGTAAGGCACCGCACATAACGCCAATGCCGACAGCAGCCCAGCCAAAAATGGTAAGCACACAAAGCAGCAGCACAGAAACTGCCACCATGATCTCCTCACGCCGGCGGCGAAAAGCCATCTGTTCCCATTCTACTTTTTTGTAAAAGACCAGCGTCGGCTCTGCCGCTGCTTTGCTTTTCTTTTTCATACACCCCTCACAACAACAAAAGGCGACTGAACGCCGCCTTTTGCCTCCGGCAAAATCACCGGTTTTTATTTTCGCTGATTGGCTTACTTGTTGTTCCGCTTCTGATCCAGTACAGCCTTTACGTGGATCGGCAGACCGAACAGGTTGATAAAGCCCTCTGCGTCCTTCTGGTTGTAAACGTCTTCTGCATCGAAGGTTGCAACTTCTTCATCATACAGAGTGTACGGAGAAGTTACGCCGGCATTGATGATGTTGCCCTTGTACAGTTTCAGCTTAACATCACCGGTAACGGTCTTCTGGGTCTCGTTTACGAAAGCAGTCAGTGCCTCACGCAGCGGAGTATACCACTGACCGTTGTATACGATATCAGCGAACTTGATGCTCAGATACTGCTTGGTTCTTGCAGTTTCCTTGTCCAGGGTAATGGTCTCCAGCACATCGTGTGCGTGGTACAGGATGGTGCCGCCCGGAGTTTCATAAACGCCTCTGGACTTCATGCCGACCAGACGGTTTTCTACCAGGTCAGCCAGACCGATGCCGTTTGCGCCGCCCAGTTCGTTCAGCTTTTCTACCAGCTCTACTGCGCCCAGTTCCTTGCCGTCGATAGCGGTCGGGATACCCTTTTCAAAATGAATGGTCACATAAGTGGGCTTGTCCGGAGCCTGGATCGGAGAAACGCCCAGTTCCAGGAAGCCTTCCTTCTCATACTGCGGCTCGTTTGCCGGATCTTCCAGATCCAGACCTTCGTGGGACAGATGCCACAGGTTCTTATCCTTGGAGTAGTTGGTTTCACGGTTGATCTTCAGCGGAATGTTGTGTGCCTCTGCATAGTCGATCTCTTCGTCACGGCTCTTGATGGTCCATTCTCTCCACGGAGCGATGATTGCCATATCCGGAGCGTATGCCTTGATTGCCAGCTCGAAACGAACCTGGTCGTTGCCCTTGCCGGTTGCACCGTGGCAGATGGCGTCTGCGCCCTCTTCCAGAGCGATTCTTGCCAGCTCCTTACCGATAATCGGACGAGCGAAAGAGGTACCCAGCAGGTAACGGTTCTCATATACTGCGCCAGCCTGTACAGTCGGGAAGATGTAGTCCTCTACGAAGGTCTTCTTCAGATCCAGTACGATCAGCTTGGATGCGCCGGTCTTGATTGCCTTTTCTTCCAGGCCGTCCAGTTCCGTACCCTGTCCTACGTCTGCGGAAACTGCGATAACCTCGCAGTTGTTGTAGTTTTCTTTCAGCCACGGAATGATAATCGAAGTATCCAGACCGCCGGAATATGCCAGAACAACTTTGTTATATTTCTTTTCCATGTTTTTCGACCTCGCATTCTGCGTTTTTTTCGATGGTCTTATTATACTACCGCCATACTCATTTGGCAAGCAAAATTTATAATTATTTTCTCGATTGTATATTTATGCATACTATGAATTTAGATTTGATAAATAATGCTTGCACTTTCTGTAAAAACGTACTATTATATTATAAATGCACTGTGTCAAGACAGATTGCACGGAATGAATAAAAGCGCACAAAAAATGGTGCGCAAAGGGGCGTTTTTCGCAATGACCGAAAGAAATTTAACCATGCTCACTGACTTTTACGAGTTTACGATGGCGAACGGAT
>OLPZ01001863.1_pt1 | contig 13117 bp, 8 predicted proteins | sample 1672711 | NCBI WGS metagenome assembly OLPZ01 (sample SAMEA3136716, study PRJEB25190) | human gut metagenome
AGGTCGAAGTAGTTGTAGGTGGTGTTCTCGTCCAGCTGGCGGGTGTTGTCGTAGGTGTTCGGCCCGGAGCCGTTGATGAACACCACCAGATGCCTGACCTCCCCCGCCGGAAGGTCGAGCTTGCCGGTGAGCGTGCAGCCGTCTTCGGCGGTCACTTGCCAGAGTTCCGTCGTTTGCATCTCTCCCTCCCCCAGCGCCGCGCCCAGAAGCAGCGCCAGCGCAAGAAACGCCAACCAAAGCCGTTTCATGTTCCATTCCTCCCGCGTTCGATATGGAAAGCACGCTTTCCATGACCATTCTACATGGGCGGGCGGAAAATGTCAAGTAAACTTTCCATATAAAAGCGCCCGCCCTTTCGGAACAGGCGCTTCCCATTTTCCTACACCGGCGCGCCGCAGGGCGTGTTCACGTCCTCGCGGAAGCGGTCCTTGCGGTTGGCCTCGTAGAAGCGGTAGCCGCCGGAGAAGTTGTAGCAGTCGTAGCCGTGCTGGGCGAGGATGCGGCAGGCGATGTAACTGCGCAGCGCGCTCTGGCACATCACGTACACCGGCTTTCCGGGGTCGATCTCGCCTATCCGCCCGCGCAGTTCGTCCACGGGGATGTTGACAAAGCCGTCCGCGCAGCCGCCCGCGTATTCGGCGGGAGTGCGCACGTCCAGACGGGTGATGTTTTCCGGCAGATGGTCGATGTCCTCGTAGTGGAACTGCTTGACCTTGCCCGTTTCAAGGTTCTCGATCATGAAGCCGGCCATGTTCACCGGGTCCTTCGCGGAAGAGTAGGGCGGCGCGTAGGCGAGGTCGAGGTCCTTCAGCTGAATCGCGGAGAGTCCCGCGAACAGGGCCGTGGCCAGAACGTCGATGCGCTTGTCGACGCCCTCGTAGCCGATGGCCTGGGCGCCGAGCAGGCGATAGGTCTCGCGCTCGAACACCACCTTCAGCGTCATGACCTTGCCGCCGGGGTAGTAGCCGGCATGGCTCATAGGGGAGAGCACCACGGCGTCGTGCGCGATGCCGGCGCGCTCGCAAGCGGCCTCGGAAAGCCCGGTGGCAGCGGCCGTGAGATCGAACACCTTGATGACCGAGGTGCCCTGGGCGCCGGCGAAGCGGCTGTTCAGCCCGCAAATGACGTCGGCTGCCACGCGCCCCTGCTTGTTGGCCGGCCCGGCAAGCGAGATGAGCGCGTCGTCGCCGGTGACGAGGTGGCTTATCTGCACGGCGTCGCCCACGGCGTAGATGTCCTCGACGCCGGTTTCCATGCGATCGTTCACGACGATGCTGCCCTTGATGCCGGTTTCAAGTCCGGTTGCCTCGGCGAGGGCCGTATCGGGCGTGACGCCGATGGCGAGCACCACCATGTCGGCGCGCAACGGCTCTTCGCCGGCCACAAGAACGTCGATGCCCCCGTCGCGCTCTTCGAATCCCTCCACGGAACGGCCCAGTGCCAGATGCACGCCGTGAGCGCGCATCTCCTGGTGGATGAGGGCGGCCGCATCGGCGTCGAAGGGGTTCATAAGGTGGCGCGGGCGCTGCACGATGGTCACGTCCAGCCCCAGCTCGCGCAGGTTCTCGGCCACTTCCAGGCCGATGAAGCCGCCGCCGCACACCACGGCCGAACGCGGGTGCTCCCTATCGATGAACTCCTTCATGGCGAAGGTGTCCTCCACGGTGCGCAGCGTGAATAGGCGGTCGAGCCCCACGCCGGGAAGGGCCGGGCGGGTGGGGCGGGCGCCGGGTGAGAGGATGAGCTTGTCGTAGGGCTCTTCGAACACCTCGTCGGTTTCCAGATTGCGCACGGTCACCACATGGCGCGCCGCGTCGATGGCCTCCACTTCGTGGCGTACGCGCATGTCCACGTTGAAGCGGGCGCGGAAGCTTTCGGGGGTCTGCAGGGTGAGGGCGCTCTTGTCGACGATGGTGCCGCCGATGTAGTAGGGCAGGCCGCAGTTGGCGTACGAGATGTAGCCGGAACGCTCGAATACGACGATCTCGGCCGCCTCATCGAGGCGCCGAAGCCGGGCCGCCGCCGTGGCGCCGCCGGCCACGCCTCCTACGATAACAACTTTCATGGAAGTTCCCTTCTCGCGTTTTCTCTTGCCCGTAGCATAGCAGAGCCTCGCTGCGGGCAGCGTTCTCGCCTCGGCGATTGCCCGTGGCGCGGTGGGTCTTTTTACGGGCAGGTAACGGGCCGGTGGAGAAGCGGCAACGCTTGGATGCAGGGTGGCAACGGGTCGGTAGAGGATGGCGGTACTTCGCCGCAAGTTCGTGTGATGGGTCTATGATGGAGCCATCGAAGGGAGCGAAAACGATGAAAAACCGTCAATGTTGATACGTTTTTGGTACCAAATCGGTGAAATCCCCAAGAAGCAGGTGACGTACCAGCACGCTCGCTCGAAGTTCGACCTAGGGAGGTTATTATGTCAGGTTGTTCTCGTCGACAATTTCTCACAGGAAGCGCTCTTGCCGCGCTGGGAGGCACGCTGGCTCTGGCCGGCTGTGCGCCCATGAGCCATGAAGAGGCTGCGGCCAAGAAGAGGGAGGCCGCTGCCGGCAACGACAAGAACGCCGATGGCGAGGTAACGGCTATCGGCACCGGTATGGGCAAACATGGCGAGTTCACGGTAGAGGTATCGGCCAAAGACGGCGCCATCGATCGCATCACCGTGCTCGATTCCCGTGAGACGCCGGGTATGGGCGATGTGGCCATGGAGAAGATGACCCAAGCGATCATCGACAATCAGACGCTTGCGGTAGACACCATCAGTGGCGCTACGCTTACCTCGATGGCCTTCCTCACCGCCGTGGGCAGCGCCCTGGATGCGATGGGGGAGAGCGCGGACGATTGGAAGAATCGCGAGCCAGCCGCTTGGGTGAGCGACGTTGAGCTCCCGGAAGAGGCGGACGTCGTGGTCATAGGCGCGGGCGGTGCCGGCTTCGCGGCGGCCATTACGGCGGCCAATGAGGGCAAGAGCGTCGTGCTTATGGACAAGATGGGCGTCTTCGGCGGCGATACGGCCCTCTCGGGAGGCGAAATGGCGGTGCCCGGCAACTGGATCCAGGTGACGCAGGGCATAGAGGACAGCCCCGAGAACCTCGTGTCCGACATGCTCGTCGGCGGCGACAACAAGGGCGACCCGGAGCTGGTGGCCATCATCGCCAACGGCGCGCTCGATTCCGCCAACTGGCTCACCTACGAGGGCGGCGTCTCCTGGAAGCACGACCTCATGCAGTTCGGCGGTCACAACATCAAGCGCTCCATCATCCCCATCACCCATTCCGGGTCGGAGATGACCACGAAGCTGACCAACCGCGTCAACGGCATGGACGACATCGTGCTCATCGACAACACCAAGGCCGTCGAGCTGGTCACCGACGATGCGGGCGCCGTAACGGGCGTGAAAGTGGAGAATCCCGTGACGGGCGATACGTCCGAGGTGAAATGCAAGGCCGTGGTGCTTGCGACGGGAGGCTTCGGCTCCAATGTCGATATGCGCGTGAAGTACAACCCCGAGATGGACGACAAGATCCTCTCCACCGACTCGGTGGCCGCCCAGGGCGACGGCATCGTGATGGCCGAGAAGATCGGCGCCGACACCATTGATATGGAGTATATCCAGACCTATCCGGTGTGCGATCCCGAAACGGGCGCGCTGCTGTACGTCGGCGACGTGCGCCTGGAGAACCATGGCATCCTCGTGAACAGGGAGGGCGACCGCTTCGTGCAAGAGCTCGATCGCCGCGACGTCATTTCCAACGGCATCAAGAACCAGACCGACGGCGTGGCCTTCCTCCTGTTCGATCAGGCGGCCGCCGATGAGACGGGGCTGCTCAAGCAGCATGCCGACGAGTACGAGAACAGCGAGGCTCGCGGCGTTATCGTGAAAGGCGATACGCTGGAGGACGTGGCGAAGGCCCAAGGCGTCGATGCCGCCGAGCTGCAGAAGACCGTCGAGAAGTGGAACCAGTACTGCGCCGACGGGAAGGATCCGGATTTCGGCTACAGCGCCGAGATGAACGTCATCGGAGACGGCCCTTACTACCTCATGGCCTGCAAGCCCGCCGTGCACTACACCATGGGCGGCCTGCACATCACGCCCGAGGCAGAGGTGCTCACCGTAGAGGGCACGCCTATCGCCGGCCTGTATGCCGCCGGCGAGGTGGCCGGCCACAAGATGGGCACGAACCGTCTGGGCTCTTGCTCTATGACCGACATCTACACCTTCGGCCGCATCGCCGGCAAGAACGCCGCCGACTACGCCGCCTAAAGAGCTGACTGTCCGGTCAGTTCACGATTCGGCCACGGCTGCCCCCGCGTTTCGTGACAGGGGGGCGACCGTGGCCTTTCTGCATCGGCGATGCGTGTAGGCTCAGCGTTGTTAGTCGTGCGCGCGACCTTGTGGCCGGGCGCCTCAACGCGAGTAAGGAGCCATTATGGCAGAGACAAGCCCCTCCTTCACCGTCACCATGAACGACGGGAAGAGCGCCAAACCGGAGCAGCCCGTTCCTGAACCGGCCAGCAAGGATATGACCTGGACTGACGGCAAGCAGACCATCAAATACACCGCCACCGCCGAGATGCTGCCGCTGCACACCGACGACGGCACGCTCATCGGGCACATGTTCGCTCTCTCCTACGTAAGCGATGCGGCCGACAAGTCCGATCGCCCCGTCACCTTCTGCTGGAACGGCGGCCCGGGCGGCTCGTCGGCCATGGTCAACATCGGCGGCTTGGGCCCGCGTCGCGTGCCCATCAATACCATCAAGCAGCTGCCCTGCCCCACGAAGCCCGAGGACAATCCCTACTCGCTTCTGCCCACGACCGACCTGGTGTACCTGGACGCCATGGGCACCGGCTACTCGAAGGTGGCCGAGGGCTACGACCCGAAGAAGGTCTGGGGCGTCGACGGCGACGCTGACGCTTTCATGCGCGGCATCGCCCAGTGGCTCACCATTCACGAGCGTTGGAACACGCCTCTGTATCTGTACGGCGAGTCCTACGGCACCATGCGCAACTCGGTACTCATGCGCGTGCTCGGCGAGCGCGGCATCGCGCTGACCGGCGTCATCGAGCAGTCCACCATTCTCGATTACGCGCCGACGCTTGCGGGCAACGACCTGTACTACATGGGCATGCTGCCGGTCTACGCCGCCACGGCCAACTACTTCGGCAAGGCCGGCGCCGGCGTCGACCAGTTCGAGTGGTTCGACCGCGCCTGGAAGTTCGTCGATGAGAAGTACGGTCGCGCCCTCATCGCGAGCGACTCCATCACTCCGGAAGAGGAGCACGAGCTGGCCGTCGAGATGAGCGAGCTCATCGGGCTTCCGGCCGAGTTCATCGAGGGCAAGCACCTGCGCATCGAGCTGGACACCTTCCGCAAGACCATCATGGCCGACGAGGGCCTGTTCACCGGCCGCTACGATACGCGCTTCACCGAGCCGGCCTACATGGATGTGCAAGGCGACAACGAGTTCTTCGCCGGAGAGGATCCCTCCGGCGACGCCATCATGACGCCGGACCAGTCCGCCTGGATGAAGCTCGTCCAGGAGACGGGCTTCAAGGGCTCGCCGATCAACCTGCTGCTTTCCATGAAGGTGAACGAGGAGTGGAACTGGACGCACCAGGCGCCCGGCACCATGGGCAGCCCCGTGTGCCCGAACACCGCCTACGATATGGGCACGGCCCTGCGTCGCAACCCGTTCTGCCGCGTGCTGTTCTTCGGCGGCATCCACGACGCGGCCACGCCGTTCTGGAACGTGAAGCACTCCATCTCGAAGATGTTCTTGCCCGAGTCCATCACGAGCCGCATCGAGTACAAGGTGCATGAGAACGGGCACATGGCCTACGAGGATCTGCCCACCTTGGAGAAGATGGCACCGGAGCTGGCCGCCTTCTACGAGAAGAGGCACGAGGCGTAAAACGCGCTGTATTGCTTGTGCGGATGCTTGGAACTGCAGATGCATGAAAACGGCCGCCGCCCTTTGAAGGACGGCGGCCGTTCTCTATGGCTCTGCGAAGTGCTTACGGACGCGACAGGCCGTCTACGGGCAGCACGGCACCCGACACGTAGCTGGACATGTCGCTGGCCAGGTACAGGCAGGCACAGGCGATGTCCTCGGGCTCGCCCATGCGACCCAGCGGGATGGACTCGATGAGCGGCTTGATGACCGAGTCGGGCAGCGCGTCCACCATGTCGGTGTGGGTGACGCCCGGGGCCACGGCGTTCACGCGGATCTTGTGCTTGGCCAGCTCGCGGGCGAGCGACAGCGTGAGCCCGTTCACGGCGAACTTGCTCGTGGGATAGGCGAAGCCCGAGGGCTGGCCGTACTTGCCCACCATGGAGCTCGTATTCACGATGGAGCCGCCCTCGCCCTGCTCGATCATGATGCGCGCCGCCGCCTGGGTGCACACGAACACGGCGGTCACGTTGATGGACATGACCTTGTTGAACTCCTCCAAGGTGTAGTCCACGAGTGGCGTGCGGGAACTCACACCGGCGTTGTTGCACAGCACGTCCAAACGGCCGAAGCGGTCGACCACTGAGGCGAAAGCCGCCGCTACGGAATCGGGGTCGGTCAGCGAGGGCGCGATGCCCATGACGTTGTCGGTGAAGCCCTCCTCAGCGAGCTTGGCGAGCGCCGCATCCACGGTCTCTTGACGCGAGCCGGCCAGCGCCACCTTCGCGCCGTTCTTCAGAAACTCGCGAACGATAGTGAACCCGATGCCGCGCGTGCCGCCGGTGACGATAGCCACCTTTCCTTCTACGATGCCCATGGGCGTCCTTTCTCTTGGGTAAACTCGCATAATCATACCGCGGAGGAACCGCCCCGTTGGTTTCGGGGTGGTTACAAAGCGAGGAACTCAGAGCGAAGGCTGGGGCAGAGAGGGGCAAGGGCAGGGGCGGGGCGCAAGTCGGCAGCTGCTAATTCCGCGCCCAGCGCTCGTTCTCGTCGTACCACATGAACAGCTCGTACACGCGAAGGCTGGGGGCGATGAGGTAGGTCTCGGGGGGAAAGCCGAAAGCGGGGCTGTCACCGTTGATGACGGCGGTCCCCAGAAGCATCTCCGGTGTGGCCTGGGTGCGGCGATAGTCAGCGGCGATGCGGGCTGCCTCGTCGGGATGCTCCTCGAGCCAGCACTCGGCCTGGGCTTCCACATGGCGCATCTCGGCCAGCAGCGCCTCGCGGCGCAGGGCGCGCAGTTCGTCGATGCGGTCGTAGTAATCGATGCGCACTCGCGGCGTGCGGACGCCCTCGGTCACGTAGAGGCGCACGAGCTCCATGGGCATGCGTTGGGCGAGATCGTGCAGGCCGGCGCTGAACTCCTTGGACTTGCGCCACGTGGAACGGGCAAATGCCACTTCAGTGGTAATCATAAGGGCCCCTTTTGTCGTTTCAGCAGTGTTTGAAGCCACGCGCTCACTATAGCACGCGCGTACTCGCGGCGCGAGGGCGATTCTGTGTCGGTTTGCTGGCGATTTCAGGGAAAGGGAGGGTGGTCTGGATGGCGTCCGGCTTTTCAAGCCAAAAACCTGCAGAAAGTCCACCGCCGCGCGACGGGGAGGGTCGTACGCGCGGCGGGGGCGATGGTTGGCGGTTGGTGAAGCGGGCTCACGGGAAGGCGAAATGGACGAATGAGCCTTCCCGTGCTCGCAGGCTGCTATTGAGCGGCGCCGGAGAGCAGCTTCGCCACGTGACGGCCCTCAACGGAGCTGCGGCCGCAGGCCACGCCTACGACATACTCGGGATAGTTACCCGAGAAGAAGCTGCCGGATACGTCACCAGCGGCATACAGGCCCTCGATGACGTTCAGCTCCGGATCGAGCACCTGGCAGTTCTCGTTAATGCGCAGACCGTCGATCGTGGTGAGCAGCGAGCCGCCGAACCAGCAACCGTAGAAGGGGGGCTGGCGGATGGCGGAGAGGCGGTAGGCCTCCTTGCCGAAGTCCTCGTCCACCTGGTTGTCGTAGAAGCCGTTGTAACGCTCCACCTCGGCGAGGAAGTTATCCTTGTCCTGGCCGGTGAAGCCGAGCATGTCGGCCAACTCTTCAATGGTGTCGGCTTTCATGAGGATGCCGGACTCTTGGGAAGCGGCGGTGTACTCGTCGTAGGTCATGCCCATCTCGATGTAGGGCACCACGCGCGAGCAGCCGACGGTTTCGAAGCGCAGCATATCGTCCATCATGTTGCTGTCGTAGACCTGGCACCACACCCCGCCGGGCTGGTAGGTAGCGGCGAAGCAGATGAAGTCGTAGGGGGTGGACTCGTTGGCGAAGCGCTGACCGCGGCGATTCACCTTCATGAAGGGCTGGCTGCCGATGTTCTCTTGGAAGATGCTGCCACGGAACATGGCGCCTTCGCCTTCGCCCTCGTAGCCGGCATCCACGCCAGGAGCCACGGCCCCACGGTCGAAGACCATGGGGGCGGCGTCCTTGTCTTTAGAGGCTCCGGCCCACAGCCCCGCCTTGATGCCGTCGCCTGTGCAAGTGGGATTGAAGCTGGAGGCGGTGCAGCAGGCTACAGCGGAGGGCTGCAGGGCGGTCATCATCACGGGGTTGGCCGCGTAGCCGCCCGTGGCGAGCAGGGTGTTTTTAGCATTGATCTGCTTCATACCGTCTTTGGTTTCGAAGATAGCGCCCGTCACCTTGCCATCGGCGTGAACAAGCTTCACCATCTTATGCTCGAACAGAATGTCGTGACCTTGGCCGGACAAGCGCTCGGCGATGACGTCGTTGCGCGTGGGCGGGACGTAAGAGGGCTCCCACAGGTGCTGCACATAGGGCACATAGTAGTCGGTACCGCCCGTGGCGTGCTCGGGCGGCATGTCCAGCATGACCTCTTTGCCGGCGTCTTTCATTACCTCGGTCACCCAATCAATGTATTCGGCCGAATCGTCGATCCAACGCTTGATGAGCTTCTGGTTGCACTTGCCGGAGGCGTAGCGCGTCAGCTCGTTCAAGAGCTTCGGCCGGTCGATGGTCACGTTGTTGGCCTTGGCGTAAGCGGTGTCTACGCCGCCGAGGTACTCGCGGGTCTCGGGAACCTGGTTGCTCTTATCGCAGGCAATGAAGTTGAGGCCCAAATCGGCCGCCGCGCCAGCAGCGGCAAGGCCGGCCGTGCCGGCGCCAATGATGAGGAAGTCGGTGTCGAGGGTTTCGACGATGTCGCTCTCGGCGACTTCGGGCTCTGCGCCAAGCCAGTCTTCCGCGACCGCTGCGGCTTCGGGCGTCGCGGCTGCGCCACCAGTTGCTCCGAGGTCTTTCTCGGCCGAAGTCTGGGGCGCGCATCCTGCCAAGCCCATGGCCCCCACGGCGGCCACGGCGCCAAGGCCGAGGAAGTCGCGGCGGTTCATCTTCATCGATTCTTTGCTCATAGTCCCTCCTGTATCGTGGATCTCTCTTGCGTCGACGAGCGGTGTGATTGGCCGACGCAATGCGTCATCATGGAGGAACTGCGCGATAGAGGCCATCGCTTGCGCGCGGTTATTCGAGAAATCACCTCTCTGAGGTGATACCGCTACCAGGGGTTTTCTGAACCTGAGGGAGGCGAGTTGCTATACTTCTCTTTTGAGGAGGGACTCCTGTGGAGTGCGGGTGCGATGACATGAGAGGCTCGGGGAGGGAATCGATGGGAAAGGCGATAACTAAGGACAGCGTATTCGACTCGATGCGCCGTGTTGAGGCGGCGCTCAAGTTGCGCTATATGGGCATTGGGTTTGTCTGGGCGTGGTTGTATTGCACCTATGCAACGTCAGCGGTGTTTCCCTACCGAAGCGGTCAGTCCATCAACTCCGATGAATCATGGCTCCTCTCGGCGGTAGCTGTCGTGCTCGGATTTCTCGTCGGTGGCTTGTTGCTGAGTCGAAGACCGCTCGGGGGCCACTGCTTACGAAGATTTTCCATAGCGGCAGCGCTGCTTTTGGCGGCGGGAACCATTGTTTCGGCTCTGGGCGCATTTGCATTGGGGCTTGCGTGGCTGGGAGGGGCCATGACAGGCGTGGGCTATGCGTTGCTCAGTCTGCTGTGGGCCCGTGCGCTCATGGTGCTGGATGTGGAGGAGCTGGAAGCGGTAGTGCCTCTCTCGTCGCTAGTTATCGTGCCGTGCGTTGTGGTATACCCTCTGCTGGAGGGGGTTGTGGGCGTAGTGGCGACGGCGTCGCTGCCGCTGATGTCCGGCGTCTTGCTTCTCCTTTGCTTGCGTGAGGGGGCTAAACGGTGCGGCGTCGAAGAGGCGGCGTCAGGCGTTGGGGGGATGTCGCCCTACCTCAAGGAAGCTGAAGCGTCGGGCGCCGCTTCAGCTTCGTCAGGTGCCGGCGCGTCTCTATCCCGACGCTTCGGAATTGCAGAATCGTGGGGCTTCTATCTTGGACGCGTCGCGGTTGTTCTCGTGGTGCTGTATCTCGCCATCGGGTGGCAGGCCGCTTTGGCCGATGTCCGCGACAGTATGCATGCGCTCATCGATCTTGATGTCTCCATGCTCATTTCCAGCCTTGCCAGCGTAGCTTTGGGCATTGCCATCGTATTCTTTTCGAGAAGGGTGAGTTTCACGGGGTTGTTCCGCTGGGCGGTTCCGTGCGTGATCATAACGCTTGTACTGCATGGGTCTTCCGGTCTGTGGGCCGGATTTGTCTCCAACGCCATCGGGGATACTCTTGATTCGCTCATTCAGGTGCTGGTGTATTTGTTTGCGATCACTCTTGCCAAGCAAGGAAAGGCGCCTGTGGCCTTGGGCGTGGGGCTTCTCAATGGCTCCGTGCAGCTGGGTGTGCTTTTTGGCAACCTTGCGGGGAGCGCATGCGCTGGTCCCGCCGCGGCGTCTTCTGAGGTTGCCTTTCTGTCGGCGCTCATCTGCCTCGTGGCCCTCGTTGGCATTGTGGCGCCCCAGCGCGAACCGATTGAAGTGCGGCCGATGGCTGAGGCGGGTTCGGATGCGCTTGAGCACTCACTCATGGTGGGGTGCGAACTGCTGCAGAAGAAATTCGGCCTGTCTGATCGCGAGACGGAAATTGCCTTTCTCCTAGCCCGTGGTTACAGTCGTCCCTATATCCGCGAGAAGCTGTTCATCTCCAAGAACACGGTGGCAACGCATATCAGGCACATCTATGGAAAACTCGGCATTCACTCGAAAGAGGAACTTATCGATTTAGCTACCGAGGCGGCAAGGAAATAGAAGGCTCGGAGCTGCCTCTTCTCTCGATGCCTTTACGGAGATGTCTTTGTGGGCGTTTTCTGGGCGCGATGGGCAGGGCGGTGCTTGGTCGTGTGTTGCTTCTAGCCGAACAGCAGATGCAAGAAATCGATGCGCTTCTGCAACCCTTCGTAGATGAAATCGGTGCGGTCGTACATTGAAGGGTTCTCGTCGAGAAAATCGCTGGCCCATTCGGGGAATCCCGCGAGTTTGTCCAGATCGAGCCAAGAGGTGTCGCCTATGAGACGCAGCTGCCGGTCGGCGTCTTCGTAGAAGGGACGCATATTCACCACGAAGGGCGTGTAAGCCAGCTCTCGCGTGGGCACGCGGCACCAGAGGCTCGAGCCGGTGTCGAACAACGGGGCAGCGCGGTACTCGAGGGTTTCCACATCGCGGATGAGACCGAAGTTGCGCCAGTGACGATCGGTGTTGGCCATGATGTCGTCGCAGAGGATCATCTTTCCGAGGGCTGTTTCGATGTCCTCCACGCCCAGCGCGGCGCAGCATTCCACGTAATGACGGTAGCTGTCGCGGTGGGGGACCTGAGGGAGAACCTCGTTCACGTAGTAGGCGGGGATGAACTCCTCGGTGGGGCCGACGAAGTTCGGGCACGAGCTGACCGGCGCGCCGCCCCATTCGATCAGCGTGTAGGGAACGTGGTCTCCGTCAGACAGCAGGCGCGAGAAAAGCTCCGTGGCGATAACCTCGTTGTAGGGTTCCTGATCGAGCAGCGTACCTCCCTTGAGCAAGCATCGCTCGCCATTGCGGCACGCCCAGCGTTTGGAAAGAACGCCATCGGAGGTGTTGTCGGGGGAGTCGAGGCCCACATCGGCCATCCATTCTTCGACCGGCGCTTCGGAGAAATCGTTCTCAAAGTAGTTGACGTCGCTCCAGCGGATTTCGCTTCCATAAGGCTTGATCCAGTACTGGTCGGAAAGGGAGAGCCCCATACTTTTGAAGGGGAGATCATAGGTGTCGGCAATGCCGAGCTCGACCAGCTTCGCTTCGATGCCGTGGCGCGCCTTCGGAATGGCACGATGACACCACCAGTAGGAAAGTGCGGTTTTCGAGGCTTTTGTTCCCCGCGGGGACATGATGGAAAGGGGGGCTCGTTTGGCATCGATGATCTCATCGGCATCGAGAAATTCCCCTGTCGAGGCATCGAAACGGAAAGCGAGCACCTCATGGTCGCGGTTCATGAGCAGGTAACGGGAGGCGTTCGGCTGGCTCAGGCGCGCGCTTGGTCGGCCGCGACCGGGGTTGTGCTCGCGGCGTGCCTCGACGCTCTTTTCGTCTATGAGCCAAATGCCCGCAACTTGTTCGGCGGCTAACACGCCGCTTCTGATGAGCTGGCGAACACGGGTGGGACTCACGCCGAGCTTTGCGCTGGCTTTGGCAACGGTAATGCTGAACATGGGCTCCTCCAAAAAATCTTTCGATTGCGAAATATTATCATGGAATTAGTAATTCTAGAAAAATCTTTCGAAATCGAAAGATTTTTCTAGAAGGAAGACGCCGTCCCGCAGGCGATCAAGAGAAGAGCCAGGAAACCAAAGTTCAGTACGCTGAACAGGGCGAGGAAGCGACCGGTGGATAGCTCGGGCAGTGCGGCCGCTCGGGGGAAGATTTTGCGCACGCTGGTGAAGTGCTGCAGCGTGATGAGGCTCGCAAGTGAGCCAACAAGGGTGCCGGCGCCTCCGATGTTCACGCCGGCGAGCAGGGGCTGCCACGTGCCCGTGAAATGGGAGAGCAGCACGGCCGCGGGTACGTTGCTGATGATCTGGCTTAAGCCGGCGCTCACGAGCAGGCCGTGATCGGCCATGAGGGGCGAGAGCCATGCGGACACCTCCGGCACGCGCGCCAGGTTGCCCGCGAACACGAAGAAGCAGGCGAAGGTGGCGAGCAGGCCCCAGTCCACGGCGGCCAAGGCGCGCCGG
>OLPZ01001870.1_pt1 | contig 13069 bp, 14 predicted proteins | sample 1672711 | NCBI WGS metagenome assembly OLPZ01 (sample SAMEA3136716, study PRJEB25190) | human gut metagenome
GTTTAGCTAACAGTGTTGTTTCACGTGAAACAACACTGTTAGCTAAACATGTATACAATTCAAGCGAATGTTCCACGTGAAACCTATCAGGTTGCTAAAAAGAAGAGAGCCATATAGTTGTTTCACGTGAAACAATAAGGAATTGAGCTATGCATTTAGACTGAGAACATCAGGACAAGAAATATTGCCCGTGAAACAAATATATCTGGTAACACAAATCTATCTGTGAAAAAATGTTCGAAGTAAAGAGATTGAGCTCTAAAGCGTCAAAGTTTCTGTGAGGAATCAAGTGGATTACAAGAAGAAAAAACGTAAAAATCCAAATAAACCCGGCATCGTTCTCGCAATAATCAATCAAAAAGGCGGAGTGGGGAAGTCGACAACCTCAGTGAACCTTGCTGCGGCATTAGGCGAGAAGGGTAACAAAGTACTCTTGGTAGACCTCGATCCTCAAGGTAACTCAACAAGTGGCCTCGGATTTGATAAGACCAACTGCAAATACTGTTCGTACGATTGTCTGCTAAACGATGATGTGAGTGCGGAGCAGATTGTAGTTGAAGTTGAAACTGGAAACGTATGGCTCATTCCAGCCACAATCAAGCTTGCAGGTGCAGAAGCTGAGTTGGTACAGGTAATTGCTCGAGAATCGCGTTTAAAAGAAGCAATCGATGAGGTTCGGGAATACTTCGATTATGTGTTAATCGATTGTCCACCTTCTTTGGGAATGCTCACAGTGAATGCCCTGACAGCAGCCGATCAGCTTATTATCCCGATACAGTGTGAGTTCTATGCGCTTGAAGGGTTGTCGAAAATTATCGACTCAACAAACATGGTCAAGAAAAGGCTCAACCCAAACCTCGAGATCTTTGGTGTCGTAATTACGATGTTCGACAGTAGAACTTCATTGGCAAAGCAGGTTGCAGATGAAGTCGAGTCGTTCTTTGGCGAGAAAGTCTTTAAAACGAGGATTCCACGCACGGTGAGAATCTCAGAAGCACCTGGATTCGGCCAACCGATTACTGAATATGACCCAAATGGCAAAGGTGCGGTAGCTTACAGAGATTTGGCAAAAGAAGTTATCAAACGTTATAACAAGCTGAACAAATAGCAGTGGGGGAGTTATGGCGAGAAAAACAAAAGGCGGTTTGGGCAAAGGCTTGAATGCGCTGATAGCTGATGCAACGATCGAATCCGGAACCAGCGGAAGTCAAGCTGAGATCTCCCTTGCTGAGATTGTTCCAAACCCCAATCAACCAAGAACGAACTTTAATGAAGAAGAATTGGCCGATCTAGCAGATTCGATTAAAAAAGAGGGTTTGTTACAACCCATCCTCGTGCGCCCCTGGCAGGGCAAGTATCAGATAATAGCCGGAGAACGCAGGTGGCAAGCTTGCAAGATTGCAGGTGTGGAACAAGTGCCAGCCCGTGTTGTAGATATGGACGACGAAAAAACGCTTCGTGTTGCTCTGATTGAAAATCTGCAGCGAAGTGATCTAAATGCAATTGAAGAGGCTCGCGGGTATAAAGAGCTTATGAAGGCTGGTGGACTCACACACGCTGAGGTAGCGGAGGCCGTTTCGAAATCACGTTCTACAATTTCAAACTCTCTCAGACTGCTTGATCTGCCTGAAGTCGTACAAGCAATGATTTATGACGGAAAACTCAGTGCTGGACACGCCCGTGCAATTCTTTCCATACCTGATGAAGAAAAGCGTATCGCGCTTGCTGAGAAAATCGAAAAAGAAAACCTTTCGGTACGTGAAGCAGAGAATATTGCCCGGTTAATTGGCAATGGAGAAATAGAGAGAGCTAAACGGGTACCGCTGCCTCGCTCGTATAAGATCGTTGCCAAAGAACTCAAGAAGCAACTAGATGCACCTGTGCGTGTAAAGACCACGGGTGGTAAGAATAAAATTGAGATTGAGTTCAAAGACGAAGATGACCTTCAGAGAATCTACGATCTGCTGAAGGTCATATAACTTAAGCTTCATTAATTCTCTTGATGAGGAACTGCTTGATACCTTCAGGCGGTTCCTCATCCATTTTCAAGTCATTGGTCTTGACGTAACGCTCAATGTTCTCAGCAACTTGAGAAGCGAGCCGATGACCTTCTTTCAGCATCCTGATGTTCGTGGCACGATGGTCGTCTTTGTCGACATTGCGCTTTACAAGCTTTTTGCCTTCGAGCTTGTCTATGCAGAGCGTGAGGATGTTTTGGCGAATGCTGAGTTCTTTGCTGATATCGCTCAGGTGCTTTCCCTTTGTTGCGTACTCAAGGTAGCAGAGAACACGGGCCTCATTGAAGGTAAGGCCCAATTCCTTGCAGCAGCGCGACATCGCAATAATGATGAAGCGAGCGGTAATCAGACAGGAAGCTTCGGTGGCGAAGGGTTCTTCGAAACCTGAGAGCTTCATGTACTCTGAGTAGCTGGTGACCGGGTATTGAAGACGTTTCAGCTCATCTTTTGTAAGAATGCCATGGATATGGTCGAGATAGATTTTCACCACGCCCATGATTTTCTGAAAGGCCTTGTCGCCAGCCGGGGTGAGAAAGATGATCACCTTGCGCTTGTCAGAGTCGGTCGAGCTGCGTCTGATGTAGCTCTTATCGTCGAGATGCTTGACTGCTGCAGTGCACGTGTTTGACTTGAGGTGGGATTCATGAGCGAGGTCGGTCATTGGGATCCCATCTTGATGGGATGCGATGACTGTGACGACGCACGCTTGGGTCATATTCAGATTAAGCTTCTGCTTAAATAGAAGATCGAGGTCACCGACGATAATCGAGAACGTGGTGGCCCAATGGAAATATGATTTTGCTTTCGAAAAGTCTTCCAACAGAAACCTCAATACCTATCGAGTTTTCGCCCAATGTAAAATTAGGTTAGAACAACGATAGACAAAAATAAATATTATTCCCAAAAACGCACAGTCAATTCCTAAGCTGTCAGCTCATAGCGTCTGGTGTTTCGTTATTCGGAAAGATGCTGTTTGAGCTGGCCACATGCCCCATCGATGTCTCCGCCGCGCGAAGAGCGTATAGAGACCTCGAGCCCCCTGTTTGCAAGCTCACTCTCGAACTCCTTCATATGCTTGGAGGGTTCGAGGAGCAGAGAACTGTTGTCAAGTGAGCTGCGGTCGATGGGGTTGAGGGGGATCAGGTTCACGTGGCACAACATGCCCCGGCAAAACTCAGTGAGCGAGTCAACGTCTGCAAACGTATCGTTTGTATCGTTAATGAGGGCATATTCGAGTGTCGGGCGACGTTTGGTCTTCTCACCATAGTCCTTGATGGCGTTCTTGAGCGCCGAGAGTTTGATGTTCTGGACACCGGGCATGAGCTCGTCGCGAACCTCTTGGATGGAGCTGTGCAGAGAAATTGCGAGCGTGAACTGCTCGGGTTCCTCGGAGAATCTCTGAATGCCGTCGATAAGACCACAGGTGGAGACGGTTATATGACGCGCGCCGATTTCCATTCCGTCTGCAGAGTTGAGATAGCGAATTGCGGCGAGCACGTTGTCGTAGTTGAGGAACGGCTCTCCCTGTCCCATTGCCACGGCATTGCTCACGCGCTGCTCGAAGTCTTCGCCGACGAGTCGGACCTGATCGTAGATTTCGCCTATCGAAAGGTTTCTCGTGAAACCACCCTGTCCAGTCGCGCAGAACGAGCAGTTCATGGGGCATCCCGCCTGAGTTGAGAAGCAGACGGTCAGACGCGTGCCGTCCTTCGAGGGGATGCCGACCGACTCGACGGTGGCACCGTCGGAGAGACGGAACAGGTACTTGCGCGTGCCGTCTTGCGAAACCTGCTTCGCAGCCAGAGAAGGAATGCCGATGAAGTAGTCTTCGGCAAGCTTTGTCCTGAGTGCAGAAGAAAGATTGCTCATCTCCACGAACGTCGAAGCACCGCGCTTGTAGAGCCACTGCTCGAGCTGGCGAACCCTAAATCGGGGCTCGCCAATCTGCTTGAGCAGGCTCTCGAGCTCGCTGTGGTTCAAGGACTTGATGTCGACGGGATTCGGCATGGTTTGGTTCTCCCCAATGTGGACGATTACATGGCTGTAAGATAACATCAACATACTGGCTAGAACTATCTCAAGCATGTGTTTTACGTTCGTTTTATTGCACAAATGATAGAAAATCCGAGAGGTTGTTGATGATGATCGCGACAAAGCCGTGCGTTCCCGAGCAGACCAGGGTGACCCTCCTGAAGGGAGGAAAGAGCGGCGAGCGTGAGATATCGCTGGCATCGGGGGCTGCCTGTGCAGAGGCGCTGAGAGGCGAAGGTTTTCCCGTTGTCGAAATAGACACGGCAGACTCCGACATGCTGCAGCAGATCCTCGATTCCAAGCCCGATGTGGTGTTTTTGGCGCTACACGGTAAAGACGGCGAGGATGGCTGCATGCAGGGCTTTCTCGAGCTGATGGAAGTGCCCTACACGGGACCCGGCGTCTTGGCGAGTGCGCTTGCCATGGACAAGGTCAAGGCGAAGGTCATGTACCGTGCGGCGGGTCTTCCCACTGCACAATCGCTCACGCTGTTGGCTGGTGAGGACTACAACCCTGAGGCGATTATTGAGAATGTCGGCGAGAAGTGCGTCGTCAAACCAGCGCGCGAGGGGTCTGCGCTTGGCGTGCATATCGTCGAGGGTGCAGCGGAGCTTGGGGCAGCGATTGCCGAGGCGTTCCAGCATGATACGGAGGTCCTCGTCGAGAGCTTTGTCGCCGGAACGGAGATTACCGTGGCGGTGCTGGGCAACGATCACCCTGAAGTGCTTCCCATCATAGAGATCGTTCCGCAGGAATCGAGCGAGTTCTACGACTTCGAGGCCAAATATGCGTCGGGCGGTGCAACGCATATCTGCCCTGCACGTCTCGACGATGAGACGACGGAGCTCTGCAAGCAGTACGCGCTGCGCGCCCATGATGCCCTGGGGTGCAGGTGCGTGTCGCGTACCGATATGATCATCGATGGGCAGGGCAAGCCCTGGCTGTTGGAGACCAACACAATCCCCGGCATGACGGCGACGTCGCTGCTTCCCGATGCGGCATCCAAGGTGGGTCTCGAGTTTGGGCCGCTGTGCCGCAAAATCGTCGAGCTTGCGCTGGAAAATGCTCGCTAGACTCTGTCTGCAACATAGTTTTGACACCAGGGGATGCGCTCTTTCGGGAGCGCATCTACTTTTTTGGTGGACAATCGGCGTGAACGTGCCTTTTGTCTGAGCCATATAGAAAAATCCCCCGTCCTTTTGCGAGTTGTTTCTTGTTTGCATCGATGCGTATGAGTACGCTGGAACAGCTTTACCTTTTGTTTGATTCGAGAGAAGAGGAAAGGAGATACCCGATGTCTGAACTAGTCGAGATCCGCTGGCACGCACGCGCCGGACAAGGCGCGGTAACGGCGGCAAAGCTCGTGGCAGAGACGGCGCTTTCGCAGGGCCGTTACATGCAGGCGATGCCAGAGTACGGACCCGAGAGGACGGGTGCTCCCCTCAAGGCGTACACCCGCGTATGCGATACGCCCATTGAGGTGCACAACAACATTACCAACCCTCAGATCGTGGTAGTTCTCGACGAGACGCTTCTCGATCTCGAGAACGTCACCGAGGGGATGGCACAGGACGGCACAGTCATCCTCAACACGCGTATGACGCCGGCGGAAGCTCGCGAGAAGCTGGGAGTCTCTGATAAGGTCACCGTCGCGACGGTCGATGCATCCGGCATCGCGATGGCAACCATCCACCGCAACATCCCCAATACTCCTATCGTTGCGGCATTGTCCAAGGTCACTGGTGTAATACCGTACGACGAATTTGTTCAGCATCTGAAGACGACCTTCGGCAAGAAGTTCAGCCAGCAGATCATCGACGCGAACCTCGAATCTGTGAAACGCGCCTACGAGGAGGTGCAGCAGTAATGAGCGAGAAGTGGAATACCGATAACTTCACCGAGTGGAAGGCGGAAGATTTCCCGATTGGCGCCGTGTGCGTGGACGGTGGCAACTCCGTCGAGTACATCACCGGCGGCTGGCGAGCCGAGCGCCCCGTCTGGACGCAGGAAAACTGCAAGAACTGCATGCTGTGCTGGGTTGTGTGCCCCGACTCCTCCATCCTCACTGCCGATGGCAAGATGACCGGCATTGACTACGATCACTGCAAGGGCTGCGGCGTCTGCGTGAAGGAATGCAAGTTCGGCGCCCTCGAGCTCGTCCTCGAGGCTGATGCCAAGGAGGCGGAATAGACGATGGCAGAAAGAGCAGAACAGAAAATCGTTTCCGCAACCGGCAATATGATGGTCACCGAGGCGTTTCGCCAGGCTGACCCGGATGTGGTGTGCGCCTATCCCATCACCCCGCAGACCACTATCGTCGAGGGGTTTGCCAAGTGCGTGGCAAACGGCCAGGTCCACACCGAGTTCGTGACGGTCGAGTCCGAACATTCCTCGATGTCGGCGTGCATCGGCTCTGCCCAGGCGGGTGCCCGTACCTTCACGGCAACTTCGTCTCAGGGCCTTGCCTATATGTACGAGGAGCTGCCGATTGCCGCCGGCATGCGCCTGCCCATCGTCATGGCAAACGCCAATCGCGCGATCTCCGCTCCCATCAACATCCACTGCGACCACTCCGACGTCATGGGCGCCCGCGATACGGGCTGGCTACTCTTCTTTGCCGAAGACGCCCAGGAGGCCTATGACAACACGATGATCGCGATTCGCACCGCCGAGGATAAAGACGTGCAGCTGCCCGTCATGACCACGCTCGACGGCTTCATCACCACGCATGCCATGGAGCGTGCCGAGCTCATGAACGACGAGACGGCCAAGGAGTTCTTGGGCGAGCGCACGCCGTTGTTCCCGCTGCTCGACACCGAGAACCCCATCGCCGCGGGCATGTTTGCCGACCAGGACAGCTACTTCGAGCTGCACAAGGCGTTGCGCGATGCCGTGACGGCCTCCAAGCCCGTCATCAAGCGCATTGGCGATGAGTGGGCAGAGCTCTCCGGTCGCCCGTTCGACTTCGTCGACGCGTGGGGTTGCGACGATGCGGACTACATCATCGTCGTGCTCGGCTCTGCAGCCGGCAACGCGCGCCATCAGGCACGCCTGCTGCGCGAGAAGGGCGTCAAGGCGGGCGTTGCGCGTATACGCGTCTTCCGCCCGTTCCCGTATGAGGAGCTCGTTGCGGCGTTGCACGGTGCGAAGGCCGTTGCCGTTCTCGACCGTTCCGAGAACTTCGGCGGCGAGTACGGTCCTGTCGGTCTCGAGGTCGCGACCGCGCTCTACAACGCCAAGGAGAACATCCCGCTCAAGAACTACATGTTCGGCCTGGGCGGCCACGATGTCACGCTCGAGCAGATGGAGCAGGTCTACGAGGACCTGGAAAAGCTCGCGGCGGGCACTATCGACGGTTCCATCGAATACCTTGGAAACAGATAAGGAGGGGAGGAAACGATGGCAAATCTCAAAGAACTCTCCGCTCTTCCCGAGCGCCTCGCCGGCGGCCACCGTCTGTGCGGCGGCTGCGGAGCGTCTATCTGCGTCCGCCAGGTGCTGATGGGCGCGGGCGATGCCGACGTCGTGTGCAGCAGCGCGACGGGCTGCCTGGAGGTGTCCACGACGGTCTACCCGTATTCTTCCTGGAAGACCCCGTTTATCCACAACGCGTTCGCGAACAGCGCCGCGACCATGTCCGGCGTCGAGGCAGCCTACAACGGCCTGAAGCGCGCCGGCAAGATCCCCGCCGACAAGGAGATTAAGTTCTGCGCTTTTGGCGGCGACGGCGGCACCTACGACATCGGCCTGCAGAGCCTGTCCGGTGCCATGGAGCGCGGGCACAACATGGTGTACGTGTGCTACGACAATGGCGCATACATGAACACGGGCATTCAGCGCTCGTCTGCGACCCCGCACGGCGCGTGGGCGACGACCTCCGAGGTCGGCTCCGTGCAGCAGGGCAAGCAGCAGCGCCGCAAGGACCTGACCAGCATCATGGCCGCGCATCACATCCCCTATGTGGCGCAGGCTTCCATCTCCAACTGGCGCGACCTCGTCAACAAGGCCGAGAAGGCCTTCAACACCGATGGGCCCGCTTTCATCGACGTCATGGCACCGTGCCCCCGTGGCTGGCGCATCAAGTCCGACGAGACCGTCGAGATTGCGCGCCTTGCCGTCGAGACGGGCTTCTGGCCGCTGTTCGAGATCGACCACGGCGTGTGGAAGATGACGCCGGTGCGCGGCGAGCGCAAGCCGCTGACTGAGTTCCTCAAACCGCAGGGTCGCTTCAAGCACCTCTTCAAGCCTGGCAACGAGCAGCTGCTCGAGCAGCTGCAGCAGGAATGCGACGAGTACTACGCCTATGTCGAGCGCATGTGCTCGCTGTACGCGGAGGAAAAGTAAGGGACTTTAGCGCGGCAAACGTAGAAGTTTGAAAAAACGGGGGTTCAAACGAGCCCCCGTTTTGCTATACTTCCTACTCGCGTAGTTTTACGCCAATAAGCCATATGGAGGGATGTCCGAGTGGCTTAAGGAGCACGATTGGAAATCGTGTGTGCGACGTTGAATCGTACCTAGGGTTCAAATCCCTATCCCTCCGCCAGTCAACTGCAAAGGCCCCGAAACGGGGCCTTTTTCATGTGTGGGTTTCCCAGACTCGGATCCGGTACCGAACGTCTTTGTTGTAGCTCCAACGCCGCGAGATCTTGGTCACGCCTACACTGCTCGTATGAAACGATACGAGAGGTGTATCCCATGAGAGCGATGCCGTTTGCCTTCGACGAATTCAGCTTTACCAGAAGCGCCATGGGGGTCGACTACCACCTGATCCCCCAGATGCACGTGCTGTTCTTTGGGCCTATCGAATGCGCACGTCATTCTTTTTCATCGCTTGTGGACGACGAAGACGCTTCGATTCTCGTCGTCACGGACGTGCAGGCGTCGCTGGGAGAGACGGAACGTCTCGTCGCCGACGCAGTCTCCGAGATAGTGGAAGATGACGATTCGATCCGCGGGTTTTTGCTCTGCACCGCCTGCCAGACCACGTTTTTGGGAATCGATTTCGATGGACTGTGTGCCGATCTGCACGAGCGTTTTGGGCTGTGCTTCGCCCACCTCGAGGCAAATCGCATGCGCGCGGAAAACATCCCCGGTGCCTCGAGGAAGGATATTCCAGGCGGAGACCGCTACCACTTCAGAAAAGCGCTGTTCAAGATGCTCGAGCAGCGTGAAGAACCTGCAGGCAAACGCGGCATCCTCGTGCTTTCGGAAGACCCGCTCGCAGGCGAATGCGACTTGAAGCAGCTTCAGGCGGTCGAGGGCGTCGATTGGGTGAAAAGCGTGGGCGACCTGCAGTCGTTCGACGAACTGCTTGCCTGCAAAGACGCGCTGTTTGCGGTGTCGACTTCGATCGTGTGGAACGAGACGGCAGAATACCTGTCCAGCGAATACGGAATCGAGGCGCTTGTCTGCCCGACGAGCTACGACTTCGATGAGATTGACGCATATTACGATCAGCTCGCGCAAGCTGCTGAACGTGAACTTGGGATTTCTGCTGCCGAGGTTGTGGAAGGCATTCGCGTGCGTGGGCTCGAAAGCGCACGAGAGGCGATTGAACGCGTGCGTGCGCTCGACTCTGAACTCGACCTCGACTTGCGCCTGGTGCATCGGCCGTTCTCGATGGTAGAAGCGCTGGGGAGGAGCGGGTTCGAAGTCGTCGACTTCATGCCCTCGCGCATGCGCATGATGCACAAGGAACCCGACGACCTGCCCGCATACGAGCGGCTCGCGGCACAAGATCCGCAGTTTGCCGAACGCTATGCCAGCAACGCGCGCGGTAAACGCGTCCGCAGGAGCAACCGCGCAAGGAACATGGGTGCACCTGGGCGCTTTGTCCCCAGCGACCCGGTTTCACGTGAAAAGCACGTGCGTGGCGAGCAGTCGTGGTGGGGATACTCGTCGATTGTCGAGCTCATGCACGAGCTCGAACGAGCCGCGGGCGAAGGAGGAAACCGATGAGAAATCTCTGGCGCAGCATGGCGCCCTTTGCAAGTGATTCGACCGGTGTCTGCACCGTGTTCTCCTCCTCGAATGCCCTGATCATCGCTCAGGATTCCAACGGCACGGCAAGCGTGCTGCGCCGCGTCATCAACGTGAACGCGGCGCGGGCGGCATTTGAGACGGTCGATCTGCCGGAGCTGTCGTTCATGCTGGGCAAGGAACGCGATTTCATCGAGCGCATGGTTCAGATCGTGGATACCGTCCAGGCGGATGCCGCACGCGGCATCGGGTCGCCCGTGGGACTGGTGGTGCTCCTCAACGGGCCGGTCTCGGCGCTGCTGGGCACCGACCTTGCAGGCCGCGCGCGCAAGCTCGAGAAGACAGTTGGCATCAAGTGCATGAGCGTCGACACGACGGGAAACGCCTATTACGACAAAGGCCTCGCCGCGGCCTACGAAGCCATCTATCAGACGTTCGTCCTGCCAAACATACCCGACAGCGCCGATAGCAGCGCACATGAACGCGTGAACATCATCGGCCAGACAGAGCTCGACTACCCGGGAGCCGTGCTGCCCAACATGCTGCGAACCCATCTGCACGACCAGGGCCTGCAGATGGTGACGGACTTCGGCGCGAGCGACACGGTGGAGCAGTGGGCGCGCGCTGCCCGGGCGGGCAGGAACATCGTCGCGTCTGCGAGCGGATTGAAGCTTGCCCGCAAGATGGAAGACGACCTGGGCATCCCCTACGAGCTTGCCTGCAATACCACGGCATTCGATGCCCTCATCGTGGGTCTGGAACTCGATTGCGATCCGCGTATCCTCGTCGTCGGCGAGCAGCTTACCTCGAACATTCTGCGCCGCCTGCTGCGCATGGCAGGGGCGACGTCGGTCGATGTCGCGACGTTTTTCACGCTCGACAAGAGGCTCTCGGAACAAGGCGACGCCAAGCTCAAGGACGAGGCGGGCCTGCGCACCTTGAGCTCGGAATATGACGTTGTGATAGGCGACCATATGCTTGCGCGCTGCTGTCAACCGGAAGAGGCGCAGGTCGCATTCGTGGACCTCATGCACCCGCCGACAGGTTTTGGCATGCGCGACAACACGGTGATATCGCGCGCCTGGCTCGAGCAACTTGTCTGTGCGCTCAACGATGTTTTTGGAGGAAACGAGCATGACTAGGCAGATAGCCATTTACGGCAAGGGTGGCATCGGAAAGTCAATGACCACGCAGAATCTGGCGGCGAGATCATCGAAAAGACACTTACAGACATTGAAAGTGACTCCTATCTGAAAGTGGCACGGGAAATGGCGCTGTATCACCACGAGAAGTGGAACGGCACAGGCTATCCCTACCATCTTTCCGGAGAGGATATCCCGCTCTGCGCCAGAATCATGGCTGTAGTGGATGTGTTCGATGCACTGACCAGCAAGCGTGTCTATAAGGATGCGTTCCCCGTAGAGAAAGCGTTCCGGATTCTGGAAGAGTCCAGCGGAAGTCACTTTGACCCGAAGATCGTGGGGACATTCCTGGCACACAAGGAAGAAGTGACACAAGTTTTATTAAAATATCAGGATGTACATATATGAATGCGTTTTCCAGAACAGAATTACTTTTTGGCGCAGATGCCATGGAACGGCTGGCGAAAGCCCGTGTAGCAGTGTTTGGTGTCGGCGGCGTTGGCGGCTATGCTGTTGAGGCGCTGGCACGGAGCGGTGTGGGCGCACTGGATCTGGTGGATGATGATACGGTCTGCGAATCCAATCTGAACCGTCAGATCATCGCCACCCGTGCCACCATCGGGATGCCCAAAGTGGATGCCGCAGAGGAACGGATCCGTCTGCTGAATCCGGACTGCCGGGTGACAAAGCATCAGAAGTTCTATTTGCCGGAGACTGCCGGGGAGTTTGACTTTTCCCAGTACGATTATGTGATCGATGCCATCGACACTGTTTCCGGAAAACTGGGGCTGGCGGAACAGGCGTATGCCAGCGGCACGCCGATCATCAGTGCGATGGGTGCAGGAAACAAGCTGGACCCGACGGCGTTTGAAGTGGCAGATATTATGCAGACATCGGTTTGTCCGCTGGCACGTGTCATGCGGCGTGAGCTGAAAAAGCGTGGTATTCCCAGACTGAAAGTGGTCTATTCCAAGGAACTGCCGGCTGTGCTGCAACGACTGGAAAAGACAGAGCAGGGAAAGCCTGTGCCGGGGAGCTGTGCGTTTGTGCCGTCCGTGGCCGGGCTGATCTTAGCCGGAGAGGTCATCAAAGATCTGACCGGTTTGCAGGCACATTTTTGATGGGAAAGGAATTGCTATGCTGACACCGCAGGAACAGGAACGCTACACCCGGCAGATCATGATGCCGGAGATCGGCGAAACGGGACAGGAACGTCTGAAAAACAGCCGTGTCCTTGTGATCGGCGCAGGCGGTCTGGGCAGTCCGGCAGCCTATTATCTGGCGGCAGCCGGCGTGGGGACAATTGGCATTGCCGACGGAGACAGGGTGGAACCGTCCAACTTACAGCGGCAGATCCTGCACCAGGAGTCTCGTCTGGGACAGAATAAGGCGGATTCCGCCGCACAGACGCTCCACGGGCTGAATTCCCACGTGGATGTGAAAGCGTATCCCTGCTTTTTGGATGTGCCTGCGCTGGAAAAACTGGTGCAGGAATACGATATGGTGATCGACGCAGCAGACCAGCTGAAAAATAAGTTTATGATAAACGATGTGTGCGTGGCTGCCGGAAAGCCCTTTGTACACGGCGGCATTACCGGCTTTTCCGGTCAGGTCATGACCTATGTGCCGGGAAAAGGTCCGTGTTACCGCTGTATTTTCGGGGATATCCCGGCAGGGGATGCGCCTGCGCCGATTCCGGTGATCGGTGTGACCGCCGGCATCATCGGCACGATACAGGCGGCGGAGGCGATTCGCTTTCTGCTGGGCAGCGACACACTGCTCACCGGAAAGCTGCTGGTGCTGGACGGCAGCCGGATGCAGTTCCGGACAGTGCCGTTCCCTCATGTTTCCGAGGCGTGTCCGCTGCACAAGAAATGATACAGACAAAAGGAGCGACTT
>OLPZ01001871.1_pt1 | contig 13066 bp, 10 predicted proteins | sample 1672711 | NCBI WGS metagenome assembly OLPZ01 (sample SAMEA3136716, study PRJEB25190) | human gut metagenome
TTACCGAATCGTGGTATGAGATGTTCGGATGCTGGTCGTTGCCCCAGTCGAAATAGGGGTTCACCACGGCCGCTTTCATGGTGTGTGGGGCCGAGTCGAGCGTGTTCATGCTGGCAACGTCGTCAGGGCTCTTGAACCAATACGAGTAGAGGCTTTCATCGCCGTCGATGTTGCCTTCGATAGCTTTCGCGTAGGGGTCAAGCAGCAGCTTGTTCGGGTTGCAGCGCAAGCCCTGCATCGGGTCGTACGGGCCGTACACACGGTAGCCGTAACGCTGCCCCGGTTGGATTCCGGGCAGATAGTTATGCCAGACGTACGAGTTCTGCTCGGTCATTTCGATTCGAGTTTCGTTGTCTTCCTCATCGAAAAGACAAAGCTCGACCTTTTGTGCCACTTGGGAAAAGAGGGCAAAATTCACGCCGGCGCCGTCATAGCTTGCGCCGAGCGGATACATCGATCCGGGTCTGATTTGCATGATTCAAGTATCTCACGTTTTAGCCCCCAAATCGTAATTTCGTGTTGTTCGGCGATTATTTTTACGATTCGAACGAACTTTTGGCTGTATTTTGCCGGTTTCTCCGAATTTGCTCGTGAAGAATGGCAATCATGGAATTGGATGCGGTGATGCGAGTGTCGCGTAGCCGCTGCCAGGAAATCCACGCCGATTCGACATGCTCATCGCCGTCGAAGTGACGTTCGACGGGATGCCACGCGTGCAGGTGAAGCACCATGATGTTGGCGAGCTCGTCGGTCATACCTTCGGACGAGTAGAACTGCCCCACATGGTCGAATTCGATGCCATCATGTCCGGTGGGTTCCACACCGGTCTCCTCGCGAAGTTCGCGCAGCGCGGCCTCTTCAACGTCCTCTCCCCCATCGATGAGTCCGGCCGGCAGACCGTAAGCGAACGCGTCGCAACCGATACGATATTCGCGTTCGATCAGGTACCGGTCGTTCGCGCAATCATGCACCAGCATGACCACGCAAGGCGCGTGACGCATCACCTGCCGACGAATCACCGTTCGCCCGCCACCACGCATCGGCAATGCGATCCGCATGTCGTCGACACCGAAGATAGCACCCTGGTACACGTGCTTGCTGTCAAGCACCGTGACCGTGCCGGACATGTCCACTCCGTCGCTGGACTCGTCCAGCAATGCATCAACTTGGGTTTCGTCTGCCGCTTCGTTATTCATGACGTGTCATCGTTCCTGTCCGCTTGAGGGGATCACCATGTTCCATGGATCAGTATTCATGGAAATCCAACGCACGTCGGGGGTATCGCCGGTCACGGACGCAACCGTCTGAGGAACGTCTTTCATCGCATACTGGAACCACATGGATTCGATGGCGCTATGTGGAGTGTTGATGAACGCAGGACGCACATGCTCATCGCCATGACCCAGAGCGATGCCGGAAGCGCGCATGGAAGCCTCATAGCGGGCCTGTTCAATGGCGTCCGTTACGGGATGATGCCTTAGATCGCTGGTTACATACACATCGGCTCCGGTCGCACGCACCTCATCGAACAGCGAATCACCGGATCCCGGCAATACCGCCACCGTATTGACGGGAGCGTCCAGATCACCGCAAACCTGCACGCCAAGTTCGGTATACGGCAGCACGTCAGCCACACGGCGGGCGAAATCACGCAGCATCACAGGCTCGGCAAGCCGCCCGACACGTCCCAGACCGACCGGATGCTCGGCGTTCGGATCGTCGATGGGCACGAGCGGACGCTGGTCCACCAGACCAAACATGTCAGCCGCAGCCATGCCGACACCACGATATGCTGCATCGGCATTCGTATGCCCCACCCACAGCGCGCATCCGGCACGATTGAGCTTGCGCACGATCTCACCGCGGAAACCCAATCCCGACACCGCATGAACGGAACGGAAGAACAACGGATGGTGGCAGACCAGCAAATCAACGCCCCCGGCAATCGCCTGATCAACCACCGCCATAGAGGGATCAGCCGCAAAAGCGATATTGCGCACAGGCTGACGCAAGTCACCCACGATAAGACCAGGCTCATCCCACTGTTCCGCATAGCGAAGCGGATATAGCGTTTCCAACACATCAACGACCTGGCTTAACGCAGCCATCGCAACCTCCTCATCATCCGCGACTTCATATACGTGGCATTATCGCACGGCAACCGACATGTCCCAAACAGGCGGCATCAGTGCGCGGCAAGCTGCCAATCCGAACCAATACCCGTGGAAACATCCAGCGGAACCGCCATGTCAACCGCATGTTCCATGGCATCCTTCACCAACGCGGTAGCCTGCTCCGCCTCGCCCGGCGCAATCTCCACCACAAGTTCGTCATGAATCTGCAGAATGATACGGCTGGCAAGACCAGACTCATGCAACGCATCATCAGCCCGAATCATGGCGATCTTCATAATGTCCGCGGCGGAACCCTGAATAGGCGCATTCAGCGCAGCACGCTCCGCAGCGTCACGTACCGCACGATTCGGCGACTTCAAGCCCGGAAAATACCTACGACGACCATAAATCGTCTCCGTATATCCCTTTTCACGGGCCGTGGAAACCAACGACTCCAAATACTCATGGACCTTGCCGAACGTCGCAAAATACTGCTGCTTCAATGACTCGGCCTCACCCGGCTTAATGCCAAGCTGCTGCGAAAGCCCATACGTGCTCAACCCATACGCCAAGCCATAGCTCATCGCCTTAACATGACTGCGCTGATCAGACGTAATCTCATCAACAGGAACGCCATACACCAAGCTCGCCACATACTTATGGAAGTCCCTACCAGAACGGAACGCCTCAATCAGCGCCTCATCACCGGAAAGGTCGGCCATAATACGTAACTCGACCTGAGAATAATCCGAACTCAGCAACGATTCAAAACCCTCACCGGGCACAAAAGCCGAACGAATCTCACGTCCAGCCGGATCACGATTCGGGATGTTCTGCAAATTCGGATCGACCGAGCTTAATCGACCGGTCGCAGCCACAGTCTGCTCAAACGTCGTATGGATACGTCCGTCAGACCCGTTGGTCGCATCGATCAACGTCTGCACAATCTGCTTGAGCTTGTTCTTCTCGCGATGCAGCAACAATGCGTCAAGGAACTGGCATGCGCTGTCATTATCATACGAACGATCGCGCAACGTCTGCAAAGCCGCCGCATTCGTGGTATACGAACCGGTTTTGGTCTTCTTCGTGGGTTTCAAACCCATATCCTCAAACAGGATTTTCTGCAACTGTTTGGGACTTTGCAGATTCACACGCTCGCCCGCATACTGCCATGCCGTTTCCTGCGCATGATTTGCATCGGAAGCAAGCTGCTCACGCATGTTCATCAGCCTGTTCATGTCGACTTGCGCACCGGCATGTTCCATGCCATAAAGCACACGAGATACTGGAATCTCCACGGATTCCAACAAGGCGAACTGTTCACGCTGATCCAGCGAATTCGCCAGATTTCGCGCCAACAGCCCCACAATCGCCGTGTGGCGCGGAAGCTGATCGTCTTTCTGTTGCACGGATTCTTCAGGCTCGTCGAAATCAAGCGTTCCTTGCGTAGCGCTTTCGGACTGCTCCTCGACATGCAGATCCAGGAAATGAGCCGCCGCCTGTTCCAAAGTGTCTGCATGGAAATCGGGATGGACCAGATACCCGGCAAGTTTGGTATCGAACAGCGGTTCCGGCAGTTTCACGCCGACGCTTCCCAACAGATGGGATTGTTCCTTATAGCCATGCACCACCATGGATTGGTGGTATTCGTCAAGTAGCGTTTGCAGTTGTGACGCCATATCGCGATCAATATGATTAATGCGAATCGCTTTGCCTTGCGATGCAATCATCAGCGACGAATAGGCCGCGTTCCCCGGCTTGCTTTCGCCTTCCACCTGCAACACCCATGAACGGGCCACGGATTTCGCGCATTTCTTCGTATGATCAATGGCGAAACCGGAAGGAGTTGTTTTCGGCGCGGTTTCTCGCTCATCATGCAGATGCTTGTTTGTCGTCTGCAGATTGGATTGCGCCCATGATTCCAACGCTTCCGGCGAATCAATCGTTTCGTATTCGGGTATTTCCAGTTTGCTGGACTCGTCTTGCGGCACGAGATCGTTCGTAGGCTTGCCTGCGTTGAATGTTCTTAGCACACGGTTTTTGGTGCGAATGCCGAATTCAAGCTTGGTGAACAGTTCATTCAACTGGTTGGCATCCACCTGACCGAAGGTCAGATCTTCGATGGACACGCCAAGGTCGAGGTCACGCACCAAGGCGTTCACGGAACGGTTCAGCTTAACCTGATCGATGTTGGCCCGCAGTGCCTCGCCTTTTTTGCCGCCGATCTCGTCGGCGTGCTCGATGATTTGGTCAAGCCCGCCATACAGGTTAATCCACTTGGCTGCAAAGCCATCGCCCACGCCTGGAACGCCTGGAATGTTGTCAGCGGTTTCACCGCGGAGCGCCGCCAAATCCGGGTACTGTTCCGGGGTGACATGGTATTTCTCCACCACCGCATCGGGAGTCATATGTTTCAGGTCTTTGAAATGATGCCCCGGATACAGCACGGTGATGTTGTTGTTGATGAGCTGGAACGCGTCACGGTCTCCAGACAATACCAGCGTGCGATAGCCAGCTTCGTCTCCCATGCTCGCCAACGTGCCGATCACGTCATCACCCTCATATCCGGGTTTTTCAATGAACGTGACACCCAACGCATCAAGCATCTGTTGAATCAGAGGCAACTGCGTAAGCAGATCTTCCGGAGCCGCATCTCTCGTACCTTTATACTGCGGCAGCATCGTATTGCGGAACGTGCCGCCCTTGACATCGAAAGCGACGGCAAGATGATCAGGATGCTCGGCATCGATCACTTGCGACAGCATGGTGGCAAAACCCCAGACGGCATTGGTTGCCTGGCCTGCGGATGTACTGAAATTCTCTACGGGCAAGGCAAAAAAAGCGCGGAACGCCAAGGAATGGCCGTCAACGACCAATAGCGTCCCGCGTGAAGTGCCTTCCACAGTTGCTGTGTTAGCGCTCATCCTCTGCTTCCGACTTCTGATCACCATACTTGGCGATGATGGCCATGGCCAAGCGCTTCTTCGGAATACGCTGGTCCATAGAGGTCTTCTGAATCCAACGGAATGCGCCTTGCTCGGAGAAATCGGCCTTGTCCATAAGCAGGCCCTTGGCACGGTCGACGAGCTTACGCTCCTCGAGGGTTTCCTCAGCCTTCTTCAGCTGCTCTTCCGCCTTCTTGAGACGCTCTTCGGTTTCATGCAGTTTGGATTCGCTGCGTTCCACATTGTCGAGCAGATCGTTGATTTCAGCGAAACGGCCCATGGCCACTTCCAAAGCCGGCAGCAGCTTGGACTCCTCATACGGCTTGGTAACATACGCCATGGCACCAGCGCCGGTAGCCTTCTTCACCAGATCGGACTGGGAGAACGCCGTAAGCATAACAACCGGGGCGATGTTCTCGTCGCAGATGATGCCCGCCGCCTCAATGCCGTCCATACGAGGCATCTTGACATCCATGCACACTACACTCGGACGGAACTTGCGAGTCAGATCAACTGCCTCTTCACCGTTAGCGGCTTCGCCCACAACCTCGTAGCCATTATCTTCCAGCATGGCAACCAAATCCATACGGTTCACAGATTCGTCTTCGGCCACGACGACGGTACGCTTGCGAGGCTTCTCCTCTTCGAGGGGCCGCTCAGGCGCTGCGGCAGCCTGAAGTTCATCGTCGGTGAGCACTTCGTCCGGTTCCGTGGTCTCTTCTGCAGCCATGTCGGTCTCTTTCCACTGTCACACCCAAAGCCGGCCTTATACGTCCCAACTCGCTTCCGGAATGATTCGATGCAGTTACTTGCAATCGTTCGGATTCTGGGAATTCTCAGCTTTTCACAGCCTTGATTCACCTTTCCTAACGCAAGTTGAAACGAACCGGCTATCTTCCTTGTACTTTCATGGATGATACTAGCAGAAGCCTACAAGCGCGTGTTGCAGCAATCCTCATTCCTGCCTTGCATATCAAGCTGGAAAATTCAGGAAATATCGCAATCTTGCAAAGTATCTTTCCGGGAATCATGTTTCAACGTCACCTTGCTTATACTGGGCGTATGAATAACACTTTCACTATCAGAGATATTGTCAACGAAGACACAACGGCATCAGTCAGCGATTACGGTGCGCATGTGCTTTCCTGGGCACCTGCCGGCGAACAGGCTGTGGTTTGGCGACCAAAGGCGATTTACCTTAAGGAAGGCACTGCCATCCGTGGTGGTGTTCCCATTATTTTCCCTTGGTTCAATTCCGGTTTCGAAGGCGGCCATGTGGCTTCGAAGACACCCAAGCATGGTTTTGCCCGCAACAGTTTCTGGCATTATGATGAGGAAGGTTCTTCCGATGCTTTGTTGCGCTATACATTGGATTCCAGCGAGATCAACGCAGATATACTTTCCCAGTTTGTTTCTGGACCGAATCCTCAATTTCATGCCGTTTACACTATTGAGGTCGGTCGTGAATTGACGATGTCGCTTACCGTATATAATGATGGCGACGAGCCATTGTCTTACGAAGAGGCACTGCATACATACCTGCAGGTTGGCGACGCCGAACAGTCGCAGGTGTGCGGGCTGGAGGGCGCGGACTATCTCGATACCGTATTGGATGGCGATCCGCGTTGCAGACAAGGTGATGAACCTGTGACCTTCCAAGGCATGGTTGACCGCATCTACTATTCGGCGGATACGCTTGAGCTGCGCGACCCCGTGTTGCAGCGCACCATCATTGTCGCCAAGCAGGGCGCAGCGCAGACCGTGGTCTGGAATCCGGGAGAGCAAGCCGGCAATGCCATCGGAGATTTGGGCGACGGCGAATGGCGTGGCTTCGTGTGCGTGGAAGCGGTCAACAATCGTGATTGCGCGGTCGTCGTGCCTCCACACGATTCGCATACGCTGCAGCAGACCTTGGCTGTAAAACACTGAGTGACAGGCAGTTTCAGTCGTTTAAACCGTCGCCGAAGGCGCTTGTTTTCGCTATAAACGCAAAAAGGCCATCCAAGACTGAGATGAACCACACCCCGATTGTTGGACTGAAGAAACTCAGATTCGATAATCGGAAGTGCGGTTTCATCGTGTACGCGGACCGCCGGAACCAACCCGAACGCTAAGCGCGACGCCGGCGGCTGACTCGCCATATAGATCAAAGAAGACGGCACCGCCTAGTAGATGACAAGGCACTGAGCCACCACGTAACGGCACATGCGCCAGATGGGTTTTCAAAGAGAAAGCCGCGGCTGGAAATCTCCAACCACGGCTATTCATCAATCCGGTGCCCCCGGTGGGACTCGAACCAAATTCTCATGATTCTCATCCTGCTCTGGCTGCATCTGCAGTTCCAGAAGAGCGGGAATCACGTTGAGACCCTCGAGGAATAGCGTCCTGGACACTCGCGAGATTCCCTATGAGAGGGACGGATAATAAGCCCGAACTGAGAGAATAGGCGAAGAAGCCTCCCCTGATCTCGTGATGATAGGTTCCAATTCGGGTGCACTATTCCAGGGATTCCGGGACTAGTCTCGAATTGGAATCCCTGGAAGGAGATGTGGATGGAAGCGGATAGGCGCCGCCGATTCGGCACAGTGATCGCAAGGAAAAGAGCCGATGGAAGCGTAGGTTCCTGGCTCGCTCGCTACGCGTCTCCTTTGGATCCCTCGCGGCGTGTGCAGCGTTCCTTCAGGACCTCGGAGGATGCGCGGGCCTGGCTTAACGGCGAGGAGATGCTCGTTAATCTGCATCGGCGCGGCGTACAGAAATGGGTGCACCCCACCGCGCGTTCCCGGCGTGCCCGCGCTTCCCTCATGAAGTTCGACGAGCTGGCCGACCGGTACGTCGACACGCATCGCAAACCGGACGGGACCGCGTTGAGGGGCGCGGCGAAACGTAACCTGAAGACAGATGTGCAGCATTTGAAGGATGTGTTCGGCGGGATGCGTCTGACGGACATCACCCCGGAGGTGGTCTCGAAATGGTATTTCGGCCCGCATGACGAGGGTGCGTGGGTGTTTCCCCGGACCTGTCAACGGTTGAAGGCGATTCTGGATATCGCCTGTTCGGACAGGTTTGGTACGGGTATGCCGCTGTTGGAGTCGAATCCGTTCGTGTTGCCGATACCGCCGGATCCGGAACCGAAGTCATGGAGTGTGCCGCCGTTGACGGGCGTGCAGTTGGCGGCTTTGTACGAGTCGATGCCGGAATCCGACCGGTTGAGCGTGTTGCTGGCCGCGTGGGCCGGTGGCATGAGGATCGGTGAGGTGTGCGCGTTGACGGTGGATGATTTCGATTTCGAGGCGCGGACCATGAGCGTGAACCATTCCGTATGCCGTGGCGATCTGGATTCGGGACCGTTGCGGTTGGGGCCGGTGAAGTCCGATCATTCGAAACGGGTGTGCGTGCTGCCCGATCTGCTGGTCCCTTTGATCCGTGAGCATATCCGGACGCGTCGCGACCAGTCAAGCCCGTACGTGTTCCAGGGGAAGAGGAGCATGATCCTGCCGCCGCAGACGTTGGGCAACCATTTCCGTCGGGCGCGTGAGGTTGCGGGATGCCCGACCGCGACGTTCCGGACGTTGAGGGTGACCCATACGACTTTGTTGATGCAATCCGGCGGCACGATCCGTGAGGCGATGGACAGCATCGGCGACTCGACCCAGGAGGTCGTGGTGCGTCACTACACGCGTACCGTGCCCGAACATCAGCGGCAGGTCGTCAATCGCATGACCGGTGGCATGGTGTCCGGCAGCGTCGGCCTGCAGCGCATCCTTGACGTGCGTGCGGCCGATGGTTCGTTCGGGGGACGGGATCCGGCCGATTCGGATCTCGGCAGGAAACTCAGTCTGATCCTGGACATCCTCTCGCCCTTGGCCGGTTTCGGCTCCTAGGTTCGAAAATCCCCGTTCGGCCGATTATCGGCCGCTTTCCGTTCTTCGGACGCGTGACCTTGGTTGTAAATCGTTGTTGTCGTATCGGCGCACGTCGGGCCGCGTCCCAGGGTCCATTCCACGGGGCCGTTCGTCGTCGTGCGGGAGGGAAGATCTCATGGCCGGATCCAAGGCTTCTTCGAACGCCGGGCGTGGCGCCGGCACTATGGTCATCGCCGGTATCGTGGCGCCGGTGGCGGTTTTCGCGATCCCGTTGGTGATCGTCGTGTCATTGATGACGATCCTGGTCGCGTTGGTCCAATCGCAATATGGCACGACCTGCGGTTCGGATTCGCTGTCATCGACTTCATGGGTAGCGTGGGCGAAACGGATCGCGGATGACGATTCCCACGGGTACAGCCAGTCGAATCGTAACGGCGATCCGGACTATGACTGTTCGAGCCTGGTGTACTACGCGTTGAAGAACGCGGGATTGGACGTCGGCTCCTACGCGTTCAACACGGCCGGCGAGCCGGCCATATTGGAGAAGGCCGGGTTCGAACGTCATGACTGGACCAAGGTCGCCGACCTGCAGACCGGTGATGTGGTCTGGCAGTCCGCTCATACGGAGATCTACATCGGTGAGGGCAGGTTCGTTGGCGCCCATCAGGACGAGAACGGTGGCATCAGCGGAGGCAGAGCCGGGGACCAGACCGGCAACGAGATCAGCGTCACCTCGTATGCGGCTGGATACACCGCCTATTTCCGCTATAAGGGTACGGGCAACATCATCGGATCGTCGGGCACGTCGAACGGGCAGGCCGTTTCGGGCGGTACCGGATCGACCGAACTGGTCGGCATGAGCGAACAGGATGCCATGGCCTGGTTCGACGGCCGGCAGGGGCCGGACGATTTCTGCGCCACCTACGCGTACGGCCAGTGCACCTGGTGGACGTGCATGAGGGCGAAGAAACTCGGCTGGATGGGTGTGGGCCGGTATTGGGGCAATGGTCAGGACTGGGCCGCGAGCGGCGCGAAGGCCGGTTTCAGGACCACCAAGGACGCTCCCGTCGCCGGTGCGATCATCAGCTGGCCGGCCGGAGTGCAGGGATCGGATCCCACATACGGTCATGTGGGCGTCGTCGAATCCGTGGACACCGCGAAAGGCACCATCACCACGAGCGAGAAAGGTGCCGGCTACAAGGTGTATTCGCGTACGATGCCGATCGTTAACGGTGGCACCTACGTGCTGCCCGATGGCAAGATCACCGGCGCCGGCATGGCGGGCTCGTCCGACGTGGAGCGGTGCGTGGCGTCGTCGTCCGGTTCGGACGGTGACGTGGACGGCACGCACGCCAGCGCGGAGGACGCGAAGAAGATCGCCAGAAGCAGGATGAAGGCCTATGGGTGGGATGACGACGACGAGTATGAGTGCCTGGTGCGGATCTGGACCCGCGAGTCGGGTTGGCGGTGGAACGCGGAGAACACGTCGTCCGGAGCGTACGGCATCCCCCAATCGTTGCCGGGAAGCAAGATGGCGTCGGCCGGACAGGATTGGCGGGACAATGCCTCGACGCAGATCAAATGGGGTTTGGATTACATCCTCCAACGATACAAGACGCCTTGCGGCGCGTGGGCCGTCTGGCAGACGCGGAACTGGTACTGACATATATGGAAGGAGACATGATGATCGGCATGGTTATCGTTGCGGACGAGGAGCTCAAGGGACTGGTGCCCGACGCTTCCTGGGGTGTCCAGGGCGTACGCGACATGGTCGGCGGCGTCGTCGCGGTCGCGCTCGTCCTCGCCGTGGGTGTGATCGCCATCGGATGCATCAGCATGGTGCCGGGACTGATCACGAACAACGTGATGGAACGGGCGTTTTCCTGGAAGCGTCTGGCCGCCGCGCTCATGGTCCCCTTCACGATCGGTGCGGCGTGTACCGGTTGGGCGTGGAGCGCGAACCTGTTCGGCAGCGATGGGTTGAAGTCGAACACCTCGTATTCGGTCGCCGGACGGAAGGTCGATAGCGACGCGTTGAAGGACGGTCGGGAGAAAGGCAGCGACAGTCTCGGCTCCCTGGTCTCCCAGCTCGGCGAGGACATCGCCTCCTCCATCGGCGACACGGTGAAGGATGCCGTGTCGTCCACGGTCAGGGAGTCGTTGGAGGGCTGGAAGTGGCTTACGGGCGGCGACGGTGACGGCAACGTGTTCCAAAAGGGTTGGGATTACATCAGGAAGACGTGGGACGAGGCGTTCGGCAATGGTTCGGACGCTTCCGGGGATTCGTCGTCGGCATCCAAGAAGACCGCTTCCAAGAAGACGAACGGTTCGGGCGGCGGATCGTCCGGCGGCCGTTGAACCGTCCCTCCTATCCGATTATCGGCTTGCTGTGTCCGGGCTCGGCGTGGGTCTGCTTGAAAGGAGTGTGAATCATGTTTCACCATATTACGGCCGTCGCCGCTGTCTCTTCCCTGACAACGGGGAACGGTTTCCTGACCGTCGCCGCCGGATTGACCGATTCGGATCTCTCGAGTCTGAACGTGAGTCCGAACTTCAGTTTCTTCCCGTTCATGGAGCTTGTGCAGAACATGGTCGGCGGATTGTGGGCGATGAGCCTGTATATCGCCATCGCCGCCTGGATCTGCGCCGCGATCGCATGGATCATGGGCAGGGTGATCCATTCGGGTCCGATGCAGCAGTATTCCGGCACCGTGTTCATCTGGTGCGCTCTGGCGACGATGATCCTGGGCAGTTCCATGGCGATCGTGAAGTTCTTCGCGACGCAGGCGCTGTTCTGAGAGGGATGATGTCCTTTCAATCCGATGGGTGCCGTGGCCGTGCCACGGTCATGGCACCTTTCCGCGATGACGCGGGGAGGCGCGCATGTCGGAGATAGTCCAGACCGTTCTCAGCAATTTCATCGACTGGCTTTTCAAACCCTTGGACAATGCGGCCAGCAGCATGATCACGGGCGCGTTCACCGGCACGGCGGGAACGGTGTCGAACAGTCAGTGGAACATCGCGATCACCGCCGCGAACCGTATCGGCTGGATCATGGGTTTCGTGAACATGGCGATATGCATCATCGGCTCGTTGCATGCCGCGGTCAAGGGCAGCGTGGCCGAGTCGGTCAAGAGTTTCGCGATGTGCGTGCTCGCCTGGCCTTTGACCGCGGTCAGTGTGAGCGTGATGATCACGTTGGAGGGCATCGTCGGGACGGTCAGCGCGAAGATCCTGAACGTGCAGTTGTCCGGCGACACGGCTTCCGGCGAGTTCAGTGACAGTGTCGTGTCGAATCTGGTCGGTACCGCGACGAAATACGGTGCGCAGGCCGACATGCTGATCCGTCTGGTCGTCTATGTCCTCGTGTGGTTCGCATCCCTGGCGTTGTCGGGCATGCTCGCGGCCAGATTGCTGAGCCTGGTTCTTCTGGCCGCCGTGGCTCCGCTGCCGATCATGATGTCCGGCTGGAGGATCACCCGCCCGGCCGCTTTGAAATGGGTCGAGGCAGTGGCCGGCGTGATGCTGGTCAAACCGTTGTCGGCGTTGATCCTCATGGTCGGCAGCGCACTGCTCAACGTCGCGAACAACGATACGAACGTCTCCTCGTCGTTCTTTCCCACCCTCATCGGTTTGGCGACGTTGTTCATGTGTTGTTTCAGTCCGCGTCTCGTCATGCCCGCGGTGAGTTTCATCGGCACCAACGTGACCGGTGAGATGCAGGAGCGTGGCGGCAAGGTCGGTCCCGGCGCCGTCAAGACCGCGGCCCAGGTCACGGCGGGTATCGTGGCTTCGGCCACGGCGGGCATCTTCTCGCAGGGGCAGTGCCAGCTGCTTTCCATCGCGCGTGCGGCTGTTGCCGATCCGCCGGTTATGATCCTCGATGAGGCGACCAGCTCGATTGATACCCGCACGGAGTCCATCGTGCAGGCCGGCATGGACGGCCTCATGTACGGACGTACGGTGTTCGTTATCGCGCACCGCCTGTCCACGATTCAAAACGCAGACGTTATTATGGTGCTGCAGCTCGGTCATATCATCGAGCGCGGCAACCATGAGCAGCTGATCGCGGAACACGGCAAATATTATCAGCTCTATACCGGAGCGTTTGAGCTGGAGTAGTTCGGCTCGCCGAGATGGC
>OLPZ01001880.1_pt1 | contig 13026 bp, 8 predicted proteins | sample 1672711 | NCBI WGS metagenome assembly OLPZ01 (sample SAMEA3136716, study PRJEB25190) | human gut metagenome
CGGAGTTTTTGCTTTCGGGTCAATTCCCCATTTGTTCTGGAGATAACGGCCATACAGAAGATAGGCGCCGCCCAGAACTACGATAGCGATTACCATCATCATAATTCCACTCATAATCTTTCTCCTCGTCTTTCATTTGTAGTCAAGTGGTTAATATATATAAAAAACGCCCTTGCTATCCAATGGATAACAAAGGCGGAATTTCCGTGGTACCACTTTGTATTATCGTATCTATTACTAAATACGACCACTCATTGCTGTCTGTATAAACAGCTTCTTCTGTAACGTGAAGACTACGTCCCGGCTTACTGAAATTAGTTATTATTTTTTCAGCGGGATGCTCCCAGGTGATACCACAAAATACCTTCTGCCGCCTCTCACCAGTCTGCGGCTCTCTGTGTTCCGGTTATCTTTTGTAATTTGTCCTGTTCAATGCATTTCTCTTTATCTAACTAAAGTTTTACTACTTTTTTTAGAAAATTGCAATACATTTTTTGTATATATTATACGATTTTATCAATCTATTTTTGTACATTTTCACTGACCGGTATCAGTATCTTCAGATCAAACCAATTCTCCTTTGTGTCAATGGAAACAGCGCCATCATATTTATTTACCGTATAGCGAATGCTTTTCAGTCCATAACCGTGGAATTCTTTGTCCCGCTTCGTTGTGATAAACGCTCCGCCCTGGTAATTCAGTTCGGTATCATAATAATTTTCAAACCGGAGAAGCAGAAAGTTTTTCTGTTTTGAAACACTGACGTGTATCAGCCTTTTTTCTTTATCTGGAATCTTCAATTCGCATTCAATGGCATTATCCAGTGCATTTCCAAAAATACTGCAGATATCCATAACGTCCATAAAATCCAGCAAGGCTCCATCTGCAACGCAGGTAAAGGTTATGTTATTCTTTGCGCAATAAAGACTCTTGGTAGTCAGCACAGTATCCAGCACTTTATTTCCTGTTTTGTTCTGACTTTCATATTTCTTTATATCTGCTTCCATTTTATCCAGAAATTCTTCTCGTTTTCCAGGATCAGCTTCACTTCTTAACACAGCAATCTGATGCTTCAGATCATGATACTTATAATTGATCAGCTCAATGCTTTCTCTTGACTGCTTGTATTGGGCATACTGATTCTGAAGCACATTCTGCACCGCCTCCAGTTCTTTTCTCACCCGGAGCTCACAGCACTGTATCAAATGTGCATATAAAATTGCAATTCCTGCAACATCTACCATAGTACGGATATTCCCCATTTCAAAAGAATATCTGCCTGTAAATGGCGTGTTCACATTCACATAACTCATATTGCTGACAGCAAATACGGCAATACTGATCAGGAGTCCGGAAAAATATTCCCTTCTGGTGATTTCCATCTGTCCATCCTTTGGCATATGAATATGAAGAATTTTGTACAATATCACTGCAATCACACCATAGATCAGAAGAATTGCCATTCCCTGCTGCCACCAGGACATCCATGCTTCTTTCCCTGTATAACACAGGATCTGCCACCCGGCAGAAGCCATAAATTCAGCTGCTACAAAAGCAATCATTCCAAAATATGCCGCATCTGTCAGCCTGATCTCACAGCAGCAAAAAACAAAAGCAACCATCAGAAAAACCGCAAATATCATACAGGGGATCCAAAAAATCAGTCTTACCCCACCGGTAGAAATCAGAAATACGCTCTGTATTCCAAATGCACCTGCCACAAGACAGCCTGTTACAGCCGGTGAAAATCTTTTTTTGAAAGGCAAAATAAAAATCAGACAAGCCATCCACTCTGCAAGTGCCGTATAAAGTCTTGGAATATCGGGCAGATAATATTCTGTCATTTTATCACCTCTCCCCAATATCTGGTCAGGGCTTCCATGAAGACCTTTCTTCGTGCACGGCTCAATGTCAGATTTTCTCCCTTCACCAAAGCACATCCATCCTGGATCCGTTCCACATGCTGGAGGTTGATCAGATATCCCTTATTTCCACGGCAGAAATTCATCTCCGCAAGCTTTTCCTCCATCTCCTTCATTTTCCCTGTTGTTTCATAGTTTCCCAGTATGGTATGGAGTATCAGAGTATGTCCCTGACTTTCAATATAATAAATATTTGCAACATTGATTCTGACCATACCGCCTTTCATATTCACCATGATAATCTTCGCTTCCCGCTTTTTCATTCGGCTGATAGCACGGTTAAGTCTCTGGGAAAATGCGAAATAGGACACCGGCTTCAGTACATAATCCAGCGCATCCACTGCATATCCTCTGATTGCATATTGTGCCATATTCGTAATGAAAATGATCACAACCTCCGTGTCAATTTTGCGGATTTCTTCAGCAGCAGACATTCCGTCCATAAATTTCATTTCCACATCCATCAGGATAATATCGTACTGGGATTTATATTTATTTACAATCTGATCGCCGTCTGAATAGACTGTAATGTCAAACATCTCTTTGTTCTCTTTTTCATATTGATGCAGAAACTGCTGAAGCTGCTTTGCATACAGTTCTTCATCTTCCACAATCGCAATGCTGATCATACCAGTCCTCCTTTTTTCCTGTTATTACAACTCCTTTCATAATAAATAATTTTCCCTCACTCTGCAAGACAAAAATCACATAAAAAAATCCCCCTTTTTTCTCTGAAACTTTTACAGATTCCTTGCTCTGCTTTTTCCAGATTTAAAAGGGGGACTTATGTCTCCAGATTACTGTTTAATTATTCGTTTACAGCCTGTTTTTTCTTTTTTCTCCAGCGTACAATTACAATTGTATCAACTACAATAAGAATAACTGCAAGAATCACATCAATCATTACAAACAGTTTTGTCATATTGGTCATTCCGGTTGCCGGATTTCCATCTGCATAATATCCGCTGTTTGCTACTGTATAAAGGATATTTTTGCAAGCCTGACGCATTGCAAGAACTGCTGTTGCGCTCTCGTCTGTCAGTTTGTTGGACTCTGCACTGTTAAATCCAAGCATCAGATCATTTCCGTTTCTGATACAATGATCGGTGATCATGTAACCATAGGAACCGTCATAATCGGTTTCTACCATTCCAACAAATCCCCATTCTCCACGGAGCACGTTGTTCAAAAGCTCGTTGTTTGCACAGCTTGGTACTGTACCGATCCAGTTGAAGGAGGACATAACTGCCATTGCTTTTCCTTCAAAGCCCTTTGTTGCAAGCTCAAATGCTTTCAGATATCCTTCACGGATGGTCTGCTCAGAAGCAAATGTGAGAAGGAAGGAGCATCTGTTTGTTTCCTGATCATTTAATGCAAAATGCTTCATGTATGGATAAACACCCTTGGTGGCTGCTCCATTCATTTCATTTGCTGCCATGTATCCGGACAACAGACTGTCTTCTGAATAATACTCGAAGTTACGTCCTGCAAACGCTGTACGGTGGATGTTCATAGCGGGTCCGTACCATCCGTAGTTGTCAGCATCTACATATTCCTGTCCCATAGAAACGCCGATTTCATTTGCAAGTTCTTTGTTCCAGGTCTGAGCCATAAGAACTTCAGATGGATAAGCAGTTCCATATGCCTTTGTGATGAAGTTGTTTAATCCTGCAGGTCCATCACAGTCAGATGTGGCAATTTTACCTACTGATTTGATTTCTGCGGTCTGCCATCCACCAACATTGATCAGAGTAGCCATATCTTCGAAGCTGAGCTGGTCTAACAGCTTATCCCAGTCTGCATCGTCATAATCTTTTCCGGTAAGGTCAGCAAGCTGAAGTCCGTTGTCTGCTCCCATTGCCGGCATTTCATCAGAATCATTGTTATATTTGGTTCCATCGTAAATGCCAAATACATTCTCTTCTACGGCTGCCCTTGTCTCGTCGCTCATTACATAAGCATCCTCTTCCGGCACACCGCATGCTTTGTCATAATTTGCAAAACCGTCCTCACGGGAAAGCTGCTCAAAGTCGCCTCTCGCATAATCCTCAAACTGGTTTGTTGCAACAGTTTTGTCGGAAGAACGACCATCTTTGCTGTAATCAATATCTTCATCAACGGTGAACTTCTCTTCACTAAGAACTGTATGAGAGTCTGAACGAAGAGAAATTGTGTATTCGCCAGCCTCTAAGATATAACCGCCTCCGGAGATCTTAATACCTTCAGAATCATAGGAAGCCATATCTTCTTTGTTGATGGTAAAGGATTTTGTCTGGGATTCTCCTGGCTCAATAGAATCTGTTTTCTCGAAAGCGATCAAGTTTGCTGCTGCTTTCTCGATTCCACCGTTTGTGTAAGGTGCTGTGTAATAAATTTCCACAACATCTTTTCCAGCAACAGAGCCTGTGTTCTCTACCGTTACATCAAAGGTGACGGTATCTCCGTTATCCTTGAAATTCTCAATCTGTTTGTCAAAGGTTGTGTAGCTGAGTCCATATCCAAATGGATACTGTACCATATCCTCATACTTGATAAGACCCTCTTCAGCTGCTGTTTCATAGAATTTATATCCTACATAGATTCCCTCTGCATAGTTTACAAATCCCATGCTTCCTTCGTAAGCCGGATCATTTGCTGCGATCTGCTCTTTCAGATCTTCTACGTTTGTATAAGCATTCAGGCCCATATTATTGTAGTATGGAGTCTCTGTCAGATCCTTTACAAAGGTATCTACTGTTTTTCCAGATGGGTTTACAGAACCATTGATGATCTCGCCCAGTGCTTCGAAGCCAGTTGCACCTGCTCCAGGAGCAAAGATAACCGCACCGATCTGCTCATATTTGTCTACCCAGTCCAGTTCCATTGCATTATTTGCGTTTACAACTACAATAACATTGTCAAACTGGGAGCATACTGTATCCAGCATATCTTCCTCTGTATTGGAGAGCTCAAGATAGCTTTCTCCCTCGTCGAAGTCATCATAGTCTCCATTGTTTGTGTAACTTCCTTTTACATATCCGTAATTGTCTGGGGAAACAGATACTTCTTCTGCTTTCTTTGCATAGCTTCCATCAATTACAGATTTCATGTCGGTTGGAAGGTCTGCACCCTCTCCGCCGGAACGTCCAATTACAACTACAGCTGTGTCAGAATACTCTTTTGCTTCGTCCATCAGACTGTCTGTGTAATAATCCTTTGTCGGCTCAGGAAGTGTCCAGTCCTGCTGTGCCATAGCAATTGTAGGACGGTCAGCTCTGTAGTCAGTATACATCTTGGTAAGAGACTCGTTTGTCTCATATCCGGCATCCTTTAAGGACTGCAGGATACCGATTGCTGTGGAGGAATCAGAAGATCCTGATCCTGTTCCGCCAAACAGCGGGTTTGTAGAATCCCAGCCGAATACATTCAGTTTCTTTGTATCTGAGGAAAGAGGTAAAATACCATCGTTTTTCAGTAACACCATTCCTTCTTCAGCAACCTTCTGAATGGTTGCACGGCTCTGGTCTGTAGTCTCTTGTGCAAGTACTACTTTCTTTGCGTTTAAAACACTTGATACGTTGTTGTACATCGGTCCGTAGCAGATTACATTTACAAGCACTGCAACAATTGCAATAAATGCAATGGCAGCCTGCCAGCGGATCACATGACGGAATCCCTTTTTGGCTTTATGAGCCACAACCATTACTACGATCATCACAACAAGTAAAGCAAGGATTGCGATAACATAGCCGATCAGCTTCTCAATATAGGATGTAAGGTCAGCCTGACTTACACCGAGACTGCTGAAAACCGGGCTCAGTAAATTTACTAAAAATCCTGTCATAATCATTTCCTCCCTTTGTTATTTTCAGGAGTATTCTATCAGATTTCAGCAGATTCTGTTGTATTTTACATAAACGGTTCTTTTTTTACATAAACGGTTCTTTTTTTTACATAAACGGTAGTTTTTATGGCATTCGTTTTATTAATCCATTCGGAAACACTTGGTGTAAAAGTCAATAATCCGACCTGCTTTTTAAAATGTTCAGATTGGGACACTTTAAATTGCTACATCTTGTACATTAATTATCCTATTCTGGCAGGCTACTTTCCAAACAGAGCCGTCCCCACCCGATTAAGTCATTTGGCAACTTTTCCGATCCTTGCAAGGCTTTTGCACCACGACGGAGATAGGCTTTTAGTTTTTCGCCATAGAGGTAGGGATCTTTTCGGCGGGTGATTCCCCATTCCATAAGGAGGGCGGCTGCACCGGTAACGAAAGGCGTGGAAAAGGAAGTGCCAGTGAAGGATGCATAGCCTCCACCAGAGCGGGGAGCATAGATATCAACACCGGGAGCGACAAGGTCGGGTTTTGGATAGGGGAGGGCACGACAGCCGCGGCCAGAGAAATCAGCATAGGTGTTTTGACGGGCGTCGTAGGCGCCGACGCTGATCACGCGTCTGGCAGTGGCAGGGATTGTGAGGGTTCCCTGAGGACGTGGAAGATAGAAGGCTGTGCCTGGGTTTAGCGTTTTGCCACCTGGAAGCCACAGGAAATATTCCCCGTTTTTTATATTTCTTGCTGCTAAGATTGTTTTCCACACACCGCTGTCTACATAGGGGGTTTTCTCATCCTGCGGCAGAAAATCCACATAAATCTCCTGCGTCACATGATACGGTGCCGGTTTTCCATAATAAATCAGAAGTTCCGTATTTCCCGCCTGCCAACGCTGGGCGCCCAGTGTTTCAAAAAGGGGGCCAACACGCTCCCCGGCTGGATGTTCCAGATAGATTTCCATCTCATCTTCGTAATTTTTCCAAAGCTGCACATTTAAGGTAGGCTCAAAGGCACCAACACCAAGTTCAATTTCCTGGATTTCACCTGGCGAAAGCTTTCCTCCGGTATGCAGAGCATCATTTCCATTGTTGCCCATTCCTACACAAATCACATTTTTCCCCATACCGGACACATTGTCCAGATAAGTTTCCAGCAGAGAATCGCCTCTGTGTGAGCCATAATTATTTCCAAAGCTTAAATTGATCGCAATTGATCTTCCAAGCCGTATGGCCTGCCGAACCAGATAATCCACGCCTTGCATCAGCTCTGTAGTTCTTGGAAAAGAATCCTGTCTTGGAATTCCCATTTTTACAACCAGAAGGTCACTTTCATATGCCACACCCCGGTTCACTGCCCCACGGGAAAAATCGCTGCCAGCTGCCACTCCAAGCACAGCGGTTCCATGACCGCTTACATCTTCAGACGGAACAAGGCGCCGCCCCTCCTGCACAGAGAGGGACAACGCCTCATTGATTTCCTCATTGGTATATTCAGTTCCTGTTGCATAGCCCTCCGGGGGATTACCGGGAATGCTCTGATCCCACAAACGCAGAATCCTGGACTTTCCATCTGCTGTAAGAAATGCAGGATGCCTGTAATCCACCCCGGAATCCACAATTCCGATCAACACGCCGCGCCCTGTCAGCTGCAGATTCCCCGGTTCATCGCGCTGTACCTGGGTAATACAGCTTGCCTCTTTTGAAAAAAGATCTTCAAAATACAGACGGGTGGGCTTTTCTATAAATTCTATCTGGGGACGTCGGGAATATTCTTCCAGCATACTTTCAGGAAGCGTCACAATGGCATACCCGCCAAGGAGAGGAACCACGGAAATTCCGGATCCACCAAGCAACGCCTCAACAGAATCACCCATTTCACTATACTTCACAATAATTTCCCACTTTCGTGTCTGCTTCTCATACCCCACATTCAGATTTCGGGATTTCTCTCTTTCCTCTTCTGTGGCATCCAGCGCAAGGTTCAAAAGATTATCCAGCTTCTGATCTGGCATATTTCCTCCATTTTGCAGCATATGCATACTCAGAATATACTTATCTTTAATTTACGCCAACCCGTTTTAAATAATACCTCAGCCTTCCTATTATATTTCAGAGCGTGTTTGAAAATCATTCCCACCATCTGTACTCCCTGCTTTATGGAAATTTTTTGCAGAAAGCCTTTTTCAAACACGTTCTAAACCCTCTGTAGATTTTCAAATACCAGTTATTTTTCCTCTACTTTCACCTTTTTCAGCAGAAAAATCATCACCAGCAGCACCACTGGGAAAATCAGTCCTACGCCCATACCCACGCGGATATTATCTCCTGCATTCTGTGTGACACGCCCCACGATTCCAGGGCCTATGCTGCCTCCAAGGTCTCCTGCCATGGCAAGAAGGGCAAACATGGCGGTTCCGCCGGCTGGAAATTTCTTAGAGGAAATACTGATGGTACCAGGCCACATGATTCCAACAGAAAATCCACAGACAATACAGCCGATCAGTCCTGCTGCCGGATTGGAGGACAGAGATGCAAGAAGATAGCAGAATACGCATAAAATTCCGGAGCCTGCCATAAATTTCATCAAGTCCATTTTATCTCCGTATTTTCCAAAGATCATACGGCTGATTCCCATCGTAATGGCAAACATGCAGGGACCGGCCAGGTCTCCGATGGTCTTTGACAGTCCAAGTGCCGCCTCTGCATAGGCAGATGCCCACTGGGACATGGACAGCTCTGATGCCCCTGAACACACCATCAGACACACGGCAATCCAGAACACAGGCTTACGAAACAGTTCCCTGATCTTCATGCCTTCCCCTTCATCCACCAGATGTTCGATGGGACAGGTGGCAAAGTTGTAAACATTAACGGCCGGAACGATTGCCCACAAAACTGCCAGCCACTTCCAGCTGTCCATTCCAAAAACTGCGAAAAACAGGGTGGAAACTGCAATGGTTCCCACAGAGCCCCAGCAGTAGAAGGAATGAAGAAGACTCATGGTCGCTTCTTTATTTTTGAAAGGACATGCTTCCATAATAGGACTGCACAGCACTTCAATCAGTCCGCTTCCAACAGCATAAACAATAACACTGATGATAATTCCCATAAAAGGATCTGGCAAAAGCTCCGGAAGAAATGCCAGCCCCACCAGTCCTAAAGCGGAACTGATCTCAGAGGTTACAATGCACACGCGATATCCGATTTTGTCCACAAATCGGGCACAAAACAAGTCAACCAGCAGCTGGGTAAAGAAAAAGCAGGTGGAGATCAGTGCAATATTTCCAAGGGAAATATGATAATCTGTGTGAAATTTCAGAAACAGCAAAGGTGCAAAATTTGCTGCTATAGCCTGGGTGATAAAGCCCATATAACAGGCTCGTTTGGTTTTCTGGTAATTTTGCATGATTGGTTCTCCTTTTTTCTTCTTTAAAGAAGATTTTTGTCTTATTGGATTATATTATATTTAAATGTGTTTTTCATTGGATTATTTCTGATTTTTATTGTATAATATCGTAAAAACATTAATTTTCTATTTTTTCGGGGCACTTCCCAGAGCGGTTCGAAAAAGGTTTTCTGCAAAATATACCGCAAAGTGGGACGAGCAGATTGCGGGAATGATTTTCAAACAGGCTCCAGGTCTCGATTTGAGGATAAACAAGATATGAAAGAAACCAACGTATATACCAAAATTATTACCGACGAAAATTTAATGGAGACCATTCCCCACGGAAGCCAGGACTATCCCTTTCGCTACTATTATGAGCATTTAGCCCAATTTGATTTTAACTGCATAGACTGGCACTGGCATACGGAGCTGGAATTTGTGTATATTCAATCCGGAACCGTAACTGCATGGATTGGGGAAAAACAGCTGGAGCTGCCAGCTGACAGCGGCATTTTTATTAATTCCAAATTCCTTCACCGTTTTTCCTCTCCTGTGGATGCTGTCATCCCAAACTTTCTCTGCATGCCCTCTTTCCTTGCAGCTACAGACAGCTATATTTACCAGAATTATGTGAAGCCTATCATTTCTTCGAATATTCCTTTTTGGATTTTTCGCAGGGAGATTTCCTGGCAGACCAAAGTTCTTGATCTTATGAAGCAGATTATTTCTGCGCAGACTTCCGGTTCTTCCTGCCATCTTCTGACCTCTGCCCTTATGCAGCAGCTCTGGCTGGAAATATACGAACATACAGACCTTTCCACTACGCCTGAAATCACTGGACAGTTCTCTGTAAACCGCGCAAGACTCCAGCTGATGATGCAGTTTATTCACGAAAATTACAGAAGAAATCTTTCCCTGGATGAGATTGCTGCACAGTCTATGATCAGCAAAAGCTCTGCCTTAAATCTTTTTCGGAGCTATCTTCACATCACGCCGGTCAATTATCTCATAAACTATCGGCTGAAACAGGCTGCTCTTCTGCTCTCCCATACAGAGAAAAAAGTCAGCACCATTTCAGCCGAAACCGGTTTTCACAATGTAGATTATTTTTGCAGAGCTTTCAAAAAGCACTACCAGGTGACACCTGGGGAATATCGGAAAGAAAAGTGGGATAAATAGCTGTTATTTGTTATTTTTACATTTCGCATTCAGTGCATTCACAACAGCGTCATAAAGCGGTTTCGCCTGCGGTGCAGCACCAAGCAGCTCTGCCACTTCATAAACACCATATGCGGTTGCATACAGGCGGACTTTCTTTACCTTTTTATCAAGTACAAATGTCTTTCCAAATACCGGGAACGTGTGATCAAGGTAACAGAATCCTTATTCTCCCAGAGACACAGTCTGGCTCATGAGTGGTCACCTCCATCTGGTAATTTATTTAAACTCAGTTTAGCATGTTGCCATATGTAAAACAAGTTATATCGTCACATAAAGATAATTGAACACCAGCTTTCTCTGATACTCATAATACTTCGCCTTTTTCTTGATCATTTCCATTACAGCACGGTCAACCTCGTCACCGCGAAGGTCGAAAGGATTGTAGGAATTGACATTGTCCCGGATCCGCAGGATGCATTCACCGTTGTTATCCATTACTTTTACGGATACATAATATTTCTTATCTGTTTCACCGATACCAAATTTCATAATATTCAGAAGCAGCTCCTCCACGATCAGATGGATAAAGAAGGACTGTTTAAAATCAAGTTCCCATTCATCGCACAACCCTTCCAGATTCTGGGACATTTTTTCCATACTGCCTTCCTCGATGGGATAATATTCCTCAAAAACCCGGTTGGTAAAACTGTATTTTTCTTTTATGTAATCTTTTATTTTTCCAAATATCTGTATTGCAAAAACCAGCAGCAGGCAAACTCCCTCACTTATTACATACACAAGCGCAAGCCCTACGATTCCCTTTTTCTCAATCAGTAAAAATCCGGCCACCAGCATGAGAATGAAGTTACGTAAAACAGATAACCCGGAAGCATATCTTGTCTTTCCTATTGTTTGCCAGAAGGACGTGGTTACCACATTCACTCCTGCCAGAGCCACGCTTAATGCATAAATACGAAATGCGGTCGCTGCTGTTTCCAGTGCCGGACCATCATTCAGACCGAAGAATATCAGTATGTTTTTTGCCCCGGCTGCAAAAAACAATGCCATAATCATTCCTGCTGCTGCAACAATCCGCAGTCCATCGTGATACACCGCCAGCATTCCTTTCCAGTCCTTCTCTCCGCCTAAAATGGAGATAACCGTAGAAGCAGCAGCTCCGGCACCGTCAAACATAGCCCCCGGAATGGTACTCATGGTATAAATAACACCAAATACAGCCACAGAAAAAGTGCCATTTTCTGAGTTTCCCTTTAACAGCATAGTATTAAACACCAGCATAACCACCGCCTGAAAAATAAATGCAGAGCCTACGCCAAATCCATTTTCCACATATTCTTTGATCTCATTTCCTGTAGGAATGTGAAAATGAAAGCTTAAAAGCGCCTGCTTGTTCCAAAAATGAGTAAGCAGAATCAGAGTTCCTACTGTTTCCGCAATACATAAAGACGCCGAAGCCCCAACAAGTCCCCAGTTCAGTACTTTCATAAATAACAGATCCAGGCTTAAATTGGTGACAATAACGCCAGCAGAAGAAATGGCAGCCAGCTTTGGCGCGCCGTCTGTCCGCACTGCAATAGAGAGAATATTATATAACACATAGATCGGGGCAAAGGCAAACACCACGTTCAGATACTGCAGTGCCTGTGGCAAAAGCTCCGGTGTGGCACCAAGCAGACTGCATAATGCGCTGCGAAATACGAGAGATACAGCTGCGAAAAGCACACCTGTTATCAGGCCTGCACTTAATACGGAGCCGAAAACCCGATTTGCACCTTTTAGATCTGCTTCACCGAGTTTTTTCCCAATTAAGACGCCTGCACCGCCTCCTAAGGTGATCCCCATAAGTAAATAAAGCAGAAATACCGGTGTTGCAATGTTCGCCACAGCCAGGCCGGTACTGCCTATAAAATTTCCTACCAGAGTAGCATCCACAAGGGTGGATATGGTAACCCCAAGAGAAGAACATACTCCCCAGAATAAAAAGGTTCTGTATGCACTTTTTGCATAGTTTGTTTCCATATGATTTTCCTCCTGCCTTCAGCTGACTTTTTCATCAAAGCCAGGGGCTTTTGACCCCGACATCATTATATCAAAAAGGAGCAACTCCCGGTACTGCAGAGTTGCTCCTTCTTGCTGTCAATCGATCGGATTATGTTAGCTATTGATCCTCTTAATCACTTCTTCCATTACAGGCATCGCAGGTATTGCTCCTTCTCTCTCAACACATAGGGAAGCCATCGCATTTCCAAAGCGGACACATTCTATCATTTCCTGTAAAGAATATTCTTCTATACGCTTACCGGATTCACAAATCTTATATAAAAAGCCTCCCATAAAAGAATCTCCGGCACCGGTGGTATCCACAACTTTGCTGGAATAACCTGAAACATATGCTTCCTGCTGATCCTGCAGATATACAAACGATCCTTTTTCGCCTAAAGTAATGAGTACTATTTTTGCACCATACTCTGTTATGCTCTCTGCTGCTTTCCGAACATCCGTATAACCTGTTAAGAGCTCAATCTCTTCTTCTGATACTTTAACGATATCTGCATATTCTAAAATACTTCTCATCCATTTACAGGCTTCTTCCTGTGAATCCCACAAACTGGCTCTGTAATTCGGATCATAAGAAATAATTATTCCATTATTTTTCGCAGCTTTTAATGCAATAAACTCTGCATTTCTGGATAGTTCATCTGTTAACGACAAAGATCC
>OLPZ01001886.1_pt1 | contig 13001 bp, 16 predicted proteins | sample 1672711 | NCBI WGS metagenome assembly OLPZ01 (sample SAMEA3136716, study PRJEB25190) | human gut metagenome
TAAAAAATGGCTACTTAAATTACTTCTTCAATATCAAAATATCTTTTTGCTAGTTCTAAAACGTGTCTTTTTAGCTTTTTACTTCCTAATTTTTTTCCCTGGTAAAGCTCTGTCATATAAACTTTAGAAATATCCAGTTTTCTAGACATCCAAGCTTTGCTTACTCCAAAATCTTCATATAATATTTCTAAAACCTCTTTTACAGTCATAATTTTTACCTCCAAAATTAAGTTATATCATGGTTTCATTTATTTAACTTTCCTATAACTTATAGTATTATTAGAGACTTTTCTACAACTTCTATTTATAATATTTATAAATTTTTTTATCGGTTTGTAAAAATAAAAATTGAATTTTATTCAATTTCTCCACCTTGCTTTATTTTAAATCTCATGTAGGCCTCTTTCAGCCGTTTAGTGTGCTTGTTTGATCTATTATCAAGTAATATATGGTTATTCTCTATCAATAGCTTTTGTAACATTGACAATAAGTCATTATTTACGCCTGTTATAGTTTCTCTATATTGCCCACGTTTATTATACATACTTTTATAACCATAAGTCCCAGCAGTGTATACTTGTATAATACAGGGTTCTTTAAGTATTTTAATTGTGTCAATCAGTCCTTCTAATACAACTCTGTTACTAGTTGTATTATCTATATTTCTACCTATAAACCTAGATTTGTCTTTGTAGCGTAGCTCTGCTGCATAGTAACCTTCTTTCTCTTCACTTTGACTATTACAACCACCTACTATATATATACTTATCTCTTTTCTTTTCATATCATCACCGTTGTAGATTAATTATTTCTCATTTTTCTCTTATAGGTTTGTACCTACTTGTTATGATTAGCTATATTATTTATCTAACTTTGTCCAAACTTTTTTAAATTCAGAACTTTTTTTATTGAAATCTATTTTCTTTTGTGTTAATTCTATCCGAGTCAAAATGGACAAAGTTTCCCTACGGACTAGTGTAGAGAAACTTCCAAAGGACTAGTTAATTCTAGTGCCTCGCCCGGTTATACGACACCGGGTACGCTTGGACTAGTACAGTTATAAATACTCACCTTTGCTATTCAAAGCTAACTATCAACCACCCGACAATAGTAGGTATAATTGAGTATCTCCACAAATGGTTGCCACCCTCCTATGTTTTTTGTTGTAGCCCAGGATTGCTACTCTCAGCCCTTCTAAATGGTACTAGTCATTTATATATGCTGTGGGGACTTTATACCCCAGTGTTTCTCTTGACATCCCCTGTACTCTGTCGAGCCATTCGGTTAGTTATCTAGGTCAAACACTCTTCCTTATAAAACCTTTGCTACTTTCAACCGCAGTAGCCGCTATTTAATTTTTTATATAGTAATTAAAGTTACATATTCCTAATTAATCAAGGTTAGGATTAATCCTTACATAACCTCAAGCCGTTTAGTTATGTTATAAGCTAATACTAATTAATCAAGGCTAGTATCAATCCTTTGCATTACTCAAGCCGTTTACAATGCAAGTAAGCTCGTAACATTAAAAAAGACCTGTCCAACTATTGAACAGGTCTGAATATACAAAATTACACTTTTATTATTAAATTTATACTTTTATACTTGTCTAAAATAATAAAAGCAGGTATAATTATTAATATAAATTTAATAATCACTATGAACTTACTTATTAAGTATCCTCTAAAATACTTTCTAAGAACTCATAGTTAAAAGGTTACTTGTAACACTAACTGTTGGAGCAGTTGGTACTAATCCAGTTTAAGGTTGCCAGACCTTAACGGAGCTTGTAATCTTTTTTTTATTTACTTTTTATAATTAATATAATATCAGTATTTTCCAAGCATTACAAGTAATTTTCAAGAAAAGTAAAAAATTATTTTTCTCTATCAATCATATCTATTTATTTTCTCCTTAGTCCACTTCATATATTATCCTAATATAGAGTAGTAGTTATCCCTCAAGTATCTTTATATATTTTATAATTGTAGGCCTACTTAAAGACATCATTCTTGCTAATTCACTTTTATTAATTGTTCCGTTTTTATATAGCTTATATTTTTCCATAAACTTTTTATTAGATAATACTTCTTCCATTGAAGTTTTGGCTCTTCCTATTTGTTTTCCATTGGCTCTAGCATTTTTCATACCACTTTTAACCCTTTGGCTTATTATATCTCTTTCCAGTTCTGCAAAAACACCACTCATTTGTAAAAATGCTTTTGTCATTGGGTCTAGAGTTCCATTAGTACAATCTACTGTAATGCTATCTTTTATAATTAACTTTAATTTTTTATCTTTTATAAGTTCTATAATCTCGCATAGTTGCTTAGTGCTTCTTGATAGTCTAGAAACTTCTGTAGCAACTATTGTATCACCATCATTAATCACTGCTAAAAGTTTATTTAATTCTACTTTGTCATCACTAGAACCATTTATATATTCTTTATATATTGTTTCTTTTGTTGCTCCTAGTTCAATTAATTCCATTACTTGCCTTTGTATGTCTTGCTTATCTTCATTCATGGAGCATCTACAGTATCCGTATGTTTTACTCATTCTTTAACACCCTTTCTTTTACATCTATACTATAAGTATAGTTGAAATTAGATTTATTGTCAACAAAAAGGTATGAAATACTTTCATTTACAAGTAAATAAATTTTAATTTTAAGAATGGCTATTTTACTTAACTTTGAATTGTTATTTATGGTGATAGAGAAGAGAGTATAAATGTAAATAATTTCATCTCTTAACTTTTACACACTATGTCGATTATCTATGGTATACAAACTAAAAAACTAATATAATATTTAGATATAATGATTTTAAGGAGGGGTGATTCTTGAAATTAAGCATAGAAGAATTACACTACATAAGCATAATAGTAGATAGTATAGTTGATACAGAAGGTTTAGTGAATGATGATATTTTGAATAGGGGAGAGGTCAATAATTTTGTAAGGCTCTGTTAGCTTACTTTGTGATAATTATAATATAAAAATAACCATACCTTAGTATGCATTGAAATCACTAAGGTATGGTTATTTAATTTGTTACAAGTAGTTCGTATTATATTAAGATTGCGAAGTAAGATAACTTCTGATTATGCTCATAATTACAATGTTAACGCAACTATTTTATGTATTGTTTCAGCCAATCTGGCATGTTAGGGTCATCAATTGCCCAACATTCTTCAATGTGTTCATCTTCATCCCAGTTATTTTCATCGCCGTCAAAAAACTTCTTCCTATGACACTTGTACTTAACAACTTTATTTCCTTCAAGTCTGTACTCGTTCCAATAATAATTCTGCTTACCGTAGCCCTTCCACTCGTTAGTAGTGTAAATTATCATATATATCACCCTTTCATTAATATATATTCTTTACTTCCCATTATATAGCACTTACAAACTTAATTATATTATATATGATTAATCACGAAGTTGGCTAACAGAACCTTTTGTAAAAGACTATATCAAATTATATAAAGAAAAAAACAATATTGAATCCATGAAAAAAGATGACTTCCTTAGAGTTTCTGATAAATGTATAAATGAATATCACTTAAATAATATTAAATAAAACAGGAGTATAGTTTTAAACTATATTCCTTTTATTTTTTGCTTTTTCAAGTGGTATGGCTAAACATATATCTGATAAAATGTATATAAGTATATTTAAATGAGGTGATAATATGGAAATTAATATAGAACAACTTGCCAGTGATCTAAATAATAAAGAAATTAATAAAAAACAGGTTTTAGAAAAATACAGTATTAAAGATAAAGCCATGAGAATCCTTTTAAAGCAAAATGGCTATACTTACAATCAAAAAAGCAAACAATGGCAGCTAGAAAGCGAAAATACATACTCTAAAGATGAGACAAAAGTAACTTACAGAATACCAGTTGAACTGTATAAAGCCGTTAAGTTACAAGCAATATTTGAGGGGATAAATGCTACTGATATAATTGTAAAAGCCCTAAATGACTACATTCCACAATCAACAAAGGATATTATAAAAGAAAATAATAAGTAGTGACATGGTGTATGGCTATATGTTTTTACATTTTTACTTTTATATGAATATATAAACCAATACTACTATACAGTTATACATATTTCCATATGTATTTTTATAAAGTCGATAGGTTTTCTTATATATATACTAAATTTTCAATTCAATTTGTAAAAACTTTTTCTAAAATAAATAAAAAAAAATAGGTGACACATAAATTTTATGTGTCACCTTTTAACTATAAATATCATTTGATACAATATAATACATTTTTGGTGAATATAGTTTCTGTTCATTGTATTGTACTAAAAGTTCAATCCAATTTTCTCCTATGCACTCTAAAGCACTTTTATTAAGACCAACTACTACTACTCCATTTTCTGCATCTAATATTTTACTTTCAATTTCTACTTTTTCTTTATTCCCTGTTAAAATTCTTGTTGTTACTTTGCAATCACTTATATTTAAAGGTTTATTGTCCATGCTAAGATTAAATCTCAAAATTGATGTTTTATAATCTTTTTTGTTGAATAAAGCTTTCGTATTAATATTTTTTCCTATTGTTTTCATATTTACATCTATTGTAAACATTTTTAATAAATTATTTTTAAACATAATCACAACTCCATCTACTTAAATAATCTGCATAATTCTTTATTTTCAACTATATCCTTAAATCCTTCTATTTTTTTATCTAATAATGGACATATATTATTTACACCTTTACAGGTGTACCAGTTAAAACAATTACATAATTCTAAACTCTGTTTTACTAATTCAAAGTCTTTACTTTTTATCCCAACTTTAATATTTTCTTTGCAATAGTCCTCAACATCAATATCTTCCATTACTATATCTACTGCAGATTTCAATAATTGCTCTTGGTTATCTTTTGCACTTAAAATCTGTTTCATATTAGCTTTCTTATGTATCTTTCTTTTAAGATATTTACTCATAATATCACCTCTACATTTCCAATATTAAATCATCTGCAAAACTTTCATCTGCTCCATAGACTTCTTCATCTATTTCCTGTTCTATTAATATAGTCATTTTAGTTTTTATATCTAATGGAAACATTCCTAGATAGCTTTTTAAACTAGATAATAACTTTAACTTTATATCTACTCTTGGATTAGCTTTTACTTTTCCATCAACAGTAATTACTAATCCATCTTTTTTTAAGTCTTTATCACAATCTTTTATTTGCTCATATAAAATTACTATTGTATCCATAATTTTTTTATCATAATGAGATACTTCATAATTTAATTTTTCTAGGTCTTGTATCATCGCTTTCTTTAATCCAATATTCATATTTTCCATAACTCCTTTACATTTATATTTCAAAAAGGGGGCAAAAAGCACCAAAAAAGTGACTATTTTTAATATAAAACATAGTCATTTCAACGCTTTCACACTATTTTTCATTTTTTTATTTTTGGGCATCAAAATTACATTTCGAGTAAGTATTCGCCCACACGGTCTCCCCACTCTCCCAAAATCTTTCTATCCGAAAGTAGGGGGGTAAAAATCTTCAAATATCTTTTCCGTTCGTAATGTTACACGTTAAACATTTACAAATATTATATCTTTACTATCATAATAGTCTAATAAATTATTATTCTTATCAAAGGCAAACATATCAAAGGCTCTACTTTGTTTATTCTCCTTTATAATCTTATCTATCTTACAACAATCGAACTTGCTAAGATACAACTTACCATCATATCCTAAGCTATTACTATTGCTGCAAAACTTAAAACAACTTCTACATTTATCTTTATTTAACATTCTCATACTCTCCATTCTATAATCAACTTTATTATCATATAACTTTTTACAAGCATTAACTAACACTATGTAAATCTATATATACATTTACTAATACATACAACGCATATAACCTAAAATAACTATAACCGTTAATATAAGCAATGTTTGTAATCTCCTATATAATAATAAAAAGCCACATATTATTTATACATGGCTTTTAGTTTCCGTATTATCTTTTTTAACATCTAATGTATTAAAGACCTCTATTATCCCATCTGCATTAAGCTTTACATTTCCTTGAGATAGCAATAAGAAGTCTTTATCTAAGAAAGGTTTCATATCAAGTTTTTGTCTACCTTCATTAATTGTCATAAGCCCATTTTTTGTTGCAGTAGATATTGTTTCTACTTGCTCTTTAAAACTAGCCTTTAAAAGTTCACTAACATCAAATCTGAAATAATATCCTTCTTCTTTTTCTTCTTCTAATAATAAAGTTTTATTTATTGCCCCTTCTATTGCAGATAAAATTGGATTTAATGTAAATTTTAAATATTCTTCATTTTGAATAACCGTTGAACTTGATAACATTCCCTTGGGCAGATTAAATATCTCCTCTGACATCTCTGTGTGTGTTTTTCTACTATCTAAAAGCCCTAAATCATTTGGAGTTAAACTCAAAGATTTATATTTTAAACCTTCTTCAAGAATTACTGTTTTACCACTATTTCTAACTCCTCCATATACTGACTCCCAACTTTCTCTTAATTTTTTAGCTGTTATATCTGAAAGCCTTCCATCTGTCTCCAGTATGCCCAATGGTAACGCACCATTTCCAACTACATTATTTTGATAAAGTATTTCTGATAACATAAGACTTAAAATATCTTGATTTGTAGATAATATACCTCTACCCCTTAATCCATCCTTACTATTAAATGGTACTATTAAAAAATCTTCAACTTCTAAATCTTCCACATAAACTCCATTTAATGTATAGTTTACAGTTAAATCCCTTACAAAACCTTTTTTATCTATTAACTTATTTAATTGTACTTGTTTTGGCTCTACCCTATGTAATCCTAAAATATCACCGTATTCTTTATCTTGAAGACTATAACTTACACCATGCAATAACATATCCTTAGTCATATTTCTTTTTAAGTTACTAGAACACTCTATACTATTACACTCTTCATTTAATAACCTCTCTCGATAATCAAATTTTCTTTCTATACTTCCATCTTCATTTTCTTTATATAGATATATAGGTAAATTAGCAACACTTCCACAAATTAGATCTAAAGCATTTTTAACACTTGGTATTTCAGTAATATTATTTTCATCAACCGTTATACTGTTCCCTCTGCTTGTAAATAATGAACCATAATTGCCTTCTACGGCAGATTCTATATTCTTTCTATTTTTATATCTATTGAATATTCCCATATAATCTCTCCTTTTACATCAAAAAGGTATGCAACATTTCGTTACACACCCTTTAAAAATATTAAGCTACATTTTCTGTATCCTTTGATTTTTCTTTTGCTACTGATTTTTCCTTTGATACTCTTCCTTCTCCACCAATATATACTTTTTGATACCAGTTGTTTGCAACTGTTGTCGCAGTACCACTATCAGCAACTCTATACACATCACCGTTAGCCATTTCAGAAACAGTAAATGATAGCGATATAGTTTCCTCTGATATATCACCTTCAAGAGTGTTTGCCTCTATTGTTGGCGGTGCAAATTTAACATTATATATTACATAAAGCATTTTTTCTTGTGTACCAAGTTTCTTTCTTTCAAATAATAATGCTAATTGTGGAGCAGAATCTCCAGAGTTAACAGTAGTAACTCCATCATTATAATCACATCCGAATAAAGTTTTATACTCTTCTAGCTTTAATCCTGATAGAACTAACTCACCTGACCCACCAGCGAACTGATAATCAGCGAAATCATTTACATCATCTGCGTAAAATTTAACTTCTGAATATTCAAGCTCTGCCGAAACTGATTTAGCTCCAGTTATAGGCACTGGAGTTTTAAAAGTTCCACCTTCATATGGAGCAACGTGTATACCTTTTAGTCCTGCTAAACGTTTTTTCATATTTTTATTTATCCTTTCAATACTAATCTAAATTTATATTTTCATTTGAATTAACTATAATTTCAGAACAACTTGAAACTATCTCATTAAATGATTTTTCAAATTCTTCATTTAAAACTTTTATATCTGCCTTCTTGTTATATTGTAAAAGGGTAGAAACATCACCAATTATATTTAAAGCCGTGTTTAATATGTCTTTATCGTCCCATACTTCACTTACACAGGCTCTCTCTTCTATGTTAGGTATTTCTACATCTTCAACAACATTTAGTCCCCTAGCCGAAATTGAACTCTGAGGGTATGAAGGGTTTGTGACTACAGAAACTTCATAAAGTGTTAGTTCGCTTACTTCCCTTGTATAAGTTCCATCTTTTGCCTTATTCCATTTATCCTTATCAACAGTAAACCCAAAACTCATATTTCTTAAAATACCATCTTTAATTAAAGTATGATAATCTCTCCCGTAAGAAGTATTTGATATTTCTGCGGTCATTAATAAACCTTTTTCATCTTCTTTTAACGTTAATGAGCCATTTCTCGTACTTGCCAATATTTTATTTTCATCATGTTCAGCTAGAAAATGTATATCATTTCCCTTAGATAATGCTCTTGTAAATGCTCCCTTTTGAATAGTTTCTTTAAACTTCTTTTTATTTCCCAAAAGATGTGATTGTTTGCCTGTTTCATTAACGTATCCACTAACAATCAGTTTCCCGTCTTCATCATTTTCAATAACATTAAAGTTATTCATTCTTAATTCAATTTTTTTCATGGATTATCTCCTTTCATTAAAAAAGGGCATAAAAAAAAGGCCTTCTCTTATGCCCATCTATCATTAACTATGCAGTAGCTTTTAAAACCCTTATAGCTTGTTCATTTTTTATTTTAACATCTGCATATACATCTAATATCATAGTTACAGAACCTCTTAAAGCATTTTTAGTATCTGCATTTATATGTTTTAATTCCATATCTTTTTTTATTATACCTGCATATGCTTCTTTTACGTTAACTAGATATGCTTGTACACCTTCAACTTCTGCCATATCATCAGATACACAAACTTCACAACCAAATAATCTATATTGTGGTTTTCCGTCTATTACATCTCTTGTTAGGTAGTAGTTTCCTAAGTTATCTTTCTTTAATGATATTTTATTAAATTCTGCTCTCGACATAATCCATATTGCTTTGTCTTGAAGTGTTGGATGCATAGCATTTAAAGTATTCATGTAGTCGTCTATTGTAACTTCTAAACCTAATGGACTGACTTCGCATTCTTCTGGAGCATTACATAGCCCTTCAAATTCTTCTCTTTCAACAGTACCTAATATCATAGCTCTATCTAAAGTTTTAGCTAACCTTCTAACCAATATATTATTAGCATAATCAACTATATCAATTCCACTATCATTAACTAATTTTTGTGTTAATTGTACTACTGTTCCAGCTCTTCTTTGCTCAAGTTTTACTTTTTCAAATTCAAAGTCTGATATATCTAAATCATCTGCCTCACCAAAAAAACCTGCTGTTCCTATATTAGTCTCTCTTAATATCTCTAAGTTACCATTTACAGGAGTTAATTTTATTACCCTACCAAATAACGGTGCAGTTTCATCTAATTTTTCTACTATTTGCTCTGATATGGAAGTTGGTATAATTGCTCCACCATTTGAAGTATTTAAATCTCTACATTCTTTAGTTCTTATAAATCCTTCTAAAGCTTTTCTTTGTTCCATATTTTTATCCATATTATTTACCTCTACCTTTCTAGTTTCTGCTTTAAAACTTTTTAATTGTATATCTATTGACCTTATTTGGTCATTCATTTCATCTATGGCTTTTTGTTCTTTATATGACCTTTGTTCCATAGACTTTTGCATTAAAACATTTTTAGTTTTTTCTAACTTTGCTCTTTGTTCTTTTAAGTGCTTTTTGTTCATATCTAATTCCTTTCTAGTATAAATAGTTTATTTTTATCTATCTCTATATCATCAATCTTGTTTAAGATTTGCTCCAACTGTTTTAATGGTATACTTCCTTCCTCTGCAAACCAGCAATACACTGTTTTCTGTGAAACTCCAAGTGATTTGGAGAAGTTTTTAAGGCTTCCAAATTGATATAAAACTAGCCGTTTCAAATAATCCTTATTAATCATTACTTTTAACTCCTTTACAAAAAAAAATAAGACCAGCCGTTTTTTTTTGGAGGAATAGGCTGGTCTTTGCGTTAGTTGAAAAGCGTATTAAGAAGTATAGAAGAAGTTTTCTTTAAATTTCACTCCTTATTATCCGTTCAATATATATTGTATTTTCACAAGGTTATTAACAACCATTAATGTAATATGTTATAAATTTTCTTGTAGTATTTTATTACTTATTTTTTCTTTCACTAAGAATCTAAAAATAATTTCAGAGCAACAATCATAGCAATAACAAGTAGAAATAAAATACTCCCTAAGTATAAAAATAAACCCATTATCAAGTCCAATATCATCACCTCATTTGGGATTATTAACAAAATTTAAATATATTATAAATATAACGACTTTATTACACCTTTTTACAATTATCTTTTTACTTGTAGGGGTGTCCCATTACCTTTTTCAACTAAGAAGGTAGCACTCATATTTTTTTGTATGAGTAGTTATTAATGTCATATAAAACACATAAATTCAGAGTTTTTAATGGTCTTTTACTAAACCTCTTAGAATCAATTTAAATGTGTCAGAGGGGAAATTTTAAATAAAGTTATAAAATGTTAAAGAGTGGATTTAAAGTGCTTTAAATGGCAAATATGGAGGTGTAAAATTTTTTGTGTTAAAGAAAAGTAATAAAATAGAAAAAGAAAAGGAAAAAGGAAAAAGTAAGAATTACTTTTTGCTTTTCTCCAACTTTGTTCTAATAAATATAGTTCTAATATAATAGTTCTAATATATAGTTCTAATAAGTACCCCACTTCCAACCCAAATTTTAAGGGGGCATACCCCGTTTCCAACCCACCCGTTACCCTACTTCCAACCCATCCGTTACCCCGTTTCCAACCCAAGGCTGTACCCATTGAAATTACTAAGTTTCAGCCCTCAAATAAAATTTATCATTCTGTAAATGGACATAAAAAAAACAGGTGACATTATTTTGCCACCTATAATTAATTTATCTTTTTTGCTTTTTTAATTCTGTTTTAGTACCATAAAATTCATATCTACCAACTAACTTTCCATCAACTGATTTTGTTTTTAAAGCGTAATCTATAATATCAAAACTATATAATATTTTTAATATAGTTCCTACTAGATCAAGTTGCTTTATAGTTATTTCACCTTTTCTATTTGTTATGCCACAGGCTTTTGCAATCGTACTTCTATTCATATATAATACATCTTTTCCATTTGATTTTATATTATCTATATTTCCTTTAATGAAACAAAATATTTTTAAAGCATCTCCACTCAATGTTTTTGAAAATGCCTTATATGTTTCCTTTGGCATTCTTGTGAATAGATACTCTACCACTGGAACTATATAATAAACTTCGTCTCCATTATCTAGCTCAACTAATTTAAATACTTTCTTTTTCACTAATTCATCAAAAGTAGATTTCATAGTTTTTCTTGACATTATTGTATTTTCATATCTGCCACTTAATCTTAAATCCTGTTCAAGTTTAGCAAAATTTAAATCATGTTTATATATATAATGTTGACCATCATTATTATGATTTGATACTAAACCTAAAAAAGCATAATATACTAAATATTCATTAGCAGTAAGCCCTTTTATAAATTTGCCATCTGATATTACAAATATATCCCCTTCAAAAGTTTCTTCTTCTTCTAAAAGTTCATAATCTCCAAAATCTAGACATATACCACATTTAGTACAATTTTCACATACATTCCCTTTATAACTTAAAATATTTTCCATGATAATTTTCTCCATTCTTTTTGATAAATTTTCTATTAAAATTTCATTTTTCATAACTTCAACCCCCACAACTTTTGCAAATCTTTTTACCTTATTAATAAAATTTTTTAAAAATCTGTAAAAAGTTTTTACAAATGGAGATTAAATTTTTTCACCAAATAAAAAAAGCCGCTATATAAACGGCTTTAATTATATTAATCCTTCTTTTTTTAATTTTTTTGCTATTGCAGTTGCTCCAAGTGGCGTTACAAGTGTAACAGACTTATATTGTCCTGTTTTTATCCTTTTTTGCTTAACAACAAAAAAACCTCTATCAATGAATTTTTGATATGGTATATTATATTTATCGCTTTTCCACTCTTGACTTTGATAAAAGATAATCTCACCTTGTAACACTTTCCACTCTCTAAGTTGAGCCATAAGTTTGTTTCTTCCTATCCCTAGATGTTTTCCAAGTGTTGCAAAGTCCATATTGTCGCCCGTATCTAAAAATTGTTTATAAGCATCTACAAGTGGTTTTTGTTTTTCTAGTTGTAGTTGTTGTTTTTGTCTTATCTTTTCTTCTTCTACCCAAGCTAAAGCTCTTTTTACTGGATCTTGTATCATATAAGAATCTGATTTTATAATTTCTCTCATTGTAAAGTATTCGTCTATTAATTTATCATGTATTTCCCAAGCTAAATCAGTATCCATTATTTTTATAAGTTTTGCATATCCTCTTTCAGATAATAGATAAATATTTGTTGCTTTACCTATTTCCATTTTGTTATATCCTAAACTTACTAATAAATTGTTGGTAATCTCGTTACCATCTTTTATATTTATATAATCAACACCTTCTTTAAATCTTTTAATATTTCTATTTATACTCTTTCTCGTTTCTCTCGTTGGTATGTCGTGTATTTCTGCGACAGTTTTGTCTGTTAAACATCTTTTGCCTTCACCAAATCCACCTTCAATTACTGGTATTTCTTTCCCTAAAAATTCTTGTGTTCCTTTTACTGTTAAATTATTCATATTTATTCTCCTTTAATTAACTTAAAATATATCTTCCTCCCACAGAAAATACTTTTTCACGTAAAGGATCATTTATCCAATAAAAAAGCAGCCATAAAAAATGGCTACTTAAATTACTTCTTCAATATCAAAATATCTTTTTGCTAGTT
>OLPZ01001890.1_pt1 | contig 12997 bp, 10 predicted proteins | sample 1672711 | NCBI WGS metagenome assembly OLPZ01 (sample SAMEA3136716, study PRJEB25190) | human gut metagenome
CAGCTTTTCCACAGCCGCGACTTGCCAAACCCGGTTGTCTACTACGGTTTCGCCCATGAACACCGGGAAGCCTTTGATGCTCCGGCTAATACCGATGGGCTGCTCTGTCCAAAGTGTCAGCATATCCTCCGCTACCACCTGCGGACATACGCCGGCTTGGGGGACTACTTCTGTCCCCACTGCGGCTTTCACCGACCACAATTAACCTACGCGGTGACAAAGCTGACTGAACTGACCCCCACTAAATCAACCTTTGAAATTGACGGTCACGAGTACACGATCAACGTCGGCGGTCTCTATAATATTTATAACGCCCTCGCGGCCTATGCCGTCGGCCGGCAGTTTGGCGTTAGCCCCCAGCAAATCAAGGAAGCCTTCGAGCGTGATGAACGGGTCTTTGGCCGCCAGGAAGTGATTGATATTGACGGCAAGGAGGTTAACCTGATTTTGGTTAAAAACCCGGTGGGCCTCAACCAGGTTCTCAACATGATTGCTACCGACCGCGAACCATTCAGCCTAGGCTTCCTCCTCAACGCGCACTATGCCGACGGAATCGACACCAGCTGGATCTGGGACGGCAACTTTGAGCAGTTCGCTCAGGCAGACGTCCGTCAGTACCTGGCAGGTGGCGAACGGTACCGGGATATCAGTACCCGCCTGGAAATGGCCGGGGTAACTAAGCTCTGGGAAGAGCCAAACCTGGAACAGGTGGTTCAGAAAATCAAGGAAATGCCGACAAAGCGTGTTTACCTTCTGGCAACCTATACGGCGGTTCTCCAGCTACGAAAACTGCTAGCCGAGCAAAAGTATATCAAAGGAGGGATGGACTAATGGCAAAGTACCACTTACGTCTTGCCCACCTCTACGGCAACCTGCTGAACACCTATGGCGACCTCGGCAACATCATGGCACTCAAGTATTACGGCAGCCTCCTCGACATCGACGTCGCCAGCCGTGTTGTCAGCGTGGAAGACGATTTTAAGGCCGCTGATTACGACCTGATGGTGATTGGCGCCGGACAGAAGTTTGAGCAGTCAATCGCGCTGGAAGACATTCCAAGCAAGCACGATGAACTGGCGAAGTACATCGAAAATAACCGGCCGCTGCTAGCGGTCGGTGAAGGTTACCAGCTGCTCGGCCAATCCTACATTGACCAGCACGGCAACAAGGTAGCTGGTGCTGGCCTGCTTTCCCACCGCAGCGAGCTGCCGGCTGACCAGGAGCCAATCCAAGACGACCTGGTAGTCAAGACCAAGTGGGGGCTCAACTACCACGGTCACGAAAACCACGACCTGGTCACCTACTTGGGAAAGGACGAACAGCCCCTGGGCAAGGTCATCGAGGGCGTCGGGAATAACCAGGATGACGACACTGAGGGTGCGATTTACAAAAACGTCTTTTGTACCAACATGCACACGGTGCTTGACCGTAATGGCGACCTGGCAAAGCGGATGCTGATCACCGCCCTGGCCAACAAGTACCCAGATGCCGACCTGACACCCCAACGTGAATTCAAGATTGAACCAACCTACTAAAATATTGACGGCCCGTGACCTGGCGCTTGCTTGGTCCCGGGCCGTTTTTATCATAAAATCGCGGACAGAATTCTTCTGAACGCCTGATATCTCCATGCAAGTAAACTATAATAGGTATGTATGGAGTTTATCAAAGGGAAGTTAAAATAATGCAACGCTTATCAAACAAACAAAAACTATGGCTAACTATTATCATTGCGGGAATCGCCCTCATCTTACAGTACGGCTTCCACTACCCGCTGCTCGCTCAAATCATTGTCACCATCGCCGGGGCAATCGTTGCCTTGACGATGCTGGTTGGGATGGTTAAAACCCTGCGGTCCGGCAAGTATGGGGTCGACCTCCTGGCAATTCTCGCGGTCGTCGCTACCCTCGCGGTCGGCGAATACTGGGCCGCTATGGTCATCCTCGTCATGCTGACCGATGGGGATGCCCTGGAAGACTATGCCGCCAAGAAAGCTAATACCGAGCTCAAAGCCCTGCTAGACAACTCACCACGCTTTGCCCACGTCGTCACCCCGGATGGCAGCAAGGACGTCCCGGTCAACGACGTCCCGGTGGGTGCCAAAATCATCGTCAAGCCCGGCGAGCTCGTTCCCATTGATGGCCTGATTATTAAGGGAACGGGCGAATTCGACGAGTCCTCGTTAACTGGTGAAGCCCGGCCAGTCGCCAAAACGGTGGGTGATACGGTCATGTCCGGTTCTATCAATGGCGATGAGGCTATTACGCTGACGGTCACCAAACTGGCCAAGGACAGCCAGTACCAGCAGCTGGTCAAACTCGTTCAGGAAGCAGAGCAGACACCGGCCCACTTTGTTCGTTTGGCCGACCGCTATGCCGTGCCGTTTACGTTTGCCGCAATCCTGGTTTCACTCCTTGCCTGGTGGCTTTCTAAGGATCCGCGCCGCTTTGCCGAAGTCCTCGTCGTGGCTTCCCCCTGCCCGCTCATCCTTGCGGCACCAGTCGCGATGGTTTCTGGAATGAGCCGTGCTTCCCGGAATGGAATCGTCGTGAAAACCGGCAGTGTTCTTGAAAAGCTGGCCGGGGCCCGGACCGGGGCCTTTGACAAAACTGGGACCATAACCAACGGCCACCTCACCGTTGCCCAAATCCTCCCTGCCGGGACAATTACTAAGGAACGGCTCCTCCACCTAGCTGCCAGCGCCGAACAAGACTCTTCCCACATTCTCGCCCGGTCGCTGCTCGCCTATGCTAGCCAACATAATATTTCTCTAGCAGCGGTCTCCGGCTTAACCGAGGAAACAGGTAAGGGAATTACGGCAATGATTGAGGACCACCAGGTCAAAGTCGGCAAGCGGCAATTCGTCGCTCCCCAAAACCAGCAAGCGGCCCTCGACACCACCGCTATCTACGTCAGTGTTGACGGAACCTATTACGGAGCCATCGCCTTTACCGACCACGTCCGGCCCGAAGCTGCCCAAACCATGACAAAGCTAAAGGCCGCGGGGGTAACCAACCTGATCATGCTGACCGGGGACCAGCGTGCCATTGCCCAGCAAGTCGCTAAGGCGGTGGGAATTTCCACGGTGAAGGCCGCCCTCCTGCCCCAGGACAAAATTGCGGCTCTCCAGTCCATCCCCCAAAGCGAGCACCCGGTCTTCATGGTCGGGGATGGGGTGAACGACGCTCCTTCACTAGCCACAGCCGATGTTGGGATCGCGATGGGAGCGCACGGTTCGACCGCGGCTAGTGAAACGGCCGACGTTGTCATCTTAAAGGATGACCTGGCAAAGGTTGCCAAAGCGGTCACCATCTCCCAGGACACCCTCCGAATCGCCAAGCAGGCGGTCCTCATCGGAATCGCAATCTGTACGGTTTTAATGCTCATCGCCAGCACCGGGGTCATCCCCACATTTGTTGGTGCCATGCTGCAAGAAGTCATCGACACTGTTTCCATTTTATGGGCACTCAAGGCCCGGCAGTTACACAACTAAAGTGAGGAGTCGCAGAATGAAGAAGAACGGATTACTATTAGTCAACCTGGGTTCACCCGCCACGCCAACTACGGCCGACGTCAAGCACTACCTCAACGTCTTTCTCAGCGACCGCAACGTGGTCACCATGCCGCCCGCACTCTGGCAGCCCATCCTCAAGGGCTTCGTCCTCCCAATGCGGTCCTGGCGGTCGGCAACCTTTTACCGGGATATTTGGACGGAAGAGGGGTCCCCACTTATCGTCTATACAGCACGGCTGACAAAGCGGGTGCAGGACCTCCTGCCCGATTGGGATGTCCGGATGGCAATGACTTACGAGCAACCATCCATTCAGGAAACCCTGACGGCCATGCTCAACGCTGGCGAAGAGGTCACCGTCCTGCCCCTCTTCCCCCACTTTACGCAGAGCACCACCCAATCAATCATTGACCAAGTACACGCAGTCGACCCGACAATTCCGGTCATTGACCGTTTTGCTGACGAGCCGGAATACCTCCAGCTGCTCGCCGACCACATCCAAGCGGCCTGGCAAAGGAAGAAGTACGACCGGCTCCTGATTACCTACCACGGGATTCCAACAGCCATGGTCAAACACGGCGACCCCTACCAGGAAGAAACCGAGCGAACCACCGCCCGCCTGCGGCAACTGTTAGACATCCCAGACGAGCAAATCAAGATGGCCTACCAGTCGAAATTTGGCCCGATGCCCTGGCTGAAGCCCTACCTGCGCAATACCCTGATGCAGGAGGCCCAGCTGGGCAACCGCAATGTGTTGCTCGCGGTGCCGTCGTTCGTGACCGACTGCTTGGAAACCTTGGAAGAGGACGGGGTGCAAAACTACCAGGTCTTCCGGTCCAGCGGCGGCCAGGAACTCAACCTCGTACCCGCCCTCAATGACCAGCCCGCCTTTGCCCGCTTCATCGCTAACTTGGCCCAGAAACGGGGCGGTCAGGCATGAAAAAGAAAAGTCTCGATGAAATCAACGGCAGCGTGAAGGTCCCAACGGTCTATGAATCAGCCTTCTGGCAAAAGTTCCTTGACCGTTGCCCGGGGGCCCTAGTCGCGGTCGGTTATATGGACCCTGGCAACTGGCTGACCTCCCTCTCCGGGGGCGGCCAGTACGGCTACCAACTCCTGATTGTCCTCTTCTGCTCTATCCTGATTGCGATGGTCATGCAGTCGCTGTCGATCAAGCTGGGCGTCGTTACCCGGACGGACCTGGCCCAGGCGATTGCCAGCCGGGTCAATAAACCCGTCCGCCTCACCCTCTGGATCCTCAACGAAATTGCGATGATGGCGACGGACCTGACCGGGGTCGTGGGAACTGCGGTTGCCCTCAAGCTCCTCTTTGGCCTGCCCTTGGTGGTTGGGGTCCTGTTAACAATTGCCGACGTGCTGGTCGTCCTGCTCTTTCTCCGCTTCGGGATTCGACGAATTGAGTTTATCGTGCTCTTCGCGATTTTAACCGTCGGTGTCATCTTCGCCGCGGAAGTTTGCCGGGCCCATCCCGCCGTCGTTGCCATTTTGGAAGGTTTCACCCCGCACGCCCAGATTCTAACTGACCACGCAGAGTTAGTTCTCAGCCTGGGGATCATCGGGGCCACCATTATGCCCCATAACATTTACCTCCACTCGGCCCTAGCCCAGAGCCGGCGCTATGACGAACACGACCCCAAGCAGGTGACCGAGACTTTGAAGTTCGCCAACTGGGATTCAGTCATCCACCTGATTGCGGCCTTGATTGTCAACGCCCTCCTGCTGGTCCTGGGAGGAACGCTCTTTTTCCACCACGGCGACTTGACTAGCCTGCAAGAAGTCTTCTACGCGCTAAAGGACCCGGGAATCGTCGGCCACCTGGCGAGCCCGCTGATGAGCTGGCTCTTCGCCTTTGCGCTCCTGATTACCGGGCTGATTTCATCGATTACTTCGACCCTGTCCGGGCAAATCGTGATGGAGGGCTACATCAACATCCGCCTGCCCCTCTGGAAACGGCGCCTGCTGACCAGATTCGTGACCCTGATTCCGATCCTCATTATCGGCTTTATCATCCGTTTCAATGAAAACCAGTTCGAGCAGCTGATTATCTATGCCCAGGTGGTATTGAGCATCGCCCTGCCCTTTACCCTCTTCCCATTGGTTGCTATCACCAGCAACCGTGACCTGATGGGCCCCCACGTCAACCGGCGCTGGCAGATGGTTGTCTGCTACGCCCTGGTTGCCCTGATTACGGGGCTGAACTTGTCGGTCCTGTTTTAAAACGAAAATAACTCCCAGTCATCTCAAAAATGACTAGGAGTTATTTTCTTTAATCCCGCCGCAACTGCAGGCGGTCGTTGAAGAGCTTGGTCAGGCCAAGAACAATCGCGAAGTAGACTAACCAGAGCACGTAAGGAATCACCGGATTATTAAATACAATCGCCATTGCGGTAACAAACTGCTTATTTTCCACTAATGCTGTAATCTGGTTGTTCAGGGTCAGCATCAACCGACCCAGCATCACGCAGAGGATGATAAACATCACCGGCAGGCCGATCCCAACGATCCACTTCCAGGTCCGGCTCAGCAGACCGAAGCCGTTACCAATTGCCTGGCAGGTCACGACCACGGTCAGCAGAATCAGAAAGTTGACCAGCAGGGTCCGCGGGCTCATTGCCGGCTGGTTAGCCAGTGATAGCAATTCATCGAGGATAAAGATCACCAGCGTCGCCAAGAACAGGGCCAGCGCCCGCCCGCGCCACATCGTCTTCCGGGAAATCCCGTTCTGGATGGCCCATTTAAAATCAACGTAGGGCGTAACGATGAAGTAGGCGAAAAGAATCAGGTTGATAAACACCGCCAGGGTAGATGGGATGGCCTGCAACGTGACCAGGAATGATTCAAGGTTGTGGTTGAAACCTAGCCCCATCAGGGAAACGACCACTTCAAAACCGACGACCCAACCAACCGTAATTAAAATTGCCTGTCCGAGACGGTAGAAGACGTTCGTCATCACCAAAGTCATTTTCTGCTTACTCATTCTTACTGCCCCCATTCGTTAATTCAATAAAGAGTTTCTGTAAATCATAGTGTCCGAGCTTAACCTGGTCAGGAATTACCCGCTGGTCATCAAGCTGGTCATAGACATAGGCAGTCTTGACCGTCCCCAACTGGTCCGTGGATAGGACCCGCAAGCCCGCAACATACTGGTCGACCAGCTTTTCCGGTCCCGTCACCGTGTGGGCCCGGTCCAACATTTCCTCGACGTCGGCATCAGCAATCAGCTGGTGGTCCGCCAAAATCAGCACGTATTCCACCAGTTGCTGGATTTCGTCGATTAGGTGGGTCGAAAGGACAAATGTCCGCGGCTTCTCCTGGTAGCTCTTGACCAGTTCCTTATAAAACAGCTCCCGGTGGTTAGCGTCCAGCCCCAGCGTCGGTTCATCCAGGAAAACGTAATTAGCATTGACGTTCAGGGCCACGACCAGCTTGGCAGCGGTCTGCAACCCGGTTGAGAGCTTGCTCAGTTGAGTCTTGGCACTAATTCCAAAAGCCTTGAGCAGGCGTTCAGCATTTTGGTAATCGAAATTGCCGTAGGAACCATCCGCCAGGTCAAACATCCGTTGAATCGTTGTCCGCTTCGGGTAGAGGTTACTTTCACTCATCAGGTAAAACTGGCCCAACACCTGGTCCTGGTCGTTGGTTCCCAGTTTACCAAGAGAGACCATCCCGGCCGTCGGGAAAATCCGGCCCGTAATGATATTGAGCAGGGTCGACTTCCCTGCCCCGTTTCGGCCAAGCAGGCCATAAATCTTCCCCGGCGCTAACTGGCAGCTTAGGTCTTCTAAAATCTTCTGCCGGCCGTATTTTTTGCTGATGTGACTAATTGTTAACTGTTCCATCGTTCTCCCCCCGTTCAATCAGTTCTAGTAAGTGCTGCTTAGTAATCCCCAGTTTGTGGGCTTCCAATAACAGGCTCTTCACGTAATCTTTGTAAAAACTCTCTTTGCGTGTCTGCATAATCTTCTCCTGGGCGCCGGCAGTGACGAACATTCCCCGGCCACGACGTTTTTCAATCAAGTCTTTCTCGACCAGCATATTCATCCCCTTGAGGACGGTTGCCGGGTTGATGTGCAACTCGGTCGACAGCTGCGTCGTTGATGGGACCTGACTGCCTTCCGGAAAGACACCGGTAAAAATCATTTCTTCTAGTTGAGTGGCAATCTGCTGGTATAGCGGCGCCGATTCGTCAAAATGAAACTGCAAGAGCGCACCTCCTTAGTTATTCGGTTAATTACTTATGTAACTAAGTATATGGGTAGCTAATAAAAAAAGCAAGCATAATTTTGTGAAGTGAACCCCCATAGTTGGACGAAAGATTTCAACTATGGGGGTTTTACTATGACTAAATTTAGTTTTGAAGTTAAACTGAAGGCTGTTCAAATGTATTTAGGAGGAATCGGTGCACCGACTATCGCGCGAAGATTGGGCATTAAAGGGAGACTATCTGTTCAGACATGGGTTGCTCGTTATCAAAAATATGGCATTCAAGGCCTAGAAATTCGTTCACCAAAATTTGATTATGATGGTGATTTTAAGCTAAAAGTCTTAAACTGGAAAAAACAACACAAGGCCTCGTACCCACAGACAGCACTTCAATTTGATATCAGTAGTCCAGGGACAATCGCTAACTGGCAAAGGAAACTCACGGAACGTGGGAGCGAAGCCTTGTTTACCAGAAGAGGACGGGCAAAGCACATGACTACTAACCATAATCACCAAGCTAGTAAACAACTATCAGAGTTAGAACAGTTGAAAGCAGAGAATCGGGCTTTGAAAGTAGAGAACGAATACTTAAAAAAACTCGACGCCTTAGTTCAACACCGCGGACAGTCAAAGAAGAGTACCAAATCATCCAGGAACTAAGGCAAGAATTCGGATTTAGCTTAACGGAGATTTTGCCATATACCACCGTTAAGCGGAGCACATTTTATTATCAAGCACACCGCAGAGAAACAGAAGATAATCATGAATTACTCCAAACCATTAAGGACATCAAACAACAGAATCCAGGTTATGGTTATCGACCTGTGACCGACGAGCTGCATCGGCGTGGCATTAAAGTTAGCCATAAACGAGTTAGTCGTTTGATGCGTGAAAATGGACTATCGTCACTAATGTATAATCGTCAGACCAGGAAATACGATTCGTCGATTGGTCCCCAGGGCAAAAAGGCTAAGAATCGTCTTCACCGTCGTTTTCAAACTGATCGTCCATACCAAAAGATGGTAACTGATGTCAGTGAGTATCGTTATGGCAATATGAACCAGGATGAACGAGTTTACCTTTCGCCAATCAAAGACCTGTGTTCTGGTGAAATTGTTAGTTACAATATTAGCAATCACCCGACTACTGATTTTGTGATGAAACCATTAATCGAGCTAATTAATAAGCGGCCTGTACTTAACTACCGCATGACCGTTCATAGTGACCAAGGCATCCAATATCAAACGAATTCCTGGCGTCAAACATTAAAGAAGCATCATATCTTTCAAAGCATGTCTCGTCGGTCGACTTGTCTAGACAATGCGTCAATGGAAAGTTTCTTTCATACCATGAAAGCTGAATTGTATTATAAGCATCATTATCAAACCAAACAGGAATTGATTAAAGCGATGAAGGAGTGGATAGTGTATTACAATCAAGATCGAATCAGGCATAAATTAAAAGGCAAGACTCCGATTGAATATCGGAATCTTGCCTTAGAGAAAGTTGCCTAGATTAAAGTGTCTAACTTACAGGGTTCACTTCATTTGTGTGGCTTGCTTTTTAGTAATGCTAATATCGTGTAATCTCATCATTCTCCCGTATTTAATTAGTACAAGGAGGAAGTTAGATGATAAATCGAGAAGAACAATTGCAAATGGCTGCTGCTAAGTGGAAGCGGCTGACAATTGCCAACGATCAGATATTTAGCATGGTGATGGAGAATAGTGAAATTTGTCTAGAACTACTACACCGGATTTTCCCGGAGTTAGCAATTAAACGAGTGGCGCGGACCGCAATCCAAAAACAGGTGAATGCCCCTCTTGATGCCCGAACGGTTCGCTTCGACGTCTATCTCCAAGACGACCAGCAACGGACCTACATCGTCGAGATGCAGGTCGCCAATCACAACAACTTACCCTACCGCTTGCGGTACTACCTAGAACAAGCTGACCATAATATTTTGTCACCGGGTGATAGCTACGACAAATTAAAATACTACCCAACTTTTATCATTTTCTTCTGTGACTTTGTCACATAACTAGTGTGGGGAATATTTATTTTGCTTGTTCCGTCGCTACTCTCCAAGTCACATCAAAACAAATATTCCCCACACTCATACTAAAAACAACAACTAATCGTTTTTAATGCCAAAGCAACTAATTTTCGTGATAATATAAAGCTACAAGGTTTCCTTAAACTCATGCACAACCAGGTTAGTGCAGGCGACCCCCTTGTTAGCCAAATTGTTGATGAAATAGATAGAATTAAGCAGGTCTCAGGAAGGCGGCGACTCTTTATGAAATACGAACTGGACTTGATAGACCCCCGAAATGAGGGTATGGAAAAAAGCATAACAGAAGGAAAAGCCCACCAGCAAGCAGAAGACATTAAGCTTACTGCTAAGCTACTGCATAACCTAGGAATTGCTAAAAGTGAAATTCTCAGTAGCCTTAGCGATACTTATCAGCTATCGCCTGCTGAAGCGGAACACTATGTCAAAATGGTAGAGTAGTCGCTCAAAACATTCTCAATAACATTAGAAAAGGCGCCATCGGCTTCTGCTGATGACGTCTTTTCTGTTTGTTTATGCGCTCATTTATAAGGCACTTTTGCCAAATCTAAATAGATAATTATATTACAGGTAGAGGCGTCGCGGAGTGAACCAGTAGTCTACGTAGTCACTATTACCATAGTTGTCAGTACTATAACGATCAATAATCTGAAGGTTGTGACCGTTATTGGTTGCCTGACGAATAGCTGGAGAACTAGCAAAGTTGACGTTAAATCCTGAATTCAAACTATTATAAATGCCCGGGTACGCTTTTTGAACGTCGGGACGTTGATCAGCCTGCTCAACTTGAAGACGCGTTATTTCTTGGTTAGTAGTAGCGTCATATAATATCACAAAATGATAAGGACGCCCTGCTGTTAGGTTACTAATATGCCAACCAGCAGCTTGGATATTTCCATTGTTTACTAGCCGGAATGTATCTAAACTAGCAGTATTAACAGTACCAAAGCCTTTTTTAGCAAAGTAATGTTGAATATATTCGCCCTCACCATATGATTGGTCAGTAGAATAGCGAGCAATCACTTGCAATTGATCACCATTTCTAAGCGCTGCAGCTAGGCTCTTATAGTTAGCAACATTGAATGAAGCAGTGAACCCACTCAATTCTGATCCCAAAATATTGCTATAGTCACTTGCTACATCTGGTCGTTGACGATTAGCATTATTTACTAATTGTCGGCCAATTTCTCGTCCAGTTGTAGCATCAAGCAAGATGACATACATTGCTCGTGCCCCAACACTACGACTATCAGCATACCAACCACTTGCCGTCACAGTTTGACCATTAATCGTAAATGAATCTAACGATTGTGCTGCTTGATTATTGAAGAAATTTTTGGCATTAGCAAACCAGTAATCATTTCTATTTCCTTCGCCGTATTGAGTATCATCCGAATAACGAGCTACAACTCTTAGAGAATGACCGTTCAAAATTGCGCTTTGTAATTTAGGCGTATTAACAATATCAAGATTAGCAACAAAGCCCGAGTTGCCAGCATTTAATATACCAGGATTAGCATTGGCTACGTCAGCTCGGCTCGTTGTAATTGCTTTTGTACGAGCTATCTCTTTTCCAGTCTGGTCATCAATCAAGATAATCCATTGATTTGTTTCGAACAGTGACTGATCAGCCGCATGCCAACCAGTAACCCTCAACTGACCATTATAGATACTAAAATCATCTAGGCTAGCTTGGTTTTGATTATATGACTGCGGAGAAAACCAATAATCGACAAAATTAGAATTCCCCCACTGATCTCCACTATACCGACTAATAACCGTTAAATTGTCACCATTTATAATAGCTGTCCTAATCAGATCATTCATAATAAAATCAGCAACAAAGCCCGAATTACCACTACCGTAAACATCCGAATGAGCTTGCTTTACATCTGCTCGACTAACGTTATTAACCAATTGCCGAGCTAGTTCCTTTTGGTTTGTTTCATCATACAAGATAACATAGTGGTACGGTCGATTCAGGCTTTGGTCAGCCGCATGCCAACCAGTAACGTGAATCCCAGCTTGCGAGACCCGTAAGCTATCTAGACTAGCAACGTTCTTGTTTAGTACTGTCCCGTCAAAAGTGTGGTCATTGTAGTCGCTATTGCCATCAGCCGAGCTAGTGTAACGGATTAGAACTCTAATATGGTGACCGTTATCAATTGCATCTGCTAAGCTACCATTTAAGGCAAAACTAGCGTTGAAACCGGAATTATTAGTACCATAAATATCAGGATAAGCATTAGCAACGTCTTGCCGGCTCACTGCCTGAACCTGTTGCCGGGCAATTTCCCGGTTACCGTTGTCCTGATCCAGTAAAATCACATAGCGGTTGCCCTTCCCCTGATTATTATTATCAGCAAACCAGCCGGCAACATCGAGGGTGTTGTTATTGGCGTTAATACTAAAGTTATCCAAGTTCGCTGCACTAGTCGTCTGGTGACCGGCGTAGTTAGCAAACATCCCAAAGTCAATGGAGGCATCAATATTAGTACCATTCCAGTTGTCAGTATACTGCCAAGCACCGTAGCCCCGACTCTGGACGGCATTACGGAAGTTCCCATAGGCAGCCACCCAAGTCCGGGCCTTACCGACCGTGGAACTGACGTTGTACTGCCGGTCATAGGACAGACCAGTATAGACCCCGTGGTTATTGAAGCCCAGCGAACTCAGCGTTTGCCAGAAAACATTCAAATTATTAACAATCCCCGCGTATTGTGTCTGGGGAACGCTTTCGACGTCCGCAATCATTAGCGTATCATTTCCTAACCCAACCGCGCGGGCCGTCCGGGCAAAAAGCTGGGCCTCTGCCTGAGCCTGTGCAGCAGTCGTGAAGCGGACAAAGTGGTAAGCCGAAACCGTCATCCCCGCTGCCTGGGCCCGGGAAACCTGCTGCTGGGCGTAACCATTGGTCCAGCCGGTACTTTCCGACAGCTTGACCACAACATTGTTGATTCCCTGGTTGTGGTACTGGCGGAACGTTTCTTCGGAAATGTTCGGCTGGTAGGCTGAAATATCTAACGTATCCGCAGTGGATAAATTGTTGGTTGCCGCGTAAGCCGCCGTCGTCACGGCATTAGCACTGACCGGTGCGGCACTCGCTTGCTGAACGTTCAGGGTCGTCGTTGCAGCAGCGGTCGCGCTCTTTGCGGTCGTCTTGTCATTAGCCGCTGTGCCGCTGGTTT
>OLPZ01001893.1_pt1 | contig 12978 bp, 12 predicted proteins | sample 1672711 | NCBI WGS metagenome assembly OLPZ01 (sample SAMEA3136716, study PRJEB25190) | human gut metagenome
ATATAAAAACGGTGAAATCAAAACATATCCTTATTGGAAATTAGAGGCTAAGGAGTTTAATGAAAACGAGGAGACGGCGGCAGAACATACCTACCTTCTTGTTAAGGACTCGATTGAACGTCAGCTTGTAAGCGACGTGCCACTTGCAACATTTTTATCGGGTGGGCTTGATTCCTCAATTATTTCAAAAATTGCGAGCGATAAATATAAGGAAAGCGGAAAAACGCTTGATACCTATTCGGTCGATTATACGGATAATGACAAATATTTCAAAAAAAGCCTGTTTCAGCCAAATAAGGATTCGGATTATATTGACGTGATTTCAAGCTATATAGGCTCTAATCATCACAATATTGTTTTAAATAATGTTGACGTTGCAAATGCGCTCAAAGAAGCGGTAATCGAACGTGGCGTTCCCGGATTTGTTGATATTGATTCTTCACTAATGCTGTTTTGCAAGGAAGTAAAAAAAGATTTTACTGTTTGCCTTTCGGGCGAGTGCGCTGACGAAATATTTGCAGGTTATCCTTGGTATCATAAAAAAGAGATTCTTTTTGAAAATGTTTTTCCGTGGGCAAGAAATACTAACATTAGGCAAAGAATACTTAAAAACGGCTTTTTAAGCGACGGCGAGGAATATTTGCAAAGCGCTTATAAAAACACGCTTAAAAATATATCGTATTTAGAGAGCGACGATAAAATCAATAAAAGAATGAGAGAAATGTTTGTGCTTAATCTAAATTGGTTTATGCAAACGCTTCTTGCAAGAAAAGATAATATGAGTATGGCTTCGTCGCTTGAGGTCAGAGTTCCGTTTTGTGATTACAGGCTTGTTGAATATGCATATAATATGCCGTGGAATATTAAGGCGCTTGACGGCAGGGAAAAGGGAATACTGAGAAAAGCGTTTGAAAACGATTTGCCAAAGGAAATTGCGTGGAGAAAGAAAAGCCCTTATCCAAAAACTCATAATCCCGCTTATTTTGCAAGGGTTAAGGAACTTCTTGCAATTGCGCTTACCGATAAATCGACTCCGCTTATGGATTGGATAGATATTGACAATTTATATCTTCTTTTGCAAAATCCCGACTCACTCCCTGAGCCGTGGTACGGTCAACTTATGGGTATTCCTCAAATTGCGGCTTATATTTATCAAATTTATGCTTGGATTAAGCATTACAATGTTGAATTTGAAATATAATTGTGATATATTTACTGTATAGAATAAGTTATTGATTAGGAATTTTATTATGACAAACGAAGAATATATAAAAGCAATAGATATGCGCACATCAAGAAGAACATATAAAGCAAGAGCGCTTGATAAGAGTATTCTTGAAGTGCTGAAAAATATGGTCGATGCAGTTAACGAGGCAAGCGGTCTTGAATTTCAGCTTGTTGAGGACGGAACACCTGCATTCAAGATTTTCTCCGGCAGATTTTCATATATTGCAGTATGCGGCGAAGACAGCGAAGCGGCAAGGATTAAAAGCGGCTATTGGGGAGAGTCAATCGTGCTTCAATGCGTTTATCATGGTTTGGGTACCTGTTGGGTTTCAGGCACTTATGATGAAAATAAAGTTTATAAAGCAATTGATTTGCCAAAAAAGCACAGGCTTTATGCCGTAATAGTTGTTGGTTACGTTAAAGATAAGCTCAGCGCTAAGGAAAAACTTATGTATAACGCAACTCATAAGAATAATAAGCCTTATCAAAAAATGTTTGAGGTTTGCGATAAAAAGCTTCCGCCGTATTATGAATATGCAATGAAGCTTGTTGAAAAAGCACCGTCTGCCACTAACCGCCGTCCTGTGCATTTCAGATATGAGGACGATATTATTAAAGGTTATGTTGATGAGCCTTATTCGGATAAAAGCCTTGATTTCGGTATTGCGCAGCTCCATTTTCAGCTTGGCGCAGCCGCAAAAGGCATTAAGGGCGAATGGGATAATAACGGCAGATTTTGTACTGAAAATGCCAAGGTGATTAAATTCCCGGAAGCCGAAAATGACCAGAAAGCAAATATACAGGAGGATAACGAAAATGAGTGATGAAATTAAAAAAATTGACGAAATTTCAGAAACGCAAAATGCGCCTGAAATAAAAAAAGAAAAGAAAAAGCTTTCAAAAAAAGCTAAAAAAATAATTATCATTGTTGTATCGGTTATTGTATTTCTTCTTGTTGCGGCTGTTGTCGCAGGCGTGTGTGCGCTCAATTCATATTGCAAAACGAAGGATTATACGGTGGTTGCAACAGCAGATGATGTTACTCTTGTAGCTCATCGTGGTATGAGAAGTGTTGCTCCCGAAAATACGACAGCGTCATTTAACGAAGCAGGCAGGCACGGCTATTGGGGCGCCGAATGTGACGTTTACAGAACTAAGGACGGCGTTTGGATTGTCTCTCACGACAGGCATACCTACAGAATGATGGATGAATCCGCTTTTATTGAAAAGAAAACATACGACGAACTTATGGCTATGAATGTTGACAACGGAGTTAATATTGATAAATATAAGGATTTGAAGATGTGTTCACTTGAAGAATATCTTGAAATTTGCAAAAATTATCAAATGACACCTGTTATTGAACTCAAGGGTGAAAACAACACTCAGTATTATAATGAAATTGTAAATCTTGCCGAGAAGTATAACCTTAAGCCTGTTTATATTTCGTTCCATCTCGAAAATCTTAAAACTATGCGAAAGCTTGACACCACGAGCAAAATGTATTACCTTGTTCAAAAAATCAGTGAAAAAGATATTGAAGATGCAAGAAGCATTTTGGATTGCGGCATTGATTTTAACGGTAATAAGGAAGCTAATTTTAAAAATGACATTCTTAAAAAATGCCGTGATCAAGGCTTGGACCTCGGTGCTTGGACGATTAACGACCCAGAGGTTATGAAAAAGCTTGAGAAAAACGGCGTAACGCTTATTACAACAGATTCTATTGAGTACGATAAATAAAAATATTATTTAAATAAAAAACGAAGATTCACAATATGTGTTTCTTCGTTTTTTTATTTATACAAAAATAGTAATTTGCATTATATTAGAAAGATGTCTTGTAAAACTGTCGAATTTGTCAAGGAAAATGGCAAAATTTTGGTTAATCGGTATATTTATTACAAAAAGGTTACAATTTTGTTGTAACATATTACTATAGATTACAAAATGTAATTTGTGTTAAAATGTCAACGTCGCTTATTAAAGGAGGCGTTATATTGATAAAAATACTGAAAAAGGGTATTCTTGCAGTTGTTATGACAGCGCTCATATTAACTCTTTCCCCACTTACAGCATTTTCACAAGAATACAAGCCGAGGCTTACATCTCCAAACGGTGAGCCTTACTATACAAGCAAATTAAACGTTTATTCCAAAACGGGATACGGAATGCCAAACTGTGTTGCTTACGCTTATGGCAGGCTTTATGAGCTTAACGGTGAAGCGCCAAAGCTTAACAGAGGTGATGCAGGTCAATGGTGGAGTATCAATAAAAGAAACGGTTATTATGATTACGGTGACGTTGCCGAAAGGGGTGCAGTAGCCTGTTGGTCAAACCATGTTGCAATAGTCGAAGAAATTAATAAGGACGGCAGTATTACTGTTTCGGAGTCGCATTGGGGCGGCAATTATTTTAACACTAAAACATATTATAATATGTCTTCTCATTACGGACAGAGATTTTACGGCTATATTTACGCTTACACTCCAAAGGATGACGAAAAAGCAGACAGCAAGTCAAATGATAATGAGACGTATACATTTGAAGATACGTATTTTGAGCCGCAGGAAAAGACGGCTTTCACCGCTCTTGAATTTAAGCAGAGCAACAATCAAATTATGAATCCCAATAACAGTTTTATTTTAAATTCAAAATAATAAAAATACGAATATTTATTGAATTAATTAAGGTGTAATCCATACAACAGCAGGATTACACCTTTTTCTTATTTTTATTTAGTTTAAACCGTTTTTAATTCTGTAAGTCATTGATGACGGATGTCGGCTTCCCCAAGCAGCATAGATAATTATTGAAATAACATTTGCCACCGAGATAATTGCAAACATATGATTATATCCAACGCAGTCAATAAGAACTCCGGCAATGCCGCCGCCTATTCCTATTCCTATGTCATATGCACAAAGAAATGTTGAATTGGCAGAGCCCCTGCGCTCAGGCGGAGCGATATTGACTGCCATTGCCTGAAGCGAAGGTTCAATTCCGCCAAAAGCAAAGCCTGATAATACAGATGAAATTATAAATGTAATATTATTAGGAATAAACGCAAGCAAAAGTAATGCCGCAAACATAAAAATATTACATATATATACAAATATGCCTTCGCCTTTTTTGTCGGCTTGTTTGCCGATAAGCACTCTTGTTAATAACAGTGCAATTGCCATAACGGTGAAATAAGCACCGCCGGAAATAGTTATCTTGTCAGATTGCGATGCAAATTTAAGAGTGTAATTCTCAAGTGCACCGTAAGTTAAAAGAAATATAAGCACAACACACGAAGCAGGCAAAGCATCTTTATCTATAAGATGTTTGATGTTGAATGGCTTTCTTGCAATATTAAGTTTAGGCAGGCTTAAAAAAGCATACAAAAACAGGCATAATATCATACACCCCGTTGAAGTTGCAAAAAGCGTTGTAAAGCTTTTATTCATTAACTTTTCACCGATTGCAGGAGCGCAAGCGGTTGCGAGAGCGGTTGCCATTCCAAACATTCCCATTCCTTCGGAAAATCGCTCTTTAGGAATAATATCAGAGGCTATTGTAGACGTTGACGTGTTTGAAAAAGCAAGAGCAAATCCGTGAATCATTCGAAATATAACAGCAAGAGCAATTGAGGATAAGGCAGTATAAACAAGCAAATATCCCATTGGCATAAGTGCCATGCCGATAATACCGATAAGCAAAATCAATTTTCGCTTTCCGTTATCAAGCATCCAGCCGACAAACGGACGGCATATAACTGATACAACGCAAAAAAGCGTGACACACAGACCTGATATGCTGTCTGAATATCCGAGATATGATATAAAAAACGGAAAAGTAGACAGTATCATTAAGTGATTTAAAAAAACAAGAAAATTAACAATGATAATTATAATGAAATTCTTGCTCCATAATTTTACATTTTTTTCTTTCATATAGCACCTTCTGAATTTTATTTGAGCAAAAATAAAAAGCGCAAGCCCATCCGGACTTACGCTTTTCGCTACTCGATGTATTGATTTTATCACTTTATATTGCAAAAAGTCAAATGTTTTTTTGAAAAAAATGAAATAATGTTTTTTTTAATGAAAAAATAAAAAAGCTACAATAATAAATGTGAAAAATTTCTAAAAAGCCTGATGGGATTTGAAATAAGAAAATAGCTGTGCTATGATAAACAAAGAGTAGAGGGGAAAATTGAACAGATCAGGAGATATAAATTTATGAAAAAAAGATTTCTGGTTATGGCAGTATGTGTTTCCGCATGTATGCCTGTTTCTGCGCTTGGAGCGGAAATAGCCGGTCCGGCCATTTCAGGTACAGCACAGGAAAATACTGATAATAAAGAAGAAACAGTTTCAGAAGAAGCTATCGAAAAAAAGGATTCCGGGAAAATCGAGGACGAGATTACGGAAGTCCAGGATACTGTCACAGTAGCGGCAGATACAGATGTATTAGATTATCCTGGCAGAAAAGAGGGTTCTGTGATCGGTGAAGTGCTGGAAGAAGATGAAATCAGCCGTACAGGTACTATTGATGATATCTGGAGCAGGATTCTATTTGAGGATGATAATGGAGAAGAACAGGTGGGATATATCCCAACCTCTGTTTTGGAGGGTTATGAAGATAAGAATCAGGTAGCTTCAGATGCAACCTCAGATGGAACTGTAGAAGCAGGAATTATACATAAAAGTACAGGAGAGGGCGTATTTGCAGAAGCAGTAGAAGGTGTTACTCAGACAGGGGGAAATGCAGGTGTTCTTGAAGGACAGCCGATTATGGTTTCCGCAGACAGCAGCCTTCGTCCACTTGGTGTTTTCCATATTACCCATTACTGCCAGTGCAGCATTTGCTGCGGTCCGTGGGCAAACGGAATCACATCCACAGGTGTGACAGCTACCACGAACCGTACTATTGCAGTAGATCCAACTGTAATTCCTTACGGTTCTAAAGTAGTTATCAATGGACAGGTCTATGTGGCAGAAGACTGCGGCGGCGCCATTAAGAACAACCGCATTGATATTTATATGGGAAGCCATGCGGAAGCATTGAACAGCGGTGTATTTGATGTAGAAGTTTATCTTTTGGAAGAGGGATCATCCGTTCAGGGTATAGAAGGGATTCAGGAAGGGAATCAAGAATAATATGAAAATTTTGTGAAAAATTGTGCATATTTAGTTCGAAAATGTACTAGCCAATGCGGTACTTCTAGTGTATAATATTTAGGCAGACACTGCCATGACGTGAATTATGGGAAATCAGAAGGAAAATATGGCAGATTTACAGGATAACAAATAGATAAGGTGAAAACAAAATTATGGTAAAAGTAAAAATTAGCGACTGGAAAGCTGATTCATCCATGGATGAGGCTTATAAGGCACTTCGTACAAACATTCAATTTTGCGGTGCCGACAAAAAGGTGATTGCATTTACAAGCTGTACCCCGAATGAAGGAAAGAGTAATGTAACTTTCCATCTTGCAGCTTCCCTTGCAGAGAGTGGTAAATCTGTACTTTTGATTGATGCAGACCTTCGTAAATCCGTACTTATGGGACGTGTACAGGTTGAGGAAGAAGTGAAGGGACTGACCCACTACCTGTCCAAGCAGGCGAAACTGCAGGACGTTATCTGCGCAACCAATCTTCCCAAGTTTCACATTATTTTTTCCGGTGTTGTACCGCCGAACCCGGCAGAGCTTTTAGGAAGCAGACAGTTTAAAGACATGATCCGTGTTGTAAGAGATGTATATGATTACATTATCATAGATACACCGCCTCTTGGACGAGTAATCGACTGTGCAGTTGTGGCGGATTCCTGCGATGGAACTGTCATTGTAATTGAATCCGGCAGTATCAGCTACCATTTTGTACAGGAGATCAAGGGGCAGCTGGAGAAGACCAACTGTCCGATCATCGGTGCAATTTTGAACAAGGTAGATACCAAGGAATATGGTAAATACGGTAAGTATGGTAAATATGGCAAATATGGCAAGTACGGAGAATACGGAAAATATTGATCCGTCATTATTCGAGATTGTTATATGAAAAGATTGGAAATGGGCGAAGCGAATGAAAGGTATTTATGATATTCACTGTCATATTGTTCCGGGAGTTGATGATGGAGCGAAGGATCTCAAGACATCTGTACGCATGCTCCAGAAGGAATATGATGATGGTGTCCGCAACATTATTGCCACTCCGCATTTTCGATATGATATGTTTGAGCCGTCTCTGGAACAGGTTAAGAAGCAGTTCCTTCGTGTGAGGAAGGCTGCCGCTGAGATTGGAGAAGACGGTATTCAGATGTATCTGGGCTGCGAGCTTCATTCCAGTATGGATATGACAGACTGTCTGAAAAAAGGGGAAAGACTTACCATGTCAGGTTCCCGTTATGTGTTAACGGAGTTTCGGACTTCAGACGAAAAGTCCTATATCAGGGAACGGGTGCAGGCATTGATCCGGAAAGGGTATTATCCTATTATCGCACATGTAGAACGCTATCATTCGGTAGTAAAAAACGGTCTGGATTTTATTGATGAACTCAGGGATATGGGTGCCTATATTCAGATGAATGCGGACAGTATTATTGGTGAGGATGGCTTTATGATCAAGCGTTTCTGCAAGAAAGTAATTAAAGAAGAAATGTTGGATTTTGTGGGGTCTGACGGTCATGATCTGGCCAGACGAACGCCTCACATTGGCAAATGTTACGACAAAATTGAAAAAATGATGGGTACGGATTACGCGGATATGATTTTTATCAGCAATCCGGAGTGCATTATAAATAACGAGAGATTTTGACTTTTATATATGGGATGTCGTTGGAAACGATGTATCTGTTTAGAAAAAGTAAAGAAAATTACAGGGTAACGGAGAAGAAGAATGGAAAATCAGGTTACAAATAATAACGATGAAATTGAAATCGATTTAGGTGAGATTTTTCACCTGATTCTTAGCAGGCTGGGATTGATTATTCTTTCCGGTATCATTCTGGGTGTGATTTCTATTATCGGAACAATGCTTTTTATCACTCCACAGTATGAATCTACTACGAAGATCATGGTACTGAATAAACAGGACAGCAATACACTGACCAGTGCAGATATGCAGACCAGTACACAGCTGACTAAGGACTATGCGGAACTTATTAAGAGCCGTACAGTTCTTGAAGGTGTAATTGCACAGCTGAATCTTAATATTACCTATCAGCAGCTGCTTGGCAAACTGACGGTAGATACTTCTACAGACAGCCGTATTGTAACGATCATAGTATCTGATGAAGATCCATATACAGCAAGCGAGATGGCCAATGCTATCCGTGATATGGCAGCAGAGCACATTCAGTCAGTTATGGATATTGAGGCGGTTAACGTAGTTGACAGCGCAAACATCCCAAGTGAAAAAGCCAGCCCAAGCCTTGCGAAGAATGGTGTGATCGGTGGACTTTTAGGTGTTATCATTGCAATGGCGATTGTGATCATCATTTATCTTACGAATGATACGATCAAGGTTGAGGAAGATGTAGAGCGTTATCTTGGACTTTCTGTTCTGGGAAGCATTCCATATTCAGAGAAAGAAAGCAGATCCAAGAAACAGAAATCAAGAAAACGTCGCTGATGAAATTGAGTATAAGGAGCTGCAGATATGCGTAAATGGTTGATTGTTTTAATGGCGGCAGTGGCAATAGGAGCGACCGGAATCCTGGGATGGCTGTATATGAGGCAGGATCGCAAGGGACCGGAAATTACCATTGCAGAGAGCAAGAAAAACAGCTACACTTCGGATATGACAACGGAAGATCTTCTGGAAGGAGTAAAAGCTGTTGACAAGAGAGATGGAGATGTTTCAGCCAGCCTGACAGTTGAGAATGTTTATCCAAATGAAAAAGGGGATGAAGTCACAGTTGTTTATGTTGCAAAGGATAACAGTAACAATGTAACAAAGGTAACCTATCATATGACTTCCGAGGGAAATCTTATGGGATTTACTTCAGAAACCAAAACTTCTTCTGACAATACAGATACAGATGCAGAAACGGATGAAGCCCTGCAGGATGAAAATGAGATTGATTCAGAAGATGAAGAAGAATCAGAAATAACAGAGGAAGAAAAAGCGCAGGAAAGGGAAGAAGAAAAGATTGACCAGCTGAATCCTCAGGATCCGCGTTTTTATCTGAATACTTACTACGTTGAAATTGCCAAGGGAACACAGATTGACAGACTGAGTTATGTCAAAGACATTCAAGACGATAAAGATTCAACAAGTGATCTTTATCGTAAGATTCAGATCACTGGAACCGTTGATGTGAATACTCCGGGTACTTATGAACTGACTTATTATGTTGTTGACTCCAATGGCAATGCTTCAAACGGAGCTGTTCTGACAATTGTAGTAAAATAATGATTACTGTGAACGGAGTGAACAGTAATCAATAGCGACTGCTGGTTATGAAAGAACCGGCAGAAAGATTCCTTTTTGACCATGCACATGTACATAGGAGCAAATATATGAGATCTACCATATGGAAGAAGACCCTTATCTGCCTTGGCGCGGTGCTGTTTCTGGAAAGCCCGGCTGTGAGTACGGCGTTTGCATATACAGTAAAGGCAGAGAATACGGATGCTGAAGCGGCCACCAGCAATATCAAGAGTATTTTGCTGATCGGACAGGACAAAAGAGAGGGAGAGTCCCGTCAGCGTTCCGATTCCATGATTCTTGCTACATTGGACAAGGATCAGGGTACTGTAAGCCTGACCTCTTTTATGAGAGATCTTTATGTTGCCATTCCTGGATATTCGACTACTCGTATTAATGCGGCTTACGCATATGGAGGAATGGATCTTTTGGACCAGACTCTGGAAGAAAATTTCGGAGTAAAGATAGATGGAAATGTGGAAGTGGATTTTGAAGTTTTCCAGGTTCTGGTTGACAAGGTTGGAGGAATAGATCTGGAGCTGACTCAGGCGGAAGCAGATTATATCTGCGGACGAGATCAGAGTGTTCTTTACCCTCAGCCCCTTCGAAGCGACTGGAATCTTCAGGAAGGCATGAACCATCTGGATGGAGAACAGGCACTTATCCATGCACGCAACCGTTCTATTGGAAATTCCGATTATCGGAGAACAGAGCGGCAGCAGGAAGTACTTATGGCTGCTTTTGCCAAGATAAAAGATCTGGGAGTTTTTGATATTGCAGGTCTGGTTAAGGATGTTCTTCCAATGGTTACTACGGATCTTTCTTTGTGGGATATAACCGGATATGCCATGGATGTGATGAACATCGGTACAGATGAAATTGCATCATACCGGATTCCGGAGGATGGAGCCTACACACCTCAGACGATTGACGGCATGCAGGTTCTGGTTCCTGATCTAGAGCAGAATCGGCAATATCTTCAGCAGATCCTGTATCACGCAGGTGAATAAGAATTAAAAAGAATTAAGACGGTTCGCACCACACGAACCGTCTTTTACGCTATAATAACGAAATAAAAGTAGCTGTTGAGTTCCTTTGCAGTTACACACTGTCTGCTGAACCATTATAAAAATAAATTATAGAAATATATAGACAGCAATCAGAATTGAAAGCGGGTGGAGGATAAGTGGAATTGCTTGAATGGATACATAATATTGATGCACAGATTCTGCTTTTTATACAGCAGTATTTAAGAAGTGATCTGTTTACCTGGCTGTGGAAGGGAATTACCTTTCTGGGAGACGGAGGCTGGTTCTGGATTGTTTTGGGGCTGCTCTTTCTTTTTCCAAAGAAGACAAGAAAGGCAGGTGTAACCGCACTTCTGGCACTAGCTATAGGGGCAGTGGTTACGAATTTATGCCTTAAGGATCTGGTAGCGCGTATAAGACCTTATGATTCTGTGGAGGGACTTGTGCCTCTGGTTGCCAGGCTGAAGGACTATTCTTTTCCATCAGGTCATACCTGCGCATCTTTTGCCTGTGCAGGCGTATATTATAAAGCCTTTCCTGGAAAATGGGGAAAAGCAGCCATGGTCCTGGCAGTACTGATCGCTTTGTCTCGATTGTACGTGGGAGTACACTATCCTACAGATGTGCTGGCTGGAGCCCTTGTAGGCACTTTTAGTGCGTTGGCGGCGCTGAAGCTAGAGCACGCTCTAGTCAGATATTATGAAGAACGAAAAGCAAAATAAAGATAAGGGAGAATTTATGGAAGAGAAAAAAACACAGACAGTCTGTCCATACGCAAAAAAGTGCGGTGGATGCCAGTATCAGGGTGTGCCTTATTCCGCACAGCTTAAAAAGAAACAAAATCAGGTACAGGGGCTTTTGAAGAAGTTTGGAAATGTGAAGCCGGTAATTGGAATGAAAGATCCTTATTTTTACCGGAATAAAGTTCATGCTGTATTTGACCGTGACCGGAAGGGAAATATTATTTCTGGAATTTATGAGGCTGGTACCCACAGAGTGGTTTCTATTGAACAGTGTCTGATTGAGGATAAGAAGAGTCAGGAAATCATCCGTACCATTCGGGGAATGCTGAAGTCTTTTAAGATCAAAACATATGATGAGGATACCGGATATGGACTTCTGCGCCATGTACTGGTGCGTCGTGGCTTTTCTACAGGTGAGGTAATGGTAGTACTGGTGGTCGCCTCTCCTATTTTTCCATCCAAAAATAACTTTGTGAAGGCATTAAGAAAAGTTCATCCAGAGATCAGTACTGTGGTATTAAATATTAATGACAAAAATACAAGCATGGTTCTTGGCGAGCGGGAAATCGTGCTTTATGGCAAGGGATTTATCCGTGATACCCTTTGTGGAAAATCCTTCCGTATTTCACCGAAATCCTTCTATCAGGTAAATTCAGTGCAGACCGAAATTCTTTATGGAAAAGCTGTGGAATTTGCAGGGCTGACAGGGAAAGAAAAAGTCATTGATGCATATTGTGGAATTGGAACGATCTCATTAAATATAGCTAAATTTGCTAAAAAGGTATACGGTGTAGAAATTGTCCCTGAAGCTATTGAAGATGCTAAGCATAATGCTAGTCTAAATGATTTAGATAACTTGGACTTTGAAGTTGGGGAAGCTGAAGTATGGATGGAAAGATGGCAAAAGCAAGGAATTAAGCCAGATGTAATAATGGTTGATCCTCCAAGAAAGGGACTAACTTCTAGTTTGATACAAAGCGCAGTGGCGATGGAACCTAAAAAAGTCGTTTATGTAAGTTGTAACCCAGCAACTTTAGTACGTGATATTCAAGAATTCATGGAACTAGGATACCAAGTTACAAAGTCTATTCAACCAGTAGATCAGTTCCCACAAACAACGCATGTGGAGAGTGTGACGGTCCTTGAGCGCCAAAAGTAGGGTGCCAGAAACAGCGCTGTTAAGGCATTTATAAAATCAAAAAATGTGTATCTTTTTGTGACCAGTTCCCACAGATAGATACACTTTTTTGTTGCTCAATCAGAAACGTTGATTTAATAGGTTTTGTCCTTAGTGGTGATATGTTCCCACAAGCGACCTTTAGAATCCTCTTAATTTAGAATGACCGGTTTCCGCAAATCAAGTTGAAATCAGCCAGTGGATATGTTTCCAAAGACCGGTTGATAGGTTTTCACAGATAGATCGACCAGTTTCTGCAAGCTAATTTTCCAGAGAAAAACAGCACTTAACCAAAATAGTTGAGTGCTGTATGCTTTTAATGGTTACATATTTTAATTACTACACCTGGCTCTTAGTCATTGAAAAAAGACATTTTAGTAAAGGTT
>OLPZ01001904.1_pt1 | contig 12905 bp, 14 predicted proteins | sample 1672711 | NCBI WGS metagenome assembly OLPZ01 (sample SAMEA3136716, study PRJEB25190) | human gut metagenome
TTCTGTGGACCAATATGCCATGGCTAGAGGACTTGAAATTTCCTAGGGGTTATCAGATGGGTACTCACATTTTTCATTATATCCTACAAAACTTAAATTCACCATGGATATAGAGGCATTCCCATTTTTAGGTTTCGTCTTCACTAATACACTTGGCGAATAATCCATATCAAAGTTGCGTCCGAATAAATATCTTGAATTTTTATTTTGTGCAATAAATGTAGAACAACCTAAATCTGGAATCTTAATACTTAATGGTAACCCCCTTCATTACGTGATTCACCACAAATTCGACAAGCTCTTTATCATTGCTAGCACCTTTTTCTAAAAATTCATCCAATCCATAATCCGCACTATAATCCATTGTATACATTGGATAAGCATCGATTTTTTTTTAATGATTTTAATGAGCTATATTCCTTGGGAAACAGACAAACAATTCCTATTCCACATATCAATAATAAACATAATATAGTAATTCCTATTTTCTTTAATACTTTCATACATACTCCTTTAGTTCATTTTGTGAACTATTAAAGTATACAATATTAGTTTACTTTGTAAACTATAAAAAATAGAGATGAAACTAATCATCTCTACGTCCTAATAATCGCAAAATGTATAAGAAGATATTCAAAAAATCTAAATATAGCTGTAACGCCATATAAATCGATATTTTTTCATCTTCATAGCCATCCAACATATAATTCATTTTTTGTATGTCCCAAGCCGTAAGTCCAGTAAATAATAAGAGTCCAATCACGCTCCATAAGCGTACATCCATGCCAACTCTAAATAGCATGAAGAAAAATTGACTAAAGATCATCGCAATCAAACCAATCAAACAAATGTTTCCCACTTTACTAAGATCCATTTTAGTCGTCTTACCAATAATGGCTAAACATGCAAAGTAAATTGCGCTAATGCCAAAGGCAGCTGCAATCTGTCCAGCACTATATACATAAGCCAACGATGTCATATTGATTCCCATTGTAAGTGAATACACAATAAACATTGTCTTCATACTAGAAGCTGGTGTGTTACGTGATAATTGACGTCCCATTGAAATCGTTAACGAAATTTGTACTATGAATAATAATAGTGAAATCATGGGAATCTGAATAATAAGCATGAATATGCCAGAAGCATACAACAAAGCCGAAGTGATTGCCGTAATTCCAAGTCCTACCATCATCCAACTGTATACTTTATATAATGAATTTGTGCTAACTGAGTTTGAATAATTGTTTGTATACATAAATAAATTTACCTCCTATTTTTAGAGTATTTTATGTTTTTTACATATACATTACAATGTACAACTTAGACAAAATGACTATTCAATTAACCAAGTCTTCAAAATTTAACCTTTAAAAGTAGCTTAAGATACCAAGTTTTTCAGCTTAAACCTTTAAAAGCTTTTATTTTTTCCAAAAATAAAAGAATGTATTTCTACACTCTCTTACTTAACATCCAATTCAATAGGCTCATCCATTGTATCACTGACATATTTGCCATTCTTTTTTCTTTGTTTCACACATTCCGTCAACAAATATTCAATTTGTCCATTGACACTGCGAAAATCATCTTCTGCCCATGAAGCGATTTGATCATACAATTTTTTTGAAAGACGCAAAGGAATCTGTTTCTTTCCCATTAATACAAGCTGCCAGAATTAACGACTGGCTGCGCATCATGGTTTCCACAAAGTACGACTAACAAGTTCGAAACCATAGCCGCTTTCCTTTCTTCATCTAATTCTACAACCCCATTTTCATTCAAACGCTCCAATGCCATTTCAACCATACCAACAGCTCCATCCACAATCATCTTACGTGCATCAATAATCGCACTTGCCTGTTGTCTTTGTAGCATAACGGCTGCAATTTCTGGTGCATATGCCAAATATGTAATTCTTGCCTCAATAATTTCAAGACCCGCATCTTTTACTTTACATTGAATTTCATCACGAATTCTCGATGCGACCACTTCACTAGAACCTCTAAGACTTCCTTCATCGGCAATACCATCACCTGTTGTATCTACATTTTCAGCGACATCATAAGGATAAATACGAACAATATTTCTTAATGCACTATCACATTGTAAAGAAAGATATTCCTTATAGTTATCTACATTAAATACAGCTTTTGCGGTATCTGTAACACGCCACATCACGGCAATTCCAATCTCAACAGGATTTCCCAAACAATCATTGATTTTTTGACGATTGTTGTTTAAAGTCATGATTTTCAAAGATACTTTTTTAGAAGCCATTTCTACTGTTCCATTATTTTGCGCTTGAAAAATACTCTTCTTAGAACCATCATCCACATCTCCACTTTGATTTAGTTTTGTCTTTGCGGCTGGATTAACAGCCTGACAAAAAGGATTGACAAAATAAAATCCAGCATCCTTTAAAGTACCTACATATTTACCAAATAATGTCAAAACCAAGGCTTCTTGTGGCTTTAATACTTTTAAACCAAGAAATGGAATCCAACCAATGCATAGCCATACAACACCAATAATAAATAAAGGCCAAATTAATGCTGCTCCTAGTATTGTCATCAACAAGGCTACAAGATATAAAACAATCCATATTATCATCATGGCCATGCCATTCTTTTTGTTGCTTAAAACTTTTTCTGTCATATAAGCACCTCCACTATCTAAATGATATCACTTTGATATCATGTGTCAATGAAAAAAGGCAGATTATTTAAACCTGCCTTATTGATTATAAACTTTTATGTAAAGTTTCAAGAACCGTCTTAAGATCATTAACACCCATTTGACCTGGAGCACTTGCCTTTTTAGCAGCACCAAATGTCAAACAAGAACCAAATACTTCACCAGCTAAACGAGAGATAACTCCAGTAGCTGCCATAGACATTGTGATGATTGGACGATTGGCATGTTCTTCAGCCATTTCATTTGTAGCTGATAATAATGTCAATACATCCTTTTTTGATTGAGGCATAACTGCAATCTTAGGAATGTCTGCACCCTTTTCTTGCATAGCGCATAAACGAGAAATGATTTCTTTTTTAGATGGTGTTTTAAAGAAGTCATGGTTTGACATAATTACTTTTACTCCATTTTCATGAGCTGTCGTTACAATTGTTTCTACTTCTTTATCACCAGTATATAATTCAACATCTACAGCATCTACATAACCGCTTTTGGCAACAGCACAATTTAATTCTACATAGTATTCAGTAGAAACTTCTAATTCTCCACCTTCTTTTTTAGAACGGAAAGTAGCTAATACTGGAGTTTCTTTAAATACTTCACGTAATTCTTTAGCCATTTCTACTACAGATGCAGTATTTTCAACTTGTTCAAACCAATCCATACGCCATTCAATAATATCAGCTGGTGTATCAAGAATGATTTTCGCTTGTTCTAAAACATCTTCTTTACTCTTTCCACAAATAGGAACACAAATCTTTGGTACACCTGCACCAAATTCAACATTTTTCATTGTTACTGTATTCATTTTTTATTCTCCTTTATTCATATTTTTTGTATATGCATCAAACAACGTATCACCGACTTGTTGTCTGATATCTTCATAAACCGAACTAGAACGGTTTCTCATTTCATTTAAAACTTCTTGTGATAATTCAATTTCTTGTGTACCACTCTCTTTAATGATACTTAAGCGATCCGACACACGTTTATCACATTGTTCACGCGAATAATCACGGGCATTTTGAGCTGCTTGATCCACGATTTTTTTATCTTTATCCGATAAGCGATTATAGAAATCTTCATTTACAATCATAGAAAGTAAATGTGGTAAATGATTGGTCTTCACAACATAATCCTGCTGCTCATAGATTTTACCAGATACGATAACTTCATATGGATTTTCTTGAGCATCAATCGTTCCTTGCTGCAAACCAATATAAACTTCACTAAAGGCCATTGGCGTAGGATTGGCTCCAATCGATTGCCAGAATGCTAAGTGATACTTGTTTTCCATTGTCCGAATCTTTTGACCTTTAAAATCATCTAAAGATTCAATCTTTTTATTTGTAGTCATGACACGGAAGTTTTGATCACTCATCGCAAGCAATCTTACACTGTGTTCAGAATACACTTGATTGATTAGATTCATAAACTCTTCATCATCTAAAGTACTTCTTAAATCTTCAATATTCGTATAAGCCATAGGCAAGTCGAAAATTGCTAATTTTGGGATGAAGTTAGCTTGTGGAGCCGTATTTTGAACTACGAATGGGATGTCTCCATTCATACAGCTTTCTACAAGCTCACGATCCCCACCAATAGTACCATTGTGATAAGCTTTGATTTGAATTTGTCCATTCGATAATCGCTCTACTTCTTCAACAAACTTATTTGTGAAAATCCCTGTTACTGTATCGGCCGGTGAATCATTGGCAATGATCCAAGGAAAAGATTGACTTGCCTTTACTGGATCTTCTTCTTTAGCAACACAAGCCGTTAATGAAAAGGCAGTTATCACCGAAATTAAAATTGATACTATTTTTTTCATACGTACCTCCTATGCCACTAATGCCAGTGAAATTTGTGGAATAAATGTAATCAATAACAAAGCAATAAAGAAGAAACCAATCAATGGCAATGCTTTTTTCGCAATATTCATTACAGGAATATCCACTAAAGAACTAGCTACAAATAAATTGATTCCAATTGGCGGTGTCACAAAACCAATAGCTAAGTTAACCACCATAATAATTCCAAAGTGTACCGCATCTACACCAACGCTTTGCGCAATTGGAAGTAGGATTGGAGTCAAAATCAAGATAGCAGGACTTGTATCCATCACCATACCTACAATCAATAATAAAATATTAATTACAATCAATACAGCTACTTTTCCATGAATCGTATTCAAAATAAAGCTTGCCGCTGTATCTGGAATTTGAAGTAATGTAATAATTCTTGAAAAGGCAACAGCCGAAGCAAGAATGAATAGGATGGGTGCAAATGTTTTAATAGACTCAACAAATACATCGTATAAATCCTTCACGTGTAATGATTTATAAATAAACATCGAAATAAAGAGTGCGTAGAACACTGAAATTACGGCCGCTTCTGTCGGACTTGCCACACCTGAATAGATACATCCTAAAATGATGACAGGTGTAAGCAGTGCCCAAAAACTTTCAAAGAATACTTTCTTAAAGCCTTTATTCTGAAGTGCATTTACTTCTGCATTGATTTTACCTTTATCTTCTCCATGCTTTTTACAATAGTAGAAAGCATAAATCATTAATAATGCAGCAATCAATAGACCGGGAACAATACCAGCCATAAACATTTTTCCTACACTTGTTCCACTGGCCATACCATATAAGATAAATGGAATGCTTGGTGGAATAATAACACCTAAGCCTCCTGCAACCGCAACAATGGCTGTGACAAATGTCTTGTCATAACCTAATTTTACAAGTAAAGGAATCGTCATACTACCTACGGCAGCCACTGTTGCAGGTGCACTCCCTGAAATAGCGCCATAGAATAAACAAGTAATAATAACGGCACATGGCATTCCGGCTGTTCGTTTCCCAATAAAGAAAGAAAATACATCAAATAATTTTTTACTAACGCCACCTTTTGCCATTAAAATACCTGAAAGCACAAACATAGGTACGGCAAGTAGTGGGAATGAATCAATTCCTCCAAACATAGCACGAATAATGTATTCTGGTGAAATCGTAAAGTTTGGATCTAATATGGATGGGGCCAAAGAAACAATGCTAAGGGTGGATGAGATAGGAACGGATAATAATAGAAGCACGACAAATAATATAAATACACTAATAGCTAACATTATTTCCCCTCCCTTGGATCTTGATCAATAATTTTCTCATGATTCAACATACGTTTCACATTCTCTACTTCATATATAATTTGTTGAAAAGAACGTATTGTGGCCAAAACAAATCCTACAAATGGCGCACATTGAACGTATGGCATTGGAAGTTGTAAAGCAGGGCTTGTCTGTTTTGAGGCAATCGATAGCATCAAGAATTTGTATCCGTGAATACTCAAATAAAAGAAGAGTACAAACAACAATATATTTAACAATAATTGTGCAAACACATAAGCTTTTTTAGGAAACATATTAATGACTTGATCAACCTTAATGGAAATCCATCGTTTAATACAATAGCTTATGCTGATAAAACAAGACCAGATAAACATATATCTTGTTAGTTCTTCAGACCAGCTTAAAGAAAAGTTCAATACATAACGACAGAAAACCTGAATTCCCATAATGCATGCCATTGATACAAGTAATATAATAAGCAGAATTTCTTCTAACTTGTCATCAAGCAATTTTATAACTTTCAATCTATCACTTCCTTTTTTCATTATTTTAGCAAAAATACGGTACTTTTGTACCGCATTTTATTCATAATTAATCTTGCGCAATTAAATTTTTGTAACGTAAGTTTACGTACAATCCAAGTAATACACCAACAGCAGTTAATACAATATTCATTGTCATTACGCCACTTGGAGTCATGTTACCTGCAGCTGTTAAAATTGTATAGTTACATAAACTTGAAGCAATCATAACCAATGCAGTCACTGTACCTTTAATTTTAGGGAAGATCATATTACATACGGATGTAGCAATTTGTAGTAATCCACCGGCACCAGCCCATCCAATTACGAATGCGCCGATTGTACACATTGTCTGACTTGGAGCAACCAATACAATGATCAACATAGCTAAACAAATAGCTGGATACACCAAGATGAAGCGAACATCTTTAATTTTACGAGTTAAGAATGAAGTTACAACTAACGCAATTAATGTTCCCATTGAATAGTATGTCTGCATAGCGCTAGGATCTACCCATCCAGCAACGTCTTTCGCAAAGTTTTGAGCACAGTTTAACCATAATTGGAATGTTCCTGTACAAGTAAATCCGATTAAAATCATTGCGATAGATTCAATTGAGAAGTGCGTTTCTTTTATGCTGGCAATTAAGCCTTCTTTCTTTTCTCCATTTGCTGAATCTGTGTCTGGCATTGGACAGAATAGAATCAATGCGGCAAGTACTACATAGGCAATTCCACATACCCAGAATAAGTGGTTGTAAGAAGTAGCTCCTGTAGCTGTTGTACTTACGGCAACACCTAAGAAGAATGGCAAGAACATCTGGCTAACTGAAATGAAGAATTTGATTCCCATTGTCGCAACACCAGGTGCATCGCTGATTGCTTCTGCAACGGCAGGATAGATTCCTGTATCCAAGAATGAGTTTGCGATACCACCAACGATGGCACATACATAGGCAATTGTATATCCTCCGTTTGCTCCTGCATTAAATGCGAAGACTAAACCAATCAAATATACGGCATAACTTAATCCACCAATAAACATTGAAATTTTACGTCCCAATTTATCCGATAATGGACCCGCAAAAGGAAGGGCGACTAAACGTCCAAGTCCTAATGCAGCCGAAATTTTTGTGATTGACATTGGGTCACATCCCCAGCTTGTCGCAAGTGATTCTTTAATCACAGCTTGTCCAAGTACTGAACATCCAACACCATGAATAAAGTAGTTCAAGTACATAATAAGGACGGAAGGTAAATATTTTTTATCTTTCATGTTCTCTTTCCTCTAATAATTTCTAATTAAAAATCAAATCCCATTACTTTTTTAATGTGGTCAACAGGCATTTCTTTTCCAGTCCACAATTCGAATGCTGCAGCACCTTGGTAAAGCATCATTGGGAAACCATTTAATGTTTTACATCCAACACTTTCAGCCATTTCCAACAATTTAGTTTTTGCAGGGGCATACACTGTATCTGTTACAATCAAGTCTTCACGTAAGAATGAAGTATCTGGTAACCAAGTTTGTCCTTCTAAAGGTTTCATACCCATACCAGTCGCATTTGTTAAGATGTAACTTGATTCAATTTCTTTACGCAATGCTTCTTTGTCATCTAAATCAAATAATTTAGCTTTACAGTTTGTGTTTTTGTTGATTTTTTCAACAGTTTCTTCAGCATTTGCCCAGAATTTATCTTTACGGTTGAAGATTGAAATTTCAGCAACACCATCTAATGCAGCTTGGATTTCAATAGCTGTTGCAGCTCCACCAGCTCCAGCAATTGTCATTTTCTTACCAATCGCATCGATTCCTGCATCTTTTAAACCTTTCATGTATCCAACACCATCTGTGATAGTTCCTGTTAATACACCATTGTCATTTACTACTGTATTTACAGCTCCACACATTTCAGCAGCTGGAGTCAATTTATCTAAGTATTTTCCGATAACAGTTTTGTTAGGCATTGATACGTTCCATCCACGAACTTTCATAGCTCTAAAACCTTTAACTGTATCTTCCAAAGTATCATTATCTACTTCGAATGCAAGATAAGCATAATCTAAACCTAATTTTGCGAATGCTTCATTGTGCATCTTTGGTGATGATGAATGACGAATAGGGTATGCGATTAACCCAATCAATTCTGTGTGTCCTGTAATTCTTTCACTCATGTTCTTTTCCTCCTAAAGTGATTTTATTCTAAGTATCCCTTTGTTTTTAATGTGTTTAAAATGTTACGTCCTTCTGCTGTACCATCAATGATACGACGAGCACGAACGCTATCACCAATATTAACGATTTCTACGTTTTTGTCTTCAAAACTTTCTGTTAAATCTTTCATTAATGGTGAATAGCTACGCATTCCTAAACAAACGAATCCATAATCAAAGTCTAATTGTTCGTTTTGATCATTACGTTTTACGATAAAGTGATCTGGATGAACTTCCTGCAATGCTGTTGATGTTAAGATATTTACATGATTCTTTTCTAATAATGCATAGGTTCCTACTTTAGTAACGATATCTAAATCTTTACCAACAACTGGAAGCATTTCCACAATAGAAACATCAGCCTTACGATTTGAGAAGAATTCAACTACGTCAAGACCTACGGCTCCACCACCAACAACAACAACTTTTTTACCTTCCATATCCATTGGATAGTTATCGATATTGTTGATCATGCCTAAGATTCCTTTTACGCCGCTTTGTGGACGATCAATATTTTCACGCAATCCAGTAATTGGAGGCAATAAAGGAGTTGATCCTGTTGCGTTGACAATTACGTCTGGTTTTAAAGCCTGTACAAATGGAATTGTAGCTTCTGTATTTGTGAATGTGATCAAGTTTTTCAATTTACTAGCACGACGAATTAAATAATCCGGGAAATCTCTTAAACGTTTCTTTTCTGGAATTTTAGAAATTTCAACACTTAAACCACCCAAGTGATCTTCTTTTTCAATTAAGAATGTCATGCATCCTACTTCTGCAGCTGTACACGCAGCTTCAAGACCAGCTGTACCTCCACCAATAACTACAACATTACATGGTTTCTTTACTTTTTGGTTTTTATAAGCTTCCCCTTCATTTACACTAGGGTTGATTGTACAACGAATTGGACGATTTAATCCAATACGGTGGCCACTACATCCGATGTTACAAGAAATACATTTACGAATTTCGTCTAAACGTCCTTCTTTCACTTTTAATGGCCATTGAGGATCCGCTACAAATTGACGTCCTAAACCAATGAAATCAGCTTGTTCAGATTCAATAATTTCATTTGCGATTTTTGGATCACGAATGTTACCTACTGTAATGACTGGTTTATTGAATTTTTCTTTAACAGCTGTGGCTAAGTATGTTCTCCAACCATCTTTTAGGTAGTTGGCATCAATTTGGTATTGAATTGAATCTACAAGTCCACAAGAAACATCGATAATGTCAGCTTCTTCTTGGAAATATTCTAATAATTGTAAAGTATCTTCCAATGTGTTTCCACCTGGTAAGAATTCATCTGCACTAATACGAATCAAGATTGGGAAGAATGGTCCAACCGCTTCACGTACAGCTTTTAAGATCAATGATGCAAAACGCGCACGGTTTTCATAACTTCCACCAAATTCATCGGTTCTATTATTTGTTAATGGTGATAAGAACTGACTAATTAAATAAGAATGTCCACAGTGGATTTCAACAGCGTCAAATCCAGCAATCTGAGCACGCTTAGCTGCTTTTGCATAGTTTTCAACGATTGAATAAATTTCATCTTTTGTCAAAGGACGAGGAATTGCTCCACCTTTTTTATTTGGTAAATCACTAGCGGATACTGGCTGCATGTTGATTCTTTCAGCAACAGCACTTGCACCTGCATGGTTTAACTGAACTGCAATCTTAGTATCGTGTTTGTGGATTGTTTCCGTTAATTTGAACATTCTAGGAATGTAGCTGTCTAAATCTAAACGTAACTGAGTTGTTCCATTTGATCCTGCTGGATAATCAACACATGCGTTTTCAACGATGATTAAACCAGCTCCACCTTGTGCTCTTTGTTCATAATAATCAATGTGCAAAAAACTCATTTCCCCTGTGTTTTCTGCGAAGTTTGTTCCCATTGGAGTCATAACAATACGGTTTGGAATTGTACATCTTCTGACTTCTAATGGTTGAAATAATGAATTAAACTTTCCCATTTTTTCCTCCTAAATGTTAACTTATTCACAAAACACACATATTATAAATTATTGAACCTATTGAAACAATTACGTTTTATCTATTTATTTATAGATTTTATCTATAGATTCATTTATAATGAATCTATGAACTTAAACCATTTATATTACTTTAAAGTGCTTGCTGAAACTGAACACTATACACAAGCTGCCAACATGTTAAATATTACCCAGCCTTCCCTTTCCCATGCCATTTCGCAATTGGAGGACGAATTAAATTGTTACTTATTTGAAAAACAAGGAAGAAACATTCGTCTAACAAGATATGGAAAAATTTTCTATGAATATGTCACAAAAGGCTTGAGTGAAATTGAACTTGGACAAAAAAAGATTGATGCCATCACTTCCCCTAATCAAGGATGGATCAACCTAGCTTTCATTTATACACTTGGATATCGTTATGTTCCACATTTAATTCAACATTTCCACTTTGATAAAAACAACAGTAAAATCAAATTCACTTTAAAACAAGGAAGCACAAGTGCTTTATTGGATGGTCTTGAAGAAGAAAAGTACGATTTAGTTCTTTGTTCCTATCAAGAAAATCGAAACAATATCAACTTCGTTCCTATCACAACTGAAGAATTGGTCGTTGTCGTATCGAAATTAAATCCATTGGCTTTAAAGAATGAAATTGATTTGCAGGAACTTCAAAATGAATATTTTATTTATTATAGTAAGTACAGTGGATTAAGACCATTGATTGATGATTTATTTCATTCCAACAATATCGACCCAAACATTATGTTTGAAGTCGAAGAAGATAGTGCCATCCTTGGTCTAGTTGATATTAACTATGGCGTAGCTGTTGTACCAAACATTCCCATGATTGATCATTTCCATTTAAAAAAGTTAAAAATCAAGAACCCACAAAAGAAACGTATTATTTATATGGCTACAGTAAAAAATAGATATGTACCTCCTGCTGTGCATTCATTCTGTAACTTCATTGTTCAAAACTCGAATATAGATTAAAGAAGAGATCAAGTTGGTCTCTTCTTTTAGCGAATATATAAAGTGGTAACGATTGTGTTTTACACCATGACTTATAATTTATTGTCAATCCAAATACATCTGTTTCCATGTTATCGCAGCCTCCTTTTTAACTCTGTTATTTTCGCTTTAACTTTATTAACGTCAAATGTAAAGTTTCTACGTTAAATTGTGCCAATTATGACATTCTTCATAAACCTACAATAATTCAACTCTTTCCGCATTATAAAAGGCAAAAACGTCAACAATTTCAGGGTAATGAGGTACGCTTTTGCCATAAATAATATATTAAATCAAGAAAAGGTCGACGAAAATTCCATAAGATATTGATTCCTTCTTCTAGCCTAATATTAAATTTCTCCACCCATCATACAAACCATGATCATATAGGCTTTTAAATCAAAGAAGTGCTAGAAAGGGTGTATTGCTTCATATCCTATAATTCGTTTTGTGTGTTTTTTACTCATTTTGAAAAACATCATTCCAAATATAGAGAACACAACAATCGCTAAAATATATGAATACCATTTAGATTCAATCACATGATATGAAAGCACACCTAATCACGCTACATTAAACCCGGCAATTAACCATACAATTCAAGCTATCATTAAAAGAGTTCTTTTCTTTACATGAAACATAAGCAGTTCCTAATCGTTCGTTTTAGAATGATTATATATATTTTTCATTCTTTCAGTCAACACTTATATTCAATCTAAAAGCATGTAAGATACTCATTCTTTTTCAATTTTACTTTGAAAAGTTAAAAATAAAATTTTTGCGTTATATTACTTAATCAAATACTTTTCGAATGTTTTTTCTCCATCCAAATGTACAGACTTAAAGAAAACAATACCCCATATAACATAGGTTGGTATAGCGATAATGGCAGATATGAAATAGGAAAGAATAGCTCCTAGAAATAGAATCAATGCATATGTAAAACATTGATTTCGCATATCCAAAGAAATAGATGCCTTATCATAGTTTTCTGGATGATTTAGTGTACTAAAACCAGAAACATACTTAGCCCCTTCTTCTTTTAATAATGAGAATATAATCCCTATAACAAGAAACAATATCGCAAGCACTAAACATACCATAAATTCAATATTCATCATAGCCTTATTTTTCACGACAAAAGGAAGAGTGACAAGCTCTTCCTAGAATATATAGTAACAGAAGACTAAAGGTTAGACACTTTATGTAAGTATTGTTGTTGAAATAGAGAAATAAATACATGATAGTACTCTGTTACTACCAAATAATTGAACTATCTTTGAACGCGGCCTGAACCATCTCCACCTGCTAATTTCAACACTTCATCCA